>Ga0222715_10003186_pt1 | contig 14735 bp, 10 predicted proteins | sample C33_9DmetaG_FD_165056 | JGI IMG/M metagenome (GOLD analysis project Ga0222715, IMG submission 165056) | Estuarine water microbial communities from San Francisco Bay, California, United States - C33_9D | ecosystem: Environmental > Aquatic > Marine > Unclassified | place: USA: California...
TATAACCACATTATCTATCTATGTTTATAAGTATTGTTGTATCAGTTGTTGCTGAGGTTGGTAATGGTTGGGATAATTTTCCTATAGCTAGTAAGTTTTGAGCGTCATCATATAAACCTACTGTTGTGACATAAGGAGCAAAATAAGAAGCAGTGACAAATTCTTTTACAGTATCAGCTTGAACATATAATTGATAATTTGAATTTGTATTTACAGCTGAACCGGAGTAAATAGATCCTGAGTAAGGAACACTTCCTGTTATAATTGATGGGTTGTTAGTATAATTAAATTCATTTTCTCTAATAGTACATTTATATTGTGTTTCATATAATGAAAAAGATGAAGAAAATGAACAAGTTATATTTGATGATGTTACAAAACTTTCAATTATAGCAGCATCTGTTGTACCATAAAGAGAAGAACCATAAATACCTGTTCCATAAGTATCTCCTAAAGGTTGAGAGTCACTAGTAATTACTGCTATACCATGTCCATAAAATATATTACCACATATTTGGTTTGTGTTTTGATATATTAAATTACCTTCACCATCATCAAAGATAGATCCACTATCTGAAATTAAGAAGAAAGATTTAGGCTGAATATAAGTTCCAAATAAACCCGCTGGGATTGAAAAAACTCCTATTAATGAGTTAGAAGATGTTGGAAAATATTTTTCAAAAGTTAAAGTTGTTTGAGGATAATTCCAATATCTACCTGCTGAAGAAGTAGTACCTATTAATCTATCTCCAGCCTCATCAAACCCAGGTACTAAACTAGCTGTATTAACAGGTGATCCTAAACTAGCAGTATAATTTAAATAATTACTATAATAAAGTTGTTTAATAGACTCATAAATTAATTCTTGGTCTTGGGTATAAACAACTCCTGTTTGGGGATTTGAACCTGAAATAAAGGGATTAGATTGGATATTTTTGCCTAGGTATCTTTCAATTGAAACATCAGAGCCAGTTAATTCATTCCCCTTAAAAGTAAATGATTTATTTACTTCAAATGGAGTAACAATTATATCCGATGCTAAAAATTGTTTGAACGCACCCATTCATTAGAAATCTAATTTAACCCTAATTAAAGCTTCTTTTGTAAAATCTTTTGGTAATGGTCTTGAAAGTTTAGCTACTGCTAATAATTCATTAGCATCATTATATAAACCTACAGTTGTAATATAAGTAGTAGGATTATTAATAAATGAACTATACAATACTTCACCAGTTGAACCTGAGATAAAACTTGGATTTTCTGAGTAGTTATATTCTGAACTTCTTGGTCTTACAAATATATAATCTGAAGAAATAGTTTCTTGAGAATTTAATTGGAAATTTGCTGATTGGCTTATAGCTTGATATAATACTCTATTAGGAGAAATATTTGGAGCTGTTGAACCTGTTGATATAGCAACCTCCGGCCCCCAAGCATATGAACCACTATAAGCTAAACCAATACCTCCACTAATAGGAAAATCAGCTAAGGCCATAGGATTTAATAAAATAGTTCCAATATCTGGTAAGAACCAACCATATGAACCTGATTTAGCTGAATAACCATCAGATGTATTTCTTGAAGAGATTGTAGCTCTTGTTCCAGATGAACCTGTAATTAATTGATATACTCTTCCTGCTTCATTAAATAATACTGAAGAGACATAATTACTATTATCTGTTAACTCAATAGATCCTGATGAACCACTAAGTTGTAAAGTAAGAGAACCTAAAAATAAAGATTCTTTATAACTAGATCTTTCTACTGATAAAGAGAAAAATTCACTTCCTGTAACATTACCAAATATAAAATCAGTGTTTTCATCTCCAATAGTTAATATTTGATATTGACCATAAATAGTTGAAGATGGTGATTTACCATCAACTAAATTATTATAATTGGCACTACCACTACCTACTGAATTACCATAAGCAATAGCAAATTGAACAGCTGAACCAGATAATGCTGAAGCGGTTTGGTATACATTTATGTAATAATTTCCTGAACTTCCATTTTCTTGTGTTGAGGAAGTATAAAAAGTAGTTAATGTAGGAGTACCTGTTGTCCAACAAGTTGATGATATAGCATCAGCGCTTATTACAAAATCATCAGCTTCTAATCTTTTAAATGACATAATTTATATTTTAAGATACTTTAGTTACAGAAATAGGAATAATTGAACGGGCTCCACTATCTCTACCTTCAATAGTTAATGTAGCTTGTAAAGTGTTTTGAGTAGAGAATAATGTATTTACAGTAGTGGCTCTTAAATTCAAACTAGTACCAATTACTGTTTTAGAAACAGTTGTTCCTAAAGTTGTTGTAGTATTCAAATTAGTAGCTGTTGGTGTGTTAATACCTACACCTTCAAAAGTAGAGAATAATCTAATATCAGAAATAGTAAATGTGTAACCACTAGCTTCAAAAGTATTTCCTCCAGTATAATTTAATGTTTGAGGAGTAATCACTTGAGATTGACCTTGTTTTAAAGCTACACTAGAAGGAATAGCTAAAATAGGAATTCTAGCTGTACCACGAGGTAAAGTAGTTAATTTATACTTCATGATTTGGCTAGCTTGAGGAAATGCCTCTAATAAAGGCATGTTATCAATTGCTTCTCCATAATAAGCTGATCCTGATGGGTGATTTGGATTATAAAGAGTATAATCAATTTCGTCATCTGCTAATGCAAATTGTGTAATTCTAAAAGAACCATTGTTTTGAGATAAAAGTTGACGTCCTACATCTGTTAAGATAGCATCTACTGTTACTACTGAGTTATTTAAATATCCCATTGTGTTTGAATTTTATTATAAATATATTTAATTTTAATTTTTGTTATATAATTCCGGCACTCCTAGCCAAATCTGATGGATTTAAGTTAGGATCATAGTTTTCTGGTATTAAAAGTCCTTCTGCTAAACCACTAACAGGGGCATTTAGTAATACATTTGTTTGTGAAGGTATTCTTCTAAATACTCTAAATCTTTGTTCATCAGGAGTATTCACATCTGTTACTTCTGCTGTTGAATCATTCATAAATGGAACAATAGATAAACTAGAGCTTTGAACAGGAACAGCACTTCCTGTAAGTATATTTTTAATTTGGTATAATCCTAAAGCAGTAAAACTACTATCTAAAGAAGAAGAAACACTTGAACCTGTATCTGCTACTCTTATAAAATCATAATTTTGAAGAGGAAATAAAGTATCTGAAGGTGGTACATAACTGTTAGCATTTGTACTCTCATTTGTGTTAGGATTATAAACATTTAAATTATTAAACTCATAATGACTTATGGATCCTGAAATAGGATCTGTAAGAGTTAATAAAGAATATAACCAAGGCTTAAATATAGATCCACTATCATTAAATGATGAAGCACTTTCAGAATGGAAATAAGGTACATAAATAGGGGAAGAATTACTTCCTGTCCAGAAAGTAGCGAAGTTTGATGAATTTACTGTTTTTGCAAAAATAGTTTGATATCTAGCTCCTCCTTCTACTATACGAACTTTATTAGTATTATTTATGTTGTTTGTATTACTTCCTGAGATAGGAACAATATTTGGTAAAGAATCTTTAGGGTAAATAGAAGAAATTATATATAAATAATCATCAATTTGTTGACTACCAGCATTTTGATCACTTAAACCATAAGCATTTCCTTGATCATCTATAATATATTCTAAAATTAAATTACTACCTGATGGGTATTCAGGAGCAGAAGAGGTAACAGAACTAAAATAACAGAAATATCTAGCATAGTTTTCTACATTAGGTTCTAAAGAAGAGGTAACAAATAATGAACCTGAGTCTACTGTACCATCTCTTAAATTTTGGTATAATTTAGATTTACCTAATACTTCTGTTGATTCTCTATAAGGTAATTGAGCTGGGTTTTTTAGTACTGCTTTTCCGAAATCAGAAGATATTGTTCTAGAACCAAAATATCTAGGATTAGCACTTTTTAATGATGTAAAATTAGATTGAGGAATAGGAAAACGAGTAGCACTACCTGTTAATATACTTTGTTTGTTAACCGCTATAACTGGGTTTTCTGAGAAGTCAACATCCATATAATATGGATTAGGTCTATTTACTAATATATTATTTAATAATGGTTCACAATCTCCACTAGTGTCATTTAATTGAGCTTGATATAAGAAAATATTAGTAGCTTTAACGTTAATATCATAAACATCTACATTAATAAAAAAGTATAAAGGAAATAAAGGATTACTTATTTGTAATTTATTAACTGTAGCTGTGTCTCCAGCTGTTAAAGAAGGACTTGTATAAAATACTTTTCCTGTATTATCTTTTAGTGCTACTACTGCGTTTGTTCCAGAATCCTCAAAATTAGTTCCTAAATTAAAACTAATATAATATATGTTATCAACATTTAAATCATAATTAACTTTATTATATATTTTTTGATATCCTTCAGCACCATTATTTAAAATAGGTCCATAAGGTAATCCATCTATAGTTACAAAAGCATTACCCACTGACCCTGTAGAATAAACTTCTACTATATTTACCATACAATCACTTAATTGTCCATCAGTCACTACAAGATTTGAGCCACTATATTGTCCATTATAAAATTCATATTGGTAAGAAGAAGTATAAGGTATAGAACCACTTAATGAAGTATTTGATCCCACCCAACTTTGAGTAATAGGAACAATATTAAATCCTGGTCCTAAAGATTGTGTTTGACCTCCTAAATCAAAAATAGATCCTCCTGAACTACCTGTTGTTGTATTGGTGAGGATAGAACCTGAATAAGTTATATTTTGGGCTCCTAAAGGAGTATTCCAAGAACTACCACTATAAAAAGAAGTAGTAGTATAAGTATCTAATTGAGGTACTGGATATTTGTTTCTTTCTAAGATATGTTGTTTGATAATTACTCCTGAGGCTAAAGATGTCCTAGCAGGAATAAAATCTTTTAACATTTTAAACAATGAATTATCAAAATAAGCTATTAAATTAAGATAATCTGTCCAACAATAGTTTCCAGTATATTTTTCAAAATAAGAATTTCTTAATCCATCTAAATCAGGATAAGATTCAGCAGATGAAGATATTTGTCTTGGGTCACCAATATAATTTCCAATGTTAAGATAACCAAGAGTTGAATTTATATCTTCATTTATTTCATTTTGAGGTGATAAACCTATTTCAGCATAGTTTACATTTTCTGTATAGCTTTGACTTATAGGAAAGTTTTGTTGTACTGTTATATCTGAAGATAAAACTGTATTTGGTGGGACATTATTAAATGAGGCCCCATAAAATGGAAGAACTAAATCTTGATTATCTATTTTATTAGAGATATTATTTTGAATACCTACAGCAAATTGATCATAAAATGTAAATTCTCTATTATTAACAAAACTTGATGTATTTGATAAATAAAAAGTACTATCAGAAACAAAAGATGATGTTGTCACCCATGAACCTGTTACTTTTGGATGAATTGAAATAGAAGCAGTATATAATTCTCCTCCTAAAGATGCTCTAAAAGCTAAATAATTATCTTCCTCAATTGAAGCTGGGTTCATTACGTAAGCATCAAAAGCATTTTCTCCTAAAGCTTTACTATAATATCTAATTTCTTGGAAAGATCCTGAGAATATTTTAGCATCTGGTCCTACTGAGGCTGTACCAAAGTAAGAATATTCAGCTCCTCTCCATGGAGATGAAGATGCTACTACAGATGAACTGCCTTGAAAACCTAAAACATTACCATCAGATCCTGAGTAAATATTATTTTTAGCATATAAATCAAAAGAAGTACTACCACTATTGATTAATACTGACCACCAACCTCCATCATAAAAAGGTAAATAAATACTAGCTGATGTAGTAGTGTCACTTACATCAGGAATAAAATCTAGTAAAGCATATTTGTTATAAGTGTCAGGAATTGAACCTGAATATGAGGATGAAGCATAAGCTGAACCTGTATATCTTAATATTAAAGCTAATCCTGTTCCTGCTCCATCATCAGCACTCCATAAACTTTGAGAATAATATCCTGTATCTGTTGGTAAACCTGTAGTTTTGAATCTAAGTTCTACAGCGCCTGGATTATTATCTGTGGCGTTCCAATCTCCATTTAATATAAATGAAGAGGATATAAAATAAGAACCATTAGTATAGTATGAATAATTAAATTCATCTTGCCAACTATCCCAAGTATTTATGTTTTTATCTTTACCTCCATATTCATATGTCCTTAAAATAGTGTCAGGAATACCAAATATATTTAATAAAGTTTTAACACCATTAACTGTACCTTTTGTTTTAAGTAAATAAGGTAAAGCATGATATATTTTTTTATAAGTTAATTTATGGTAATTATCTATTGTAGGAACATACTGATCATCAATAGAAGAGGTAACATAGTTAGTTACTAATTTACTACCTGTAGGTAATAAAATACTACCACTTGAAGAAAATCCTAATAAAGAATTATATATATTTTGAGTAGTAAAATTACTAGAATAAATTTTAATACCTAAAGATTCAATAGTATCAGCTACTAAATCAGAAGGAATACCTAAATCTAATCCAGGAGAAGCATCTAATTTACTTGTAAATTCTTTAGTATATAACCATATTTGATCAAATAATTGACCAATCATATCTATATATAAAAAGTAATTATTATTATCAGAATTAGATCTTAAATATTCAGGTATTAACCAATAAAGATAATTTTGATTATAAGTGTCATAATTAGAGGCAGTAACTGATTGAGTAGTATACCATGCTTGACCTGTAACACTATTTACATCATATAAAATATAAGGCTGAGTAGTGTTAGTTTTAGGCCATGATTTTGAACCTGTATTATAATACAAATATTGTTCATAAGAATCAAAACTTTGGATTTCTTCTTTAATCTGATTCTCTAAAAGATATTTACTAGAAGTAACAACAGAAGATCCTGAAGTAGAACCTGTTATATTAGCATATAATATATTTAAATCAGCTTGGGAAGCTGAAATACTTGTTAATTTACTTACAAAGTTATCTAATCTTTGTTGGGCTGAGGAAAAATAAACAAAATTAGAATAATCAGTATAATCAACATTTAGAACTATTCCTGAGCCTGTAAGAAAATTTAATAATTGATAATAAGATCCTGATAAAGGAGAATTTGTTATTTCATTATAATTTTGATAACTAGTAGCTGGGCTTATTTTGTTTAACTCTTCTAAGTTAATATTTGGAGGTCCAATATGGATAGATGTATCTTCAAGAACAGCATCATCAAATTCTACCTCATAAGCTACAGACTCTCCATTTTTAGTTAAAATATAACATGTATTTTTTAAACCAAATTCTTGAGGAAGAGGTTCATATAATTTAACTAAAACAGATGTAGGAGATAATGTATTATCTAAAACAGCATTAACTGCTACAACATATTTATTATCTCCAAAGTTTAAATAAAATTCATCAAACTCAGTTGAGTCTAAAAAGTCAGTTTGGAATTGCTCAAAAGATATAGATAAACCATCAGAAGAAATAAAGTTAGATTTTAATACAACTTCTGTTCTATCTGAGGATATATTAGATATAAAGTATTTATTATTTGGGTCTGAACTTAGTCTATAAGTGACAAAATTATAAACAGATTTAACTTTACCAAAATCTAATGCTATATTTTGTAGATCTTGAGTTGGATCTAAGTTTATAGTTGATATTTGAGATAAGTTAGGATTTGATACTCCTTGAAGAGTAGATCCAGAATCATTAGTTTCAGGGGTTGTAGAAGCTATAGAAGGATCATCAGTATTAGACCATCCTATAAAATTTAAGTCTTGATATATTAATTCATCATTAAGATCATAAACATAATACTCTACAACATCTTGAGTAGGATTAAATAAACTTGTAACTTCAAATGAACCAAATAAAGCAGAATCTTCAGTACTTATATTTTGATAGTTAAAAGTATTTGGATCTATTAATCTAACTTTATTCATTATTTACTTAATTTTTGTTGGGCGGCGGTTATACTTTGACCTACACTAGTTAAATCTCCTTGGATTTGATTGTTTTGTAAATCAGCGTTTTCTTGTCTTAGTTGATTAATTTCTTCTAACAAGGCTTCAATAGTTTCATTTATTTGAGAAGCATCAATATATTGACCGCTTGTTTTTACAAGGTACTCATGAGAATTTGTTTCTCCAAATTTAGGTATATCATAAAATAAAGTATTATATTGAGTAAAGAACTCATCTATACTAAGAGATTGTGTCTCAGGAGTTGGAGTTTCTGTTGGTGAAAATTCAGTAAATTCAGTATTGATAACATTATCAAATGAACTTTTAGCATATACCTGTTTTCTTAAACTAACTCTTTCCATTATCCATTAATTATTTTAAAATAATAACCCCCATCATAAACCATAGTATTACCTCCTATAGTAGACTGTATTAATATTTGATAATATCTTTCAGGTTGTAAACCATCCATATATAAGGTAAAGTAACTACCTGTCACATCAGCACTTAATTGAGTGAATCTAGAGTCAAAATTTACAACATATTCATTAGTACTTAGATCTTTTACAGCGTAATATGATTCTTCTGGGAGGTAATAATTTGTAGTATACCATGAGGAAGTAGTCCAAATTCTTGGTGGATATTTAGGAGCAGCATTTACTCTAAAAATATTTACACTTTGACTATGGAAAGTACCTGGGTTTTCATCTAATGAAATTAAAGCAGGTAATGTACTTAATACTGTAACTGTTGAACTAGTATTCCATGTAAAATCTCTCCAACTAAATTCTAATTGGGGAGGATATATAGTGTTAGTATCAACAGAAAAATATTTTAATTCTGGTTGGTAGTTTCTATCAAATACAAATTCAGGATTTTGTTTAACAATAAATCCATTAAAAACAGTATTACTAATAGCTCCTGTATACCAAGCAGCTATAATATTAGTTACATTAGCGTTTAAATCTTTATCTGTTGAGTAATTAAAAGTTTGAGAAGCAGAAATAGGATAAGTATCAGCATCCCATGTTGTAGTAGCTGAGCCTGTGTACCAGGTTCCTCCACCCGCATAAGCATTAGTATCTCTATCAGTATTAGAACCAGTAAATGAGGCTGTTACACCTGTTGAAAATCCAGCTGTTGTCCAAGCTGTACTTCCTGAAAAATTTTTCCAATACCATGAAGCACCATCTGTTGAAATAGGATCATCAAGATATTGACCTGTTCCCATACTCCAATCTTCTGAAATATAGTATACATCTAATACAGTACCTGTAGGATTAATATCAATTCCTGTAGCAGTAGATATAAAACATTTAAGATTAACTTCAAAACTAGAAGTATCTTGAAGTTGGGCAGAGGCAGAAACACCCATTTTATTTTCAAGAATATTTTCTATTTCATTATTATCAAAAGCAACTAAAAATCTACTTGTTTGAGGATTAGGTTCATTTGTTGTAAAGGAAGTTTCTGTGGCTTCCATAATAGGGTCTAACCCTGTATTCATATTAGGAAATAATGAATATAAGGTTGTGTCTTTAGTTGGAAAAATTTTGTATACTGCCATTTTATAATGTTACTACTCTACCTTTAATATCTACTGTAGGATATTTAACTTCAAAAATCATTGGGTCAATTGAAGGATAAACTACATTATTATATGTAGCTGATTGGATATCATAAGCATATTCACTATACCCTTCAGCGGTGTTTGTTTTATTTATAATATTAATAGCTTGAACTGTTTGTACACCTTCTATTTGGTCTAAATTTGTAAATAATTGTTTTAAAATAATAGGTTGATTAACTTGCCATTTATTTATATTAAAATAATCTATTAAATATTGTATACAATTAGTTAATACTTCATCATTATTATAATTAGGTAAAACTATAATATCAAATTCAACACCAATATTAATTATAAAAGCATCTTTTACTTTAACAGAATCATTAATAATTCTAAAAGAATTAAGATAAGTTATAATATTTTGTTTTAAAGCTTCTGATGCTGTTTTAAGATTTCCATTGTAATCAGAACTTAAAACATACATATCAATAGTTGAAGACACAGTAGCTGATGGTGATGAATTTGCTTTTTCTTTAATTGTATATACTTTAGATATACTACCATATTGTGATGGTAAACTTAAAGCTCTAATATTATAATCATCAGCAGTTACTGCTCTTTGTTGTGTTTGGAAATTAGCTAAAGCATTTTGTCTAATTTCATCTAATGAATCTCCACTACTTCCTCCAGAGGCAGCAAATGGGTTATTTACTCTTAATGAATCAAAAGTAGTTTGAGCTACTGTATTATTTGCTAAATTAGAATTAATAAATCTAATATTAGAAGTATTTAAAGAAGTTAAAGATCCAACAGGAACATTACTTTCTACTCCACCACCTGTTAAATATCTAATTGTTAAAGTAGTGTTAGCAGGAGCTACACCAAATGTATTTGTAAAAATAAAGTTAGTAGGTGAATAAGCAGTTGTTAATTTATCTTGTTCAAAAGGTAAACCTAAACCAACATTATTAGGGTTAGGAACTATTTCTTCAGTAGTATCATCTGGATTACCTGCTCCGAATAAAATTCTTAAATTAGTAGCATCTAAAAAACGAGTAGCAAATCTATTTTGTACTTGTTTAATTTTTAATAAATTTGGAGTATCTGAATTACCTGATAGATTAGGATCATTTGGGTTTGTATTTTCAATACTATCAAATATAGCATCTTGGGCTAAATTATCTACTTCATACCATTCATTACCATTAGTATCAAATACATCTAATACTCCTATAATATTAGTAGCATTTATATCTACATAATTAAATGGAATTGGGGTTGTAAAAGTTGATGTAGTTGATTTTATATTAGCTGAAGTTGCTTGTCTTGTCTTTTTTAGAAGATAAGATGTTGGAGAGCCTCCTGAGGTTTGGTAAACTATTACTTCTGTTGGGTCTAAAGAACTACTAAAACTAAAATCAATTTTATCTCTAGTTATGAAAGTTATATTAGAATTAGTATTAGAAGTTACAATAGTATTTTGAGGAATTAAAAGAGAATAATTAAAATCAGGAACTGTAATATTATTACTTCCACTTGTAGTAGCAGGAACTGTTTGATAAAAATCTAAATTAACAGTAGCAGCTGATGTGACTTTAGGTTTATAACCTAACATATATGCTAAATCATATATATTATTAGTTTGTCTAGCATATTGTAAGAATGTTTCTTGGATTTGATTATCTAAATAAAATGATAATACATCACCTACATAAGCAGCCATCTCCATAAACATCATTCCTGGTGATGAGGGGCTAAAGTCATTGTAGGTGTTTGGAAAATAGGTTTTAGCATAAGAAACCAATTGGTCTTTTAAATTACTAAAATCTCTATTTAAATATTTTATATCTCTTTTAACAGCCATTTTATAATGTTATTTCTAAAGTATCATTTATACCAAAATTAGCTACTTGGTATGTCATAGTAAGGGTAATAGTATTGTCATCCTCTTGGGGATCATAATTTATATTAGTTATAAAAACATAAGGAAATAAATTTTGTACTTCATCTTGAATAATTTTCAATAAAGTATCTTTAGTTACATTATCTATTCCTTGAAATAGTTGGTTTTTAAGTTGACTACCAAAAAAAGGATTAAATACTCTTTCACCAGGAGTAGTAGAAAAAAAGTTTATTAAGTTATTTTTTATAGCATCTCTAGTTAAATAGTTAGATTTAAATACACCCTGTCCATTAAAGGGAATATCTACCCCTACAGCTTTTTGAGCTTCAGTATCTACTGGGAATTTATTTCTAACTATAATTGCCATTATTTCATCATTGCCATTATCTGATCTAAGCCTACATTTCCTTCAGGTAAAGCTCCATTAACTGTATCTACTTTTCCTGGGTTGAAATTACCAGCGTATTGGGAAGTTGCTACTCCTCCGTTTTGCATTTCACCTAAAATACCAGAAAACATATCTCTACGTTCTTGGGCTGATAGCTGTTTTGGTTTTTCAATGTGAGGCTGAGCATAAGTGTCTTTTGATTCAGTCACAACTTGTTTTGGGGTACGAACTGCTTCTAAAAGAATTTCTTTTAATTCTTCTTGGATAGCTTCTTTTACAGCTTCCTTGATTAATTTTTTAAATTCTGTCGGTTTCATTAGTTATAAATATTAATTTAATTAGTTTTTTATGGATTTAGAAGTGAAATATCAGGAATATTAGGAAGAACAATAGATGAATTTTCAGTAGGTAAACTAATTTTTGCTGCTGTTCCCTCTATTACTGCTTTTTCACCTTTGAATATATTAATACTGTCAATAAGAGAGTTTATATTATATATTTTTGATTTTAATTCTTCAATACCTTTAGTTGTTTTTTCCCTAATTTCTGGGCTATAAGCATATACTTCTATTTGTGCACCCTTATTATAAGAGTAATAGGAATAATTAATTTCAGTGGATAATTTATTTTTGAAACTATCAAATAATCTTAAAACTATTGCGATGTTAGATGTTGAAACAGATGTTGGGAAATTAGGAGGTGAAACAATATTACTAAATGATTTAGCTTGGATTAAGAACTTTTGGTATTCATCATCAAGTTTAGCTTGGTCTTTAGATATTCTATTGTCTATTATACTTAATCTAACTTCTTTATTTTCTAAACCAGAGTTAGGTAATAAGTCTTGATCTATTTCTGGTGGTTGAGGGGTTGCTTGGTAATCTCCAATTAAGCCAGATTCATCTATTATTCTTTTTAAATCATTAACTAATGTTTGAGTATTTGTAGTAAATGATAATTCAGTCTCTAATGTTGGAATTCCATTACCATTATAAGCAACTGCTTTTCTTTGGTTTAATTGTTCATTAAATTTAACCTCAACTATTTTTAATAAAAATCCTTTGTAAACATTATCTTGATTCGCGGTTGATTGTTCTTGTTGTTTTGTTAAAGTTTTTAATTCAGCATTTAATTCAGGAAGAGTAGAACTAGGGGAACATTTTTTGATAGTAGCTATTACTTTATCTAATATATCTTTTATTTGTTTAAGATAAAAAGACACTAAACTTGTAGCTATAGTTACACTACCTACATTTGATATAATTTCAGGTAATCTAGGAGTACCATCATTTTTAAAAATTATTTTTTTATTAATATAATCAATTTTATCAATAGCTGAAACTAAGAAACCAGGAGCTAAAGGAGAAGCATCAGCTGCTATTGTTAATCCTGGAATTAAAGCATTAAGAATAGTTGATGTAGTAGAAACAACTGCTGCTCCTGTTGATACATCTTGCATTAATTTATTTATATCTTGAGTTAATTTAGCTGTATTATTTATACTATTTATTAAATTAGTAAGAGGATCTATAATATTATCTATTGTAGTTTGACTAGGACATATTTCAGGTAAATTTTCAGAAGCAGTGTCAATAGCTAATTGTACAGCATAAGCTTTAGCTGCTGGAAGAGCAGCTTGGGCTAATTGTAATCCATTATCTGTTATAAGTTTGCCAAATTTAGCTAATCCTTTTGGTTTTTGATTATCAGGTTGAGATGCGTTAACAGTTTTAGCTAAGGATTTTATATCAATTGTACCTTCTGGTTTTGGAAGTGATTTTGATTGTCTTGTTTTTTTAGCTTGTTCCATAGCAACTCTCGCTGCTTTTTGAGCTATAGCTTCTTTTGCTTTTTGTTTAGCTATTTGAAGGGCGATATCTTTATTAATAGGTAAAGCCATTATGTTGTAAAGCTTGAAGTTGATAAAGTGTTATTAGTTAGTTTAGTTTTTAAAACTGTTAAGTTTTTTGAAACAGCTCCCGCATTAGCAGCTAAAGTAGCGAAATTAGTACCTGCAGGTTGAGATATTAGAGTTTGTAAAGTATCAGATAATGTTTGAATATTATCTATCACCTCATTTAATATTCCTATAGTTGTATTTCCTTTTAATAAAGATTCATTAGCTTCTTTTCCTCCTAAAAGTACCTCAGAACTAATAATAGTTTGTTTAGTATCAATATTTACACTTTCAACTGTGTTTAAATTTACTGATTTATTAGAAGTTAATAATACATGGTCATTATTAGCATTAACTACTACTCTACCCGAATTAATGATTATCTGGTTGTTTGAGTATTGATTAGGTAAAGTTGGTGGAATATAGTAACTATCAAAAGAACTAGAAGTAGTTAAAGGGATTTGTTGTGTTGAACTAAAATAAATTGAACTTGGATCTTGGTTTATTTTTTCTTGAATAGGTACCCATGAAGGTTGATTATCTTGATGTTGACCGTTTCTTAAAATTAAAATAGGATCCCCTTGGGAACCTAATAATGTTTTATTAGACCATTCATTTCCTAAATAAGGTAAACCATTACTGCCAGTTACTGTTGAACCAAATCTTATAGATTGACCAAATCTGCCTTCAAAAATTACATCACCTTCAAAAGGTTGAAGATTCTTTATATTAGCTAATTCATCAAAAGTTTCACCTAAATTAATATCATCTACTCCATCAGTAACTTTTACTCTAGAACCCGCCTCTACTTGTTGGTAGTTTTTCTGTTCTGAAGGAGTAGTTGTTGTTACGTCTATAGGATTTGGAAGAGCATTATTATGAACACTATTCCATATATTTAAAGGTAAAAAATAATAATAATCTTGATCGTTTAAATTTATAAAAT
>Ga0222715_10003187_pt1 | contig 14731 bp, 15 predicted proteins | sample C33_9DmetaG_FD_165056 | JGI IMG/M metagenome (GOLD analysis project Ga0222715, IMG submission 165056) | Estuarine water microbial communities from San Francisco Bay, California, United States - C33_9D | ecosystem: Environmental > Aquatic > Marine > Unclassified | place: USA: California...
AAATAATTTAAAACAGAAAGAAAAACCTAAAAAGGTTGAAAAAACTCACGATTTTCCTTATATTGATGATGTAGATAAAGAAGAATTAAAAGGTAATCATATTTTTATTGACCCTGGTAAAAGAAGTTTATTTACTATAATGAACGACGATGGTAAGTTTTATTCTTATACAAATAAACAGAGAGTAAATGAAACTAAAAGATTAAAATATCAACACATTCTTAAAAAATATAAGGATGAATTAAATATTACATCAAAAGAAAATGAACTATCATCATACAATTCTAAAAGTTGTAATATGACTAAATATAATGATTTTATAACTAAAAAAATAAATACTAATGATGTATTATATAAACTTTATCAAAATAATAAGTTTAGACAATATAAATGGTATGCTTTTATAAATAAAAAAAGAACAGAAGACAATATGCTTAATAAAATTGAAAAAACATATACAAAAGATAGTATTATTATAATTGGTGATTGGAGTATTGGTAAGCAAATGAAAAACTTTATTACTACACCTAATTTATCACTAAAAAGAAAATTACAAGAGCGTTTTAATGTTTATGATATAGATGAATATAGGACTTCTTGTTTAAATTATAAGACAGAAGAATTATCTAATAATTTATATTTACCAGATAAAACAAATAAAGTACGAAAGATGCATTCTATCCTAACATATAAAATGGAAAATAAACGGAATGGTTGTATCAATCGTGATAAAAATGGTTGTAAGAATATTCAAAAATTATTTAACTATTATATGGAATATAATGAACGACCAGAAAAATATAAAAGAGGATATAACTTACAAAAACTACAAACCGCTTTAACAGAGCCGTCAAATTGTAGTTAGTTGCTTAAATGCAATCATTTGCATCCAGCAGAAAAATAAATAACAAAATTATTATATTTTTTTATAATAATCTTGTCCCATTTATCTTTTCGGTTGGTGTAATATTAATAATATTAAAACATATGATAGTATTATAATGAAATATAATAATATATTATTGTGATGGAGAATATTTATTAACACTTTCAATATTTTTTTTATAAATTTCCTTTAGAGACTTATCGCTTGTATCTTTTAGTATATTTTCTTGTACCAGCCATTTTTTAGATAACAAGTTATATTTATGATTTTCATTAAAAATAATTTTAACGCATATGTATAAAAATGCAACAATTATAAAACTTTTAATTACATTTTTAGTTGCCATAAACACAAGTGAAAACAACAATATTGTTTGAAATATTGAATTGTTAATAATTTTTTGTTGCGCAGGTGTAAGTTCAATCTTTAAATATCTACCACCAAATTGCACAAGAACTAATAAAAATATCGATAATGGTTCAATTCCTTCAATGCCTTCCAACATTCAGTCTATATTATTACTATTCATTAATATTTTAATTTTAATAAATCATTTTGATAAACTATATTATTTTATTCGTCGTTTTCTACGTATTCTTATAGGTTTTTTAATTGCAGGTCTTTTACTTACTTGCTTTTCAGAATTCATTTTATCGAGTTTAGTAGCAATAGTTTTTAACAATCCCCTTGTTTTATCATTTTGTTCTGTTAATTTAATTGCTATTTCATCAATATATTCCTTTGTTTCATCTAAATCATCATCAGAGTCAATATCTTCAAGTTTGTCAATTAATTCGCTTAATATTTCTTTATTATCATCTATTTTTTGCTTATTTTTTTCAGTTTTCTCTATTATTGAACCTCTTTGTATATTATCTACTCTATTAAAAGCAGATTGAAAATATTTGATATCTGTTACTTTTTGTCCAATATTATCTATTTTACTATTTATATCATATTGATTAGATTCAATATTATTTATTTTATCATTAATTGATCTGGGAGGAGATGGTATTGGACCGTCTTGTTGTGGTGATAAGTCGTAATCGGGATTCTCTTCTTCGTTATCACTATTCGCTTCTGAATTTTGCTGCGATGGAGTTGGTCCAGATGGAGTTGGTCGAGATGGAGTTGGTCCAGATGGAGTTGGTCCAGATGGAGTTGGTCCAGATGGAGTTGGTCCAGATGGAGTTGGTCGAGATGGAGTTGGTCCAGATGGAGTTGGTCGAGATGGAGTTGGTCCAGATGGAGTTGGTCCAGATGGAGTTGGTCGAGATGGAGTTGGTCCAGATGAATTTGGTCCAGATGATGCTGGTCCAGATGATGCTGGTCCAGATGATGCTGGTCCAGATGAAGTTGTAGTTGTTTCATCTTTAAAGTTTTCTATGCTACTATCATTATTAAAAATTTCGCCTTCTGTAAATATAATTACATCTAATATTAATGCAATTATAGATAACATTAATAATAATCCAATAGTTAAATCCCATTGTAATGCATAAAAATTTATTATTATCAATAAAACAAATATCCATGGATTATCTATTATTTCCAGAATATTATCTGGATATTCAGCGGTTGGTCTCAATCCTAATATAACTAAATATGCTATTAAAAATCCAGATATGGTACCTTTTAATATTATATTAAGATTATTGCTCTCTAATTCTTGATTATTCATATATCTTTCTTACAATTATATTATATAAATATTTTTATTGTGTTTTTCTTTCCTTTTTGTATAATAGAGAATATCTTAAAAGTAAGTATGAACTATTCAACATTACAAGAAGCTTTTAATATTGATGGATTTGAAAAAGTTAAAAAAAAGAGAAGAGAAAAAGTAGATATTCATGATGCAAATTCACATAAAGGCCCCGCAAATATTGAAACAAGTAAATTATCTGCATCAAGTGAAAGTATATTAAATTATGAAGATTATGTTAAAAATGCGGGAAAATCTTGCTCTCCACTTCAAGCTCCAATGTATAATATACCTACATCTGGTGTGTGTAAAGATGAATTCAAAAAGGCTATGAAAACTTATACTGAGGAAAATTTTAATTTACCTAAAGATATTGATATGTCCAATATGTCAGCTAATAATGATGTTATGCCATATTATGATGAAGATTTAGAACAATATTTCGATATTAATAATTTAAATGATGAAGTAAAATATAATCCAAATAATAAACTTTCTAATTATATGCCAAATAATAATAAGATAACATATACAAATAATAATACATCTGAATATACAAATAATAACACTATATTTAAAAATGGCAATAACTTATTAAATACTTCTGATTATAATTTAAGTCCTGATGAAAGAAAAAAAGCAAGTGATGCATTGCAATATCTTAAAGCACTTGAATTTAAAATAGATAGTGATGAAAAAAAAGCATTTATGAATCAAATGAATTTGTCAAATAGTATTGGTCGCGACGGTGTTGCACAACCCAATATAAATAATTCTGAAACTAAAAAATTACAAAGGGAAATTGAAGAACTTAAAAAGAGAGAGGTTATATTATCTAAAAGTATTGAAGAAAATAAAAAAGCGCAAAATAATATTAACCTGATAATCAATGTTTTTATTATACTATTTGTTGGTGGTGTAATTATATTATTATGTGATTATTTAGTAGAATTATCAATACAAATAGGAATGAAAAAAACAACTAATATATTAGAACCGTATATACATAATAAAATGTACCAAATGAATAACATGAATAATATGAATATGCCTGGTTCTATGAATATGCCTGGTATATCCAATATGCAAAATTCTGTTATACCATATAACTATAATCCTATACAAAATAGTCAAATATCTCAACCCCAAAGTTTTTAAGGATAATTTATTTTAGTTTAAATGATATATAAGATTTATAATATAATAAACATTTAATAATGAGTGTAAATTTATATGATTTAATAAATAATACTATAATTGTCGGTGAAGAAACACAAAATAATTCTTCTAACTGGTGGAATCCATCAAGTAATGAAAAAACGCGTGTTATGCTTTGTGGTACTTATCCAATTGGAACAAGTAATGGATATTCAAAAGTAGTTTATTATATTGCAAAATATTTAGGGGAATATAAAGATATTGCATTGACAATATATGGATTCCAAAATGTATCAAATACTAACGGTAAGCATATGAGAAATAATATACCATCTAATGTAGTTTTATATGATGCTTTAGCAAATGAAAATCCTAAAAGAAGTGGATTTGGTGAAAATGAAATAGGCAATTATATTAAAAACAATCCTCAAGATATAATAATTATATTCAATGATAATCTAATCACAACAGCACTTACTAATAATATTATCAAAGAATGTGGTGAACAAAGAGATAAATTTAAGCTAATATCTTATATGGATCAGGTATATCCTTATCAAAAAAAGAGCTATATCGAATTTTTAAACAATAATTTTGATGCAATTATTGCTTTTACTCCATATTGGAAAGACATTGTGAGAAAATTGGGAATTAAAGAAAGTATTCCAATTTATACATTTCCACATGGATTCGATACGTCAATGTATTATCCCATACCCAAAGATATTGCACGAACATATTATAAATATGATAATAATGATTTTATGGTTTTAAATTTAAATCGTAATCAGCCCAGAAAATGCTGGGATCATACTATTATTGCTTGGGTAGAATTTGTTGAAATGCATTATAAAGTAAATGTTTTAAATAATAAAGATATATTGAGCAATGAACACACAACCAAACCGATTAAATTGATAGTTGGAACAAATATTGACGCGTACTGGAATTTATGGGACGTATTAGAAAATGAAGTTAAATTTAGAGATTTGCCATTGGATTACGTTAAATCAACAATAGTAGAAGTAGAAATGCCGCAACAATTATCTGATAAGGAAATTAACATACTATATAATTCTTGTGATATAGGTTGTAATAATTGCAATGGTGGTGGTTATGAATTAACGGTATTTGAATGTTTGGGATTAGGAAAGCCACAAGTTTCTTCCTTCGTAGGAGGTATTAGAGAATATCTCACCGAGGATAATTCAATTCCAATCGAATCAAAACTTTATTATTATTTAGATAATAAATCTAAAGGTATTGGTGGTAAAGCAGAAATCACAGATCCTCACGATTTCGCGTTAGGCTTTTGGAAGTATTTCAGTGATCCAGAGCTTGCTAAAAAACATGGGAGTTTAGGGCGTAAAAATATAATTACTAATTATCGATGGGAAACACTAATTGATTACTTTTATAATAATGTATTAGTTAACATAATTAAAAATTGATATATAAGAAATATTCAATAAATACTATATATTAATAAATAATATAATGGCGATGTTTATTGATACTGAAACGATCGGACTACCAATAGTTAAAAATTTAAATCTAAAATGGGGAGAATATCCATATTTTAAACTATTAAATAGATATGATACAGCACGCATTGTACAATTATCATATATGATAACCGATGAAAAATTTAATGAAAAAGAAATTCATGATTGCATAATTAAAAAAGAGGATTTTAGCATTGATAATTCCGAGTTTCATGGAATTACTAATGAAATATCACTTGAAAATGGAATGAATTTTGATGAAGCTTTTGATATATTTTTTGAAAAATTAAAAACAGTAACTCATATTATTTCTCACAATATAAATTTTGATGTTAATGTGATTAAATCAGAGCTATTTAGGAGAGATAAAATCGATATAATCGAAGAGCTTAATAAAAAAACATTATTATGTACAATGAAACATTGTAAAAATATTCTTAAAATAGTAAATCAATATGGTAGATATAAAAATCCGTCATTAAAAGAATTATACCATTTCTGCTTTAATAAAGATATAGAAAATGCTCACAATTCTAAGTATGATGTAATTAATATGCATTCTGCTATAAAAAAAATGTATGATGATAATATTCTTAATTATGAAATAGCATCATAAGTTTATATTAAAATTGCTATTTAATTGTTTTTTTATATTTTCATCTGCAAATTTATTTACAGGATCAGCTATATTTTTATGTGTGAATTCTTGTATATCATTTAAAATTTTGCCTAACTCTTTCAATAAATCCTGTTCTTCGGAATTACTTGACATTCTATATAGTAAATACAAATAATTTTTTATTTTTGCATACTTATTTCTTTTAATATATCATAGTCTATAATTTCTTTATTCCTTTTACTAAATTTATTATTGTTATTAACTTTATTTGCTATTTTTGTAATTCTTTCTAATAAATCATTATTTTTTTCTATTTCATTATCATTAATATAATTGGATAATGATTTAATATAATTATTATACATCATGTCTTTAATATATGTATCTACATATTCGCTATAATATCTTGTTTCATTTTTATCTGTAATGTATTTTAGTAATTCATTATTTTGAATATCTTCTTCTAATTTGTTAAGAGAATTACTAAAATCTTTTAGAATATCCTTTGTAAGTGAATTGTGTTTTCTACATTGTACTAAATCATTATTTTCTGTATTATTTGGTAAAGAATATGTAGATAATTGAAATTTTATTACCTCAAATTTTTTCTGATATTGTAACAACAATGATAAGCGACCACTTATAATTTCTAATTTATTTTGATAATCGTTAAATTTAATATAACCTGTTATTATAGTTATCAATATACCAATAAAAATAGAAGTTATACTAATTATATAGGTAAGTACTTTTATTTTCTTGTTTTCCGTATTCTCAATAATTAATCTTACAGCTTCAATAAATGTTATTACAGAAGAAAATATTAAAATAAAAATTGAAGACCACCAATATCGTTTATTAATACTATGATATGCTTTTCTTGCAATAATTATATTTTTTGTTTGCTCATCTAAACATTTCATTAATCTATTATCCAAAATTTTTTTTGATTTTTTAAGAGAATCTAATTCATCTTTTTTAATTATATCTACCTCTTCACGCAATTTTAATAAAGAATCTTCCTCTTTTTTTTTATTTGCAATTATTTCTTGCAATTTTGTCATAGCGATTTTAACTTTTCCCTCTAACATATGGACATCAATGCCATATTTTTTATCTTCGGTTGATGATTTAGATAATACGAGTTGTGAAGATTTATTTTCATCACAAATATCCATTTCCATATTAGTATCAGAATGGATTTCAATTAATTCGTCCATTATATATAAAAATAATATTAATTATTAATTATTTTTTACAAAATGATATTACTATAAATAGCAGTAATTTTAATTACATTGTTATCAATATCTAAAATATTATTTATTATAATATTATTATTATTTTTTTTAATAAATATTTTTTTATTTATGCAACTTACTAACTGCTGTTCAATATTAATATCATATTTATTATTCGAATTAATTATATTAAATGTATTCAATATACCATCATATGCAGCAAAAAGTGATTTTTCAGAATAGGACTCAAAATTTAGAATTTTAATATAGTCACTTTTTTTATTAACAATAATTTCCTTTAGTTCATCAAACAAAAATGATATTTTCATTATATATTTAACAATTTATTTAATATAATACTATCATTTTTTTCATTTACACATCTTCTTGTTTTGATTTTACATATTTTATTTAAAGCCGTACAATCTTGTTTACATGGTTTCAATATTTTAATATTATGAAGCATATTGTTATCATATCTGGCAATTTCCTTAATTTTATTACATCTCCCTGTAGAATTATTACAATACTTCATAATAGACTTACAGTTTTGCTTACATTCCTTTTTATCTTTACAATTAGCCCTAATATATTCGCTTAATTTCATATAAACCATTTTGCCTTTTTGTTTGCATTTTATATATTCAGTATTATTTTTCTTATAAACATTTCTATAATTCCCACAAACTAATTTTTTATTTATTTTATTATATACCATTTCTATTTATTAATAGTGATATAAAAATTATATAATATATATAATAAAATGTTTAAACGAATTATATTACTATCATTGGCTTTAGTTGCAAATGCCTTTATGCCACTAAATACTATTAGCTATAATAAAATACAAAGAAATAAGCCACAAATTCAAGATTTATGTTCGCGATTTCAAGGTGATATTAGCAGAAGAAATTTTATAGAATTAGCACAAGTTGCTACATTTTCAATTATGACAATAATGAGTAATCCTAAAAAAACAAATGCTTTATCTAAACGAGCTGTTGTATTTGGAGCATCTGGATATACAGGTGGTGATACAGTTCGCACATTACTTGAAAAAGGATTTGACGTAGTTGCTGTAACACGTAGAAAAGTTAATATTGTTGACAGGGATAATGCTGGATTAAATACACTTGTAATTGATAATATAAAAGATAAAAATAAAATTATTTCTACAATTGCTGATGTTATAAATCCAGATACCTTGAAAAATATTATGAAAAATGCTGATTCTGTAATTTATTGTGCTGCATCTCGTCCTAAAGTAAAAATTACAGGAACACCTGGAACTAAAAGCTACGATGAAATGAAAAAAAATGAAGATGATGGAGTTGTTGCAGAACCGAGTTATAATGTTGAAGATATTGGTTTAGTAAATGTGGCCAAAGAAGCTATTAAATGCGGCGTTAAAAGATTAGTTGTTGTATCTTCAATTTGTGCAAAATGCCAAAAAGGCAAAGAAGAATATGGAGAAACTATAGATAGAGGGTTTTCGAGTTGCGAAAATTGTTTCAAAAAACAGGTCGGAGAGGAAAGAGTAAGATTATTATATGAAAATTTGCCAAGTGAAATGAGTTATACTATTGTTAGACCAGGTATGTTGTCTCCTGGTGAAAGAAGGGGTGTAGAAGAAATTGAGTTTAATCAAGGAGTATCAAAAAGTGGCATTATTTCCCGTATGGATTTAGCCGATATACTTGTTTCAGTAGCAGATACAAACAATGGAGCAAAAAAAACATTTGAAGTTTATTATAAAGATACGGCACAACCTGTAGACATGTTTAAATCTCTTAAAACTTGTAAAGAAATGGGTAAAAGTGTAAAAGAGTGTTTTTTTGGAGAAGATTATAAAGACGAAAACGAGCCTCTATCTATTGACAAAATGCTTAAGAATCCTGTCAAAGGAGTAATATTTCCATCGGGTAATGAAGTAAGCGGTAATGATTATAAAGTTATGCTAAATAAGCTAAGAAAAGATGAAAAAGAAGAATATGATATTAATCAGTTAAAATCTTACGATATAATGTAATAAATATATAAAAATAAATTATGTTAAATATAAAATGTTGAAAAACGCTATTTATTGTATGTTACTATTAGATATTGCTTATGGATTTATGCCAAATATGCAATTATATAATAATATAAAATCAAAACCAATTATTAAAATTAATAGAAGAAATTGTTTTAAATATATTCCAATTATTGCTTCACCACTTGTTTTAGCAAAAACCGTTTGTGCAGAAGAAAAAAGTATTGAAGAATTGCGCAAAGAAGCATATAATATTATTGAAATTATTGATGCACAAAAAGAAGCTTTCAATTTACCCAATATTAAGGAATCTAATTATGATGTAAATAATAAAGAGGGATCAAGTGAAATTAAGGATATTAAAATCATTTTAAACAATGTTTTTAATAGCTTTAAAAATGAAAATGCTACAGTAGGAATTACAAATCTAAGAGAATACTGCGCACCATCTAATCCTATTAAGTCTCAAAAAGTAGAAAATTTAATTGAATCATTTAATAATACAAAATATGCTATTTTATTGGGTAAATTTTATAATTATAGCATTTTAACTTATAATTATGATATTGACAGTGATACAAATACAACTTATTATAATGTTGATGTAAAAGTTGAAGCAGATTATAAAACAATGATTTACAATAGCGTACAATTTGATGATATGTATTATCCCGAGAGTAATCCAAATAATAACAAAATGTGTTATGTAATATATAGATGGATTTTTGAATCTATAGATGATAAATTTTATATTAATGGTTGTTATATGCTGCGCAAATAAAAATTGATTTTTTTTGTAACTTTTTATATAATCTATGAAAGACAAAGTATCGCTAACTGATTTTGATGTTTTAGCATTATCTTATATTACTTTTTACATGACTAATTTAGATGCTATTATTAATCTCTCTTTGACATGCAAAGAGTATTATTCTGAATTGCACAATTTATTAGATACGTCAAATGCATTATTACTAAAAACATTCAATATTTATAATAGATATAGTTATGATGCAATAATTAAAGAGAGTTATTACAAATTTAGCAATTTAAAATATTATTTTAATACACATGCTATCCCTTTGCCTAATAATGTCGATGAAATAACATATAATAAAGTTAAAAACACTGAACTAATTTATAATCATTTCTTTTACGAACATAATCAAAAATCAGATGATACAATTTATAAATTTCTACATAATTTATTTATAATGAAATATCGTATAAAAAAAATTAAAACCAATAATTTAGAAAATTTCTTTGATCTTAGAAAAAGTATTGATGTATATAATAATAAATATAAATATATTGTATATAACTCTGAATTAACAGAGTATAATCAATTAGATACTCCTTTATTTTGCGATGATGGCAAATATTCAAGTTGTATAGTTAATTATAGATATAACTATATTATATCACATTTAGAACTATATGCATTAAATATATTTCTTCATAATAAATGTTACGAATCTGTAATAAATATATTAGATAGCTTAGAATTTAATTATTCGAGTACAATTAATATAAATGAATTATATAAAAAAATTACAAAAACTATCGATATTGACTGCTATTCAAATACAACTATATATATTAAATTAACAATGTTATATATTTATATACATTATTTAGGTGAAGTATATAAAAAATTAGATACTTTTAATAAAAATAAAAAGACACATTATTATTCTACAATTATAAATATAATAGATTGTATTAAAAAATATTATAGAAATGAGGCAATTTATAAAGACAATTATAATAGAGGAAAGCCTAAATACTTCTTTGATTATATGAAGTTTAATATATTAGATTATTCTGCTAATTTAATTTAGGGTCAATCTTTGGCTCAAGATTTTTCAATGGAATATTTACTTCACGACCTTCTTTTTTAATAAAGTCATTACCGCGCTCATTTTCTAATTGGGTGAATGTAGTACCTTTATAACTTCCCAATTTCAAATTTGTTTCGAATTCCATATTATTTCGCGTGTATTTAACCTTAACTATATCATCTGGTTTATAACTTTTAAGAATATTATTTAAGTCGTTTGGATTATTAATAGGTTTATTATCAATTGCTATAATAATATCTCCCACGCGTTGAACGCGTTTCGTTTTATCATTTCTGGTCACACCTTGTAGTCCTGCATCGGCCGCAGGAGAATCTGCTGGCACATCAAGCACCAATATTCCTTTTTCAATAATAGGAATTCCACTTTTTTCAGATTCTACAATAGATGGGTTGCGTTCCATATAAGAAATTCCCATAATAGCGCGTTTTACAAAACCCGTTTCAATAATATCTGTAATTGATTTAACTGCTCTTTGAATAGGAATTGCAAAACCAATACCAGCGGATACACCCATACCTAAAGATGCAGTATTAATTCCAATAATTTCACCATCTGTATTTAGTAGCGGACCACCACTATTACCTGGATTAATAGCAGCGTCTGTTTGAATTATATCACTGATTTTTCTACCAGTAGGTGCTGTAATTTCCCTATTTTTACCAGAAATAATTCCCGTAGTTAGAGTATGATCTTGTCCAAAAGGATTACCAATTGCAAAAGCAAATTGGCCGACTTCTGGATTAATATTTTTATTATATTTAATCTTTTGTAATTTTTCATTATCTTTTAAATCAATTTTAAGAACAGCAATATCAGTATCAGGATCTACTCCTGTTAATTTTGCTTTATATTCTTTTTTTGCATTATTTTTATCTGTAATTGTTACAATCGCGTTATCCACTTTATTAATAACGTGAAAATTAGTAACAATATGTCCATTTTCATCCCAAACAAATCCGGATCCGACGCCTTTTGGCAAATCATCTTTATCTAAATTATATTTATCTGCCATATTACCATATTCAGTACTAATATAGCAAATCGATGGCGTAGCTTCTTTAAACAGGTTATTTTGCACGTTTTCTAAAATCTTTAAATTATACTGAGGATATCTAACACTTTGCACTAAGTCAATAATAAAAAGTGACACAGTTGCTCCATATAATAACATGTAACGTCTTGGTGTTTTAAATTCTTTTTGTATATTTAAATCTTTGTCTACCATTTTAATACTTACAAGTTTGTTACGATTATTAGGAACAAATTTATTTAATGTATTTAAGTTGTTTACTGATGTAAATCCATATACCATATTTGCTAAAAAAAGCGTTAAATATAAAACTTGTGACTTCATTTAATAATTATATTAAATTGTTTTTATATATAAATTATGAATAACTATATGATAACAGTAAGTTTTTTGGCTTTATAACAGATATATATTTAGGTAAATATTATGCAAATATTCCTTCTATATCCATTTTTATAACTTCGATATTATTTTGATCTAAACCAGAAGGATAATGGTGTATGATTAGCATTGTTGTTGTACAATTTGCATTATATTATTCTATTTAAAAATGAGTACATAATTTTTTAAAATCTAAAATTTATAAAAAGTTTTAAAAAATCTAAAAAAATAAAATTATGTACTCAAAAATAAAATAGTTCTATTTTTTGAAAAATTGATAATTTATACAAGATTATTTAGTATCACACTATTTAGTATGACTGGCCAGAACAAGTTTCAGCTTTGCATCCTCCCTACTCAGATGGGAAAAACATTCGTAACAATCAATGAGATTTTAGAGAAAATTAAGTATGATCCCTCTGAAGGGAGAAGTGTTCATTTCGTTCTCACCATGAACACTCTTCTCAACAACAAACAATTCGCGAACAGACTTAGTGATATTAAAGAGGAACATGGTGAAAATGCTGTTGCTATATTTGCTTCTACTTATAAGGGAGATTTAACTCACATTGATAGTCTCTGTAAGCTCATCAATTTTTCAAAGAATCCCGAAAAAATGCCCAAAATCATTGTCGCCTGTAGCAATTACAGGCGTTTCGAAGACTGCTTTAAATATATGGAGTTTCTCAATAATAACAAAACTTCTATTTCTCGTAGCTTTGTGTATTTTGATGAGCTTCATAAGTATATCAAGTCTAAAAAAGCCGATATCCGTGGTAATATTGAAAAGATGGATAAATACGATATTGTTCACGGTATTATGGCTATGACGGCAACTCCTGATATTCTTTGGAATAAGTCAAATGAAGACAAAGATGACTTTTGGAGCAAAATTACTGTTGTTAATATTGCTGAATACAATGAAAACAACTATTTTGGATGGGAAGATATGGAGTTTAAGCATGCTAAATTTAATATCGACGATGATGTTGGTGAAGAAAATACTTATGAAAGTAAGCTCTATTATTCTGAACTATATAACATCAAATACGCCGAATCAATTATTCGCAGTTATCCTGAAATATTGAATGACGGATCTCGAACTTTTATGCCAGCTACACGCAAGCGCATTACTCACAATATTATACGCAATATTGTTATGAAAGCAAATCCTAAATGTGTTGTTGTTACTCTCAATGGTGTAGAAAAAAATATTAGCTATATAGATGATGAAGATAAGTATGTTACAATTGATCTTGTTATCAAATCAGGTGAATTGGGAGACTTAATAGCTGGTCATCTTCACGAAAACATGATATTTGCAAGGCCACTTGTTATAACGGGATACCTTTGCGTTGGAATGGGACAAACTTTAGTATCAAGAGATCTTGGCGCATTTACAACTGCTATTCTCGGTTATAGCAAAATAACTAACGATAACCTGTATCAACTTTTCGGTCGTATTACAGGGCGTATTAAGGGGTGGATGCCAAATACAGTTAATACGCAAGTGTATTGTTCAAAAATAAACAGCATAATCTGTAAAAAGATGGAGGAATGTGCAAAGAATATTGTTACAAAGCACAACGGAAAACAATTAGAAAACGATAAATATAGAGAGCCAATTAATGAGGATCAAGAAATCATCAATAATTTTGATGGAGCCAAAGTTCTCGAAGATTAATTGTACCTAATTACAAACAATGGCTGTGTAGATTTCTTTGCTGGTAATATATATTCTATATTTTTATTAATTTCTTCAAATAATAAAGTTCCTTTAAAATCATTAATATCATTTTCATCTTGTTTTATATACGCATTTGTTATTTTTTTATAATCTTCTATAAAAGAACATAAATCAGAATTATACAAGTTTATCGTGCTTCCATTTTTAAGTTTATAATTTTTTAATTTTTTTGCAATATCAAGAACAATAGCAAGCCGTTCTGCTTTATTATTATATTCTATGAATTCGGTCATTATAGTTTATTTTATGCACATTTTTTTAAGTATAATATAAATATTATTGATATTATATTTAATGAGGTAATACTATTTCATAATAATTGTCAAAATTAATTCTTTTAATATTTAAACTTTCTTTTCGCAAATATTTAGGTTTATTAAATGTAAATAACTTATTAATATTATTGCATTTTTTGGAATTTGCTTTGCGTTCTCTATTATCATATTTAATATTTTTTTCAAATTCTGTTTTATCTGATTCATTATCCGAGTTTTGTTCTAGTATATCCATCAATATCATAGATGATTGCAACTTTTTTTTATTTATTGAGTTTGTGTGTTTA
>Ga0222715_10003189_pt1 | contig 14722 bp, 21 predicted proteins | sample C33_9DmetaG_FD_165056 | JGI IMG/M metagenome (GOLD analysis project Ga0222715, IMG submission 165056) | Estuarine water microbial communities from San Francisco Bay, California, United States - C33_9D | ecosystem: Environmental > Aquatic > Marine > Unclassified | place: USA: California...
CCTGCTGCGAAGGGGAACCAAGAAAGTTCAGGGAGTATGACGACAATTAACGACGCGATGCTAACAGCCCTAAAGGCGTTGCATCCAACCGTCGCCCCCACGTTGGGGGATTTGTTGCATGCCGAGAATTTGTCCCCGCGGCTGGGTTCATATGAGTATTATGCTGCCGTGGTGCCATCAGGCACCACATGGTCGGATGCCGCTTTCCTATACTGGACGGACCCCGATTATGTGGTTTCCAACCTAGAGTTGGAGGATGGGAACGATTTACTATTAGAGGACGGCTCTTTTATTCTTTTGGAGGCTGGAAATGTCTGACCTAAAAATTTCACAACTAACGGCACTTACCAGCATTACGGCTGACGCTGCCGACGTACTACCTGTTGTTGACACTAGTGCGACGACAACGAAAAAGATTTCGTTGTCTGATGTGGCGGAGTTTGTTGTTGCAACAGGTTCGTTCACGTCTGCTTTAGGAACCCCTATTGACGAAACCCTGATTGACGCTAAGGGTGATTTGGTTGTTGGGTCTGCCGCCGATACGGCGGTCCGTTTGGCTGTCGGGGCTAACGACTATGTTTTGACTGCCGACTCGGCAGAGGCTTCTGGGGTTAAGTGGGCTGCGGTGCCCGCAAGCCCCGTAGATTCTGAGAATGCTGTCGTTTGTGCGGCAGTATTCTCTTAAAAAGGAACAATAACCCTTAGGAGTAGATATGGCAACATTTACCAAACAGAAACTTTCTGCCTCAACTGATGGTCGTGCCGTCAAGGTTGCCGCTACGGCAACTGCTGGTACGACGATTCACACGGGGTCGGCTACGGCAACCACCTATGATGAGGTGTGGCTGTATGCGGTCAACACCAGCACGTCGGCTGTTAAGTTGACGATTGAATGGGGTGGCACTACTGCGCCCGATGACCACATTGAGTTGACGATTGCAGCCGAGTCGGGTCTGGTGTTGGTATCCCCTGGGCTTGTCCTGAAGGGTAATGCTACTCCGTTGGTGGTTCGTGCGTTTGCTGCGACTGCTGATGTGATTACGATTCACGGGTACGTTAATCAGATTACTGTCTGAGGTTGACTGATGCCTTTGCGTTACGGTCAACGGGAACGAGTTTCTACCTACACGGCTAATTGGGTAAATGTTCCGACCTCTGTTCAGGTTGAATATTTAATTATTGCTGGTGGTGGTGGCGGTGGTTCTGGTTCTGGCACAAGTTATAACGGTGGCGGTGGCGGCGCAGGCGGATATCGTTCATCAGTAAGCGGTGAAAGTTCGGGGCGAAATTCGTCAGCGGAAACGATGATTAGTTTGACAAAAGACACCTACACCATAACCATTGGTGGCGGTGGTGCCGCTAATGTAAGTGGCAGTAATTCCTCTGCTCTTGGGATTACTTCCACTGGTGGTGGACGTGGTGCGTCTAATCTTGCGGCTCAGTCTGGTGGTTCGGGCGGTGGTGGCGCAGGTCCGAACACTGGTGGTTCACAAGGACTTGCAGGTGGAACAACCGCTCAAGGTTTCGGCGGTGGCGATGGTTACGGTGTATCGCCAACCTATTACGGTGGTGGTGGCGGTGGCGCAACGGAAGCAGGCAATACCGACGCTGCTGGTTTTGGTGGCGATGGTCTTGCTTCTACAATAACTGGTTCATCGGTAACTCGTGCTGGCGGTGGTGCTGGTGGTGGCACAAGTGCAACTCCTCGCACTGGCGGTGATGGTGGTGGCGGTGATGGTGGCGCATACAATGGAGGTCAGCAGGCTGGTTATGCTGGAACGGCGAACACTGGTGGTGGCGGTGGTGGAGGCGGTGGCGCAACTGGTGGTGCGGGTGGTAAGGGCGTAGTCATTATTCGCTATCCAAATGTTTTTGGCACAGCGTTTAACATTACTGGTGGAACAATAAGTTATGCAAATGGTTACACGATTCATACTTTTAATGACACGGGAAGTTTGGTAGTGGCGTGAGTCGTTCAGGTGCCCGTACTCGTCCCAGCACTATTGTTGGTCAATGGTTTGGCAATGCTTGGGTTGCTCCTGTTTACAATTTTGATGTTGAGTATTTGGTTATTGCTGGTGGCGGTGGCGGCGGTCGTGGCAACAACAACGCTAACGACGGTGGTGGTGGCGGTGCAGGTGGTTATCGTTGTTCTGTTGCTGGTGAAACATCTGGCGGTGGCGCATCAGCGGAAAGTCCGCTATCTATCGGTGCAGGAACTTACACGGTGACGGTCGGTGGTGGTGGTGGTTCGGAGGCGTTTGGTAATGATTCGGCATTTCACACGATTACTTCAACTCGTGGTGGTGTTGGCGGACAGAACACGAGCGGCGGTGGCACTGGTGGTTCTGGTGGTGGTGGTTCCACATCAAGCGGACCTGGTGGTGCTGGTACACCAAACCAAGGTTACGGCGGTGGTGCTGGCTCTGCTACGGGTGCTGGTGGCGGTGGCGCAGGCGGTGGTGGTGGTGCAGCGGCTGGTGGTAACCCTGGTTCTGGTTCAACTGGTGGCAACGGTGGCGCAGGTCGTTCGTCGTCAATAACTGGCTCAGCAGTTACTCGTGCAGGTGGCGGAGGTGGTGCAGGTTCCAACCCACCTGGGACAAGCGGTGGTTCTGGATTGGGTGGTGCAGGTGGTGGTGGCAACGGCGGCTACTACTCATTTGCTGGAAGTGCTGCAACAGTAAACACGGGTTCGGGCGGTGGCGGTGGTGCTGACGGTGGAACCTCTCCGGGCGGCGCAGGCGGTAGTGGCATCGTAATCGTTCGTTACCTAACCGCAGACGCACTTGCATTCACCGTTACAGGCGGCACCAAAACGACCTCAGGGTCTTACACAATCCACACATTTACTGGTACAAGTTCTCTAGTCGTATCATAAACAGGAGATGAAACAATGGCATATTTTGCAGAACTAGACGAAAACAATGTTGTGGTTCGTGTGCTGGCGGTAAACAACACCGACGCACCCGACCCAGCACCCGCCAACGAACAGCAAGGGATTGACTTCCTTGCAGGACTCGGACTTGGTTCCAACTGGAAGCAAACCAGTTATAACGCAACCTTCCGAAAGAACTATGCTGGCGTTGGTTTTACGTTTGATGCAGCCCGTGATGCGTTTATTCCGCCGCAACCTTTTGCTTCGTGGGTGTTGAACGAAACGACGTGCCAGTGGGAAGCACCAGTGGCGTATCCTGCGGATGGAAAGTTTTATTCGTGGGATGAGGACACCGCAAGTTGGAAGGAAGTAATCTGATGGCAACGCCTAAGAAAAAGAAGCCAACCGTCAAAGTTGGCATCACCGAACAACAATGGCAGATGTGTCTGTCGTACCTACGTTCCGCTATCGGTGCTGTCATTGCCGTAGTGGCGACGTTGGATTATGACACGCTAGACCTAGCCAAGGCTTTTGTGGCTGCGTTGATTCCGCCTGTGTTGCGTTGGGTTAACCCGAACGACCCTGCTTTCGGACGGGGTTCATACCAATAGCCTAAACACGCCCGTTGGGCGTGCTAGACTGGAGGAATGATGAAACTATTGCTTGCCGCTATTTTGGCGGTAACACCAACCCATACTGATTGGAAACGGTCATCACATTGTCCAGAGTATGCGAACGCTGTTGCGTTCGTAAAGTTCCCTATTTACGATAGGCGGATGGCGTTGCGGGTGATGCACAAAGAGTCACGTTGCATATATACGGTGTTTAACGGGGATGACCCGAATGGTGGCAGTATCGGGTTGTTTCAGATAAATATGTTTTGGTGTAAACCGTCCCGCTACTTTAGTGATGGCTGGTTGCAAACTCAAGGCATTTTGGATGAGTGTCGGGATTTGTATAATCCGTTGATTAACTTGCAGGCTGCGAAAGCAATCTACGACTATAGTGTTGAACATAATGATGGTAACGGCTGGCAGCCGTGGGGTTTATGAACATTCAGGAATTATTGCAGGAGAAAGAGTGGCGTTTATGTCACGGCGGGGACAACGCTACGGTGGACGAGCAGGTTGCTGCGTTCCAATATTTTTGCGAAAACTACTGGCATATTAAGCATCCTTCTAAGGGGCGTATCAAGTTTGTGTTGCGTCCTGCTCAGGTTGAGACTGTGCGTACGTGGATGTCTGACCGTTATACGGTTGTTCTAAAGGCTCGTCAGATTGGGTTTTCTACGTTGGCTGCAGCGTATGCGTTTTGGATGGCGTTTTTTACTGCGGACAAGTTTATTATTATGTTGTCGCGTACGGAGCGTGAGGCGATGAAGTTGTTGTCCAAGTCTAAGTATGGTTACCGTTTTTTGCCGTATTGGCTTAAGGACCGTGGACCGAATCAGACTACGGACCATCAGTTGAAGATGGTGTTTGAGAATGAGTCTGCGATTGAGTCGTTGCCGTCTGGTTCTGACCCTGCTCGTGGTGAATCTGTCTATGCTGTGTTTGTGGATGAGTGGGCGTTTTTGCCCAACCCCGAGGAGGCGTGGGCGTCTATTGAGCCGATTGCGGACGTTGGTGGTCGTGTGCATGGTTTGTCCACCGCTAATGGTTCGGGCAATTTTTTTCATCAGTTGTGGGTTGGCTCCCAAACGGGAGCCAACAAGTTTACGGGCATTTTTTATCCGTGGGATGCTGACGGTGAACGCGGCGAAAATTGGTACGAGGACAAAGCACGAAATATGCAGCCTTGGCAGTTGCATCAGGAGTATCCGCGTTACCCTGAGGAAGCGTTTATTAAGTCGGGTAATCCCGTGTTTGATATTGACTTGTTGGATGGGATGACTACGGTTGAAGCGGACCGCGGCTATTTGCATGTGTATGCGAATAATGTCGTTGAGTTTCATGCACGTGCTGAGGGCGAGTTGTCAATATGGGAGTTTCCTGACCCTGAGTGTGTTTATGTTGTTGGGGCTGACGTTGCTGAGGGTTTGTCGTATGGTGACTATAGTTCTGCGCACATAATCAACGCTTCTAAGGGTTATGTGGCTGCGCATTGGCATGGTCATATTGAACCTGATTTGTTTGGTGAGATGGCGGCACAGTTGGGTTGGTGGTATAACGGGGCGTTGTTGGGTATTGAGAACAATAACCACGGTTTGACTGCCTTGAAGGCGGCTCAGAAGTTGGGTTACAAGAATTTGTATCGGCAACGCCGTTTGGGGCATGTCCGTCCTGAGGCTACGGATATGTTGGGTTGGCGTACCACCGTTAGTACTAAGCCGTTGATGATTGACGAGTTGTCCGCTGCCCTTAGGACGAACGACCTAGAGGTGTATTGTGCCCAGACTATTGCCGAGTTGCGAACGTTTGTGCGTAAGGCTAACGGTAAGATGTCGGGTAGTCCGCATGACGACCGCACTATCAGTTTGGCTATTGGGAATCAGATGTTGAAATATGTGTGGTTGCCTGAATATAGGGGGGATGCGGCTGTCCCCAAGAACAGTTTAATGTGGTGGGAGCAGCATATTCACCGTGATTATCCTACGGGAAAGGTGCCTATTGGGGCGCATAACATTCGTCCCCGTACTGGAATGTGATTTTTGGGAACAACTAGGGCATAAATGTATGATGATTGTGTGCGAACCATGTGGAAAACAGTTTGAGTCCGACGAGATGCCTCGTCGGGGCGCTGTTTGCTTTGGTTGCCACGTAAAAACCATCCGCCTAGGGTTCACTCAAGGCAGGGACGAGTTCCATGGTCCGACTATCAAGGAACGTGCCGACAAGGCTATTTCTGATGCAAGAATTAACGGTTATGACCCGCAGCCTGTTGGGGCGCGTTGGATTTAATGTATGGACCCGATATGGATTCCTGTTATCGTTGCGATAATTTCGGGTCCGTTGGTGGTTGTTATTCAGAAGTTGCGGAAAGAAAACAGCGAACAGCATGCCGAAGGTCGTGCTTTGCTGGAAAGGGTTGCTGACAAAGTGGATTCTGTTGGTACGAAGTTGGATGAACATATCGGATGGCATAAAGGGCGTGGTAAGTAATGGCTAGGAAACCGTTGTCTGAGCAGTTGGCTGCCTATAAGAAGCAGTTGTCGGCGTCTAAGCAGTGGCGTAAGAATGAGCAGTATGACCAGATTTGGAAGCGTTTGCGCGACTTATATCGTGGGCGTCATTATGACCATTATAGCGATTCGGACCGTATGTTGGTTAACGTCGCATTTGCGACTGTTAACGTGTTGGCTCCTGCTACGACGGTAAATTATCCGAAGATTACGGTTACGGCTACGAAACCTGAGAATGCGCCGCAGGCGGTTATTTCTGAGGCTGTGGTGAACTATTGGTGGCGTCATCGTCGTATCCATCCTGAGATTCGTAAAGCAACCAAGGACATGCTAATTTTTGGGCATGGTTGGATAAAGGTTGGTTACAGGTTTGTGGAGGAAGAAGTTATTTCGGAGTCGGATAATCCGTCTGACCCGATGGAGGGTGGTGAGGCTACGCCGAATACGATTATTCTTGAGGATAGTCCGTTTGCGGAGCGTGTGTCCCCGTTTGATGTGTTTGTTGACCCAGACGCAACTAGCGATAAGGATATGCGTTGGATTGCTCAACGTATCCGTAAACCGATTGCTGAAGTGAAATCGGATAAACGGTACGTCAAAGCCGCCCGCGAAGCGGTCGGCGTGATGGCAGTTAGCCGCTACAGCGATGACCATAGCCAACGCAAGATTCACGACAAGAATGTTGGGTACGCCGAAATTTGGGAATTCTATGATGTATCCAAGCGGATAATGTGCGTGTTCGCTGAGGGCGGGGACAGTTTCTTGGTTAAGCCGATTAAGATGCCGTATGCGTTTGGTCAACCGTTTGTGATGTTCCGTAATTATGATGTGCCTGACCAGTTTTATCCGATGGGCGATTTGGAAAGCATTGAGCCGTTGCAACGTGAGTTGAACGAGACGCGAACCCAGATGATGAATCATCGTAAACGGTTTGCACGCAAGTATCTGTATAAGGAGTCGGCGTTTGACCAGTTGGGTCGCGGTGCACTTGAGTCCGATGAGGACAATGTGATGGTGCCTGTTATTTCGGATGAGCCGCTGGGTAATGTGATTACGCCGATGCCTGCGGTTATTAACCCTGCGGACTTCTATAACCAGTCCAATATGATTGTGTCGGATATTGACCGTGTGTCTGGTGTGTCCGAGTTCCAGCGTGGTGCGGTGTCCGAAATCCGTCGCACGGCGACGGAAATGGCTTTGATTCAGGATGCGTCTAATGCGCGTACGGCGGACAAGTTGGCGATTATTGAGTTGGGTATTGGCGAGGTTGGTCGCCGTCTGCTGATGATGGCGCAACAGTTCATGACTGGTGAGCAGGTAGCCCGTGTAACCGCAAAGAATGGTGAGTCGGTTTGGGTGGAATTTGACCGCGACTATCTGCAGGGCGAGTTTGACTTTGAGGTTGTTGGCGGTTCTACCCAGCCTGTGAACGAGTCGTTCCGACGTCAGCAGGCGTTGCAGATTGTGGATGCGATGGCACCGTTTGCGTCCGCTGGGGTGGTGGACATGCAGAAGTTGGCTGCCTACGTGTTGCAGTCTGGGTTTGGGGTTAAGAACCCTGAGCAGTTCATTATGTCCCCGCCACCTCCTGCTGAAACGGCTGCACCGATGGGGGCTTTGCCGCCAGCGGGTGCACCACTGCCCCCAGATATGCCGTTGGGTCAGGAATCCATGATGGAACCGCCTATGCCGCAGGGTCCGCTGCCAGCCTCTCCGATGCTGTAACCCTCCTAGGGAACAACTTTACCTAGGGGTAGAGCAACCCTTAGGACTCTGGAGAGTAAAACAATATGAGCGAGGAAATCGCAACACCGTCAGCAGTGGACACCGATACTGGTGCAACCGAAACCGCAAGTACGGAAACATCAGAAGCAACGGTAAACTATTTGCCTGTTGACGACTACAAAGATTATGTAGTGCCAGTCAAGGTGGATGGGGAGGAACTGAAAGTTCCGCTTACTGAAGCAATTTCTGGTTATCAGCGTCAAGCAGACTATACCCGTAAGACGCAGGAGTTGTCACAACAGCGTGAGCAGATGCAATTTGCTTCCGCCATCCAACAAGCGTTGGAACGTGACCCTGCTGCAACCATTGACCTACTTTCTAGGCATTATGGTATCTCACGGGCGCAGGCTGCAGAGATGGCGGCTGAGGTTGAGGATACCGAGTCTCTTGACCCAGCAGAACGCAAGATGCGTGAACTGGAAGCCAAGGTTGCACAGTTTGAGGAATACAAGTCCCAGCAGGAGTGGGAGCGGGAAATCGCGAAACTCCAGTCCAAGTATTCTGATTTTAATGTTCGCGAAGTAGTTGGTGCGGCTATCCGTACTAACTCAACCGACCTTGAGGGCATCTATAAGCAGATGGCATACGATAACTTTGTGTCCAAGCAACGTTTGGAGCAGGAAGCGGCGTCTCGTAAACAGGCTGAAGAGCAGGCTGTTGTTGAGGCTAAGCGTTCTGCGGCTGTGGTGGCTGGCGGGAATAATCCCGCCGCTTCTACGACGAACGAAAGCGTGGAACCAATTACGAATATCCGTGACGCTTGGGGTGCTGCCAAGAGACAACTTGGCTACAATCAGTAATTTTCCATTTCTACTAGTTACTTTTAGGAGTAATAATGTCTAACCCGAATTTTGATGCGTTGCTTTCAACAACGCTCGCGAACTACCGTGACCAACTCACGGACAACGTATTCACGGCACGTCCGCTGACCTACTTCCTCATGGATAAGGGTCGTATCCGCATGCTGAACGGTGGCTCCAAGATTGTTGAGCCATTGGTGTACGGAACGAACAGCACCGTAGCGTCGTACAGTGGTTTTGATACCATTTCGTTGACCGCTCAGGCTGGAATCACCGCTGCCGAGTACGACTGGAAGCAGTACGCTGCGTCCATCGCCATCTCGGGCATTGAGGAAGCGAAGAACAACGGCGAGCAGGAAGTTATCAACCTGTTGGAAGCCAAGATTATGCAGGCTGAAGAGTCAATGCGTGAAGGGTTCAACCAGATGCTGTTCGCTGATGGTACGGGCAACTCGGGCAAGGACTGGAACGGTCTCGGCAACATCGTTGAAGCATCGGGCACCGTTGGTGGTATCAACCGTGCAACTGCTGGCAACGAGTACTGGCGTTCGTACGAGGAGAACACCGCTGAAGCGTTGTCGCTCGCCAAGATGGCAACGGCATACAACAGCGTGTCGGTTGGTAACGACCACCCAGACATGATTCTCACCTCTCAGACTCTGTTTGAGAAGTACGAGGCACTGTTGGTTCCGCAACTCCGCTTCACCGACAGCAAGACGGCTGATGCTGGGTTCCAGAACCTGCTGTACAAGGCTGCACCTGTCACCTACGACGTGCACTGCACGGCTGGTGTCGTGTACTTCCTGAACAGCAAGTACCTGACTCTGGTTGGTCACAGCGACAAGTGGTTCGCTCAGACCGACTTCGTGCGCCCTGAGAACATGGATGCACGTTACGCCCTTGTGATGTGCTACGGCAACCTCACCTGCCGTAACGCCAAGAAGCAAGGCAAACTGACCGCCAAGACTGCCTAATTAGGCTTCTAGGAACAGGTCACATAATGGTGGCGGGGGATAAAACCCCCGCCACTATTTCTATATCTGGGAGACATCATGGCTAAGGTCAGCAAGGGTCTTGGACCCAAGGACAACGACAAAGATGGTTCGTACGCGAGGGCTGAAGAGAAGCGTCTAAAGGGATTAAAGCCAGCCCGCAAAGGCGGTACACCTTCTGCTGGATACACGAAGTTGAAGAACCCTGCCGCTGAGGCTAAGCGCCGCGAGTTCGTGAAAGCCGAGTTGGCTAAGAAGAATATTACTCCTAGTGCTAGTGGTAAGCGTTCGGTTGCGGAGATTGCGGCTCGCGAGTTGGCTCGCCAAAAGTTTGCACGTCAACGCAAGCGTCAACGTTCCGCCCGCAAGTCGTCGTCCGATTATGGAATGGGCATGGAATAATGGCTGACAAGAAGCCGAAGGAAATCACCCCAATTCCACCAGACCGCTTTAATGCGTTGTCTGCAGGCGACAGAAACACCCATCTTGAGGAGTTGGGTCGTCAGGCGATGATTGGCAAAGCGAAGTGGATTGAGCGCACTGGTTCTTTGGGCAAGCAGGTTGAAGCCTATAAGGCGGCTAAGTCGCAGTCTGAACGTCGCAGTATCTTGCGCAATATGGGTGAACAGGTGCAGAATTCGTGGGTTAAAAGGAACTTTAGCAGCACCAGCGCACCCAAGGGGCGAATGACGGTCGGTGAGGCGTTTGCTAACGCCAAGACCGAATTGGGTCGTGCACGTCCTGCTGGTGGAGGATTAACCAACCGCGGTAAGTAAATACGGGAACAAGACCCGTATTTGTGATGAACTCTCAGCCAAATCCTGTCCCTGCTCAAGCCTATTATGGGGTACTTGTTGACGGTTACCGTCTGACCCCCACGTCGGGCAGCCGTTTGGCTGCCCCCAGCGGACCATATTTGGGTCGTGAAGGGAAATGCAAGTGGGCGGATGACACCTGTGAAGGGTTCGCCGTCAAGGATTCCGAGTTCTGCATTGGACACACCAAGCGTGTCTCCAAGAATAAGCAGCATCTAAAAGCCAAGACTGGCGAGAAGTTGGCTCAATCTGAGGATGGTGAATAATGGGCTACCAGACGATGACGGCAGCGACGTTGCGGCAGACTGTCCGCGACATCACGGATTTGGATACCGAGGATTTGCCTGATTCGTTGTTGAATCTGTATATTCGGGATGGCTACTACAGGATTTTGGATGTTGAGAAGCGTTGGTCGTTTCTGGAGCAGTCGTTTACGTTTAACACGGTTGCTAATCAGCGGGCTTACGCTATTTCGGCGTTTACCGCCGACCCGATTTCGCAGGTGGTGTCCATTGTGGATAATACTGGTGTCGGTCAACGTTTGGATATGGTGTCGTATGATATGGCTGAGCAAACATATATGGGGTCGTATGATACGGCTGGTGACCCACTGTTTTATGCGGTGTGGGATGGAGAAATCCATTTGTTTCCGAAACCAAACAACATCAGGACGTTGACTTGCCGCGGTTATCGTGAGCCAACTGATTGGGTTACCAGTAATGGTGTTGTTGATGCGTCACCGTCGCTGCATTTTCCGTTGGTGTATTATGCTTGCAGCCGTATCTATCAGCGTCTTGAGGATTCGGCTATGGCTGCCGTTTATAAGCAGTCGTTTGATGAGGGTGTTGCTCTTGCTAGGGCGCAAATTAAGAAACCCTCTAGTCATGGTCATTTGATTATGGCGCACGGGCAAACCAAGGGGCGTCCTACCTACAAGGGGTGGTTGCAGCAACTCGGTAAGACTTTGGGGCAATAAATGTCGCAGTTGCAAATTTTCCAGCAACAGGATTTTACTGGCGGATTGAACTTTCGTGCCGACCAGTTCCAGTTGGCGGAGAATGAGTCGCCGCGTATGTTGAATGTTGAAATTGACCCGCGTGGCGGTGTTTTTAGCCGTGGTGGCTATCAGCGAATTAACACGACCGCCGTTGGCGGTACGTGGAATCCGCACCAGTTGTGGTGGTTTACGGGTGCAACGCCGCGTGTAATGTTGGCAAACGGTACCCAAGTGTTGCATTCTACGGGTGGCAATTTTACTGTGTTGGAAAGTTCTGCTGGGGTACCAGTTGCGGCATCTGCGCATGAGGGTGCTTGTTTCGCAAACTGGGGTGATGAGTTGTATATTGCTGGCGGACACGGAGGCACTACTGGATATCGTTGGAAAACAACTGATGCGTATGCGACTGCTATTCCCGTGTTGACAACTTCACACTGGAACAACAACTACAATAGCCCTGGGTCTAACCATTTTCCCTTGGCTGAGCATCTCGTTGTCCACGCTAATAAGATGTTTGCTGCGCACGTTAACATTAGTGGTACGGAGTATCCCAATAGGGTGTATTGGTCGCATGAGAATCAGCCACGTGATTGGGCTGAGGCGGATTATGTTGATATTGCTTCTGGTGGTACGGGTATTCGTGCGATGGCTGTAGTTGCTGGTTCTTTGGTTATATTCAAGCCGCAAGCAGTGTTTGTTTTGGTTGGTTATGATTCCGATAATTTCCAGTTGGTTGAATTGTCAACAAAGATTGGTGCTGTTTCCCATCGCGGTATAGCATCCACCCAAAGTGGCGTATATTTCTTTAGCAACCCCGAAGGGTTGTATTTCTTTAATGGTTCCAATATCAGTGACGTTTTTGCGCCGCTGCGCCCAGCAGCGGATTTGGGTCAGTTGAATACTGCGGTACCTGATGCTATTTCGTTGAGTTGGGTGAATAACAAGTTGTGGTTGTCGGCGGCTTATGACCGCACGACAACCGTAACTGACCCGACCGTAAATTTTGTTTTTGACCCGACAATCGGCAACACTGGTGCATGGACAATGTTTCAGTCTGCTGACGGATGGGGGTTAATTTCTGGTACAGATTTTACGGATGCCAGCGACGTTAACCGTTCGTATATGATTCATCCTGATGAGCCGTATGTTCTTGAGGTTGACCGCTATAACAGTGTTACGGACAACATTACTGGTACGCCCGCAAATTTTACTAGTACGTATCGCACGAAGTGGTTTGATGGTGGCACTTATTTGCAGAAGAAGATGTTTCGTCGTCCCGATTTTGTTGTGAAGAATCCTGATGTTTCGTCCAGTATTAACGTGAAGGTGTTTCACGATTATGATGATGGTGACAGCAATCAGCGTCGCGCATACGATTTGACGATTAGCCCACCTGATGCTGGTTTGATTTGGGGTACTGATTTGTGGGGTGACACGTGGGGTTCTGGTTTGCCTACTTCTGCGATTATTGTGGGGAAGAATTTGGGTTTAGCCAAGGCTGTCCAAATTGAGTTGACTGGTCCTGCTGGTCAGTCATGGGGCATTAACAGTATTGGCTGGAAGTATCAACCAAGGAGAATCAAAGGATAATTTATGGCTACTCTTAGTATTCCAAATAACTTTATTAACGGCACCGTCGCTGTTGCGACGGAGGTTAACGCCAACTTTACTGCTGTCAAGACGTTTGTTGAAGGTATTTCGGCGGGGACAAACATTGACGATGGGGCAATTACCTATAGTAAGTTGGATGCGAATGTTGCGTCTCAGTTGGCTGCTGGTGATTCGGCTGCTGTGGTTCTCGGGTCGCAGGTGTTTGGCTGATTATGCCCGCAGAGTTGCTTTTGCCTCAGGTTAACGCGCTGGCTGGACCAGACAAGGATACGTTGACGAATATCTTTGCGTCGTTGTTGCGTGAGGTTAATCGTCTGAATACCGAGATTGACAATTTGCGTCGGGAGATGAAACGATGAGCAATATTGAGACAGCAACATATGGTGATTTTGGTTTGTCCGAGGCGACTGCGCGTCGTCAACGTTTGGCTCAGTCGCTGGCTAATCAGCAGGCGGCGTTTATGGGTCAGACTCGCGGTCAGCGCCGCATTTCTGATATTACTCGCCAATATACCGAGGGTTATCGTCCTCAGCAGGCTCAGTTTGGTCGCCGCGGGTTTGGTGGTCCTAATGTTCAGTCTGGTATTCGTCAGCGTGGTTTGCAGCGTTATGCGGAGCAGTTTCAACGGGATTTGGGTGATGAGTCGTTGGCTTTGCAGCAGGAGTTGAATAATATTGCGTTGTTGGAGGCTGGCGGTCAGTCTGATTTGGACTCGTATCTGAATCAGTTGCGTGTCAATAAGGCTCAGCAGATTATGGAAGCGGCAGCGGCTTTGTCGCAATATACGGGATATTAGAACAAGGAGCATAATAGTATGGCTACAGCAGAAGAAATTGCGGCTTTTAATAAGGCGATGCAGGCGCAGTATGCGCCAGCCCTTAGCGCCCTAGTCAAGACCCGTGACCCAAATGTTATATCTAGCGGTTCTGCTTTGTCGGGGATTATTTCTCCGTCTGATTATGCCAAGCGTCAACAGCAGCGTCTCAAGGACATAGAGAAATCCAAGAAAGACGAGGCTGAACTTCAGGCTGATAGGTTGGCTGCTGCTAGGGCGGCTGCTGGTTTGCAGGCTGACCGTGAGGCTCGCCAGTGGGAGAAAACAAAACGTAAGTGGGAGATTTCTGACCGCGATTTGCAGTTGCGTTTGGCTGAGCAACAGCGTCAACGCGAAGAGGCTGCTCGGGTGCGTCAAGGTGAAGCGTACCGTGGCATAGCGGACCTGTATAGAACTCAGGGCGAAGAGGGTTACCGAACTGCGTTGGAGAATATTGCTGCCGCATATGGTGGTGAAGAGTCTGCGTTAGGTGCGACGCGTGAACGTCAGTTGGCTGCGCTAACTAAGGCGTTGGGTGAGTCGCGTGGTCAGATTACGTCGGCTGAACAGCAAGCCCTGCAGGCGCTGGTTGCGCCGACTGCGTACCAGAATGTTCCGTTGGTGAATTTGTCCCCGCAACAGCAGGTTCTTCAGGCGGCTTTGGCTGCCGAGGGTGTGGGTGCTTCTCCTGAGCAGGTTTCTGAACAGAATTATGCGCAGCAATTGGCTGCGCAATTTAATGAGTTGGCTAGGCGGTCATCTGAGCAGTTGAATGTTGGGGAGCAGAACTATTTGGCTGCTTTGCGTAACGCTTTGACTGGTGGCGCTTTGGCGGCACGGACAGGTTTGGAGCAGCGCGGTGGTGCTGTTACAGGCGGCATTGAGGAGCAGTATGGGGCTGCTATGCGT
>Ga0222715_10003190_pt1 | contig 14720 bp, 8 predicted proteins | sample C33_9DmetaG_FD_165056 | JGI IMG/M metagenome (GOLD analysis project Ga0222715, IMG submission 165056) | Estuarine water microbial communities from San Francisco Bay, California, United States - C33_9D | ecosystem: Environmental > Aquatic > Marine > Unclassified | place: USA: California...
TTACTGCAAACTGAGTATTCATAAAACCAATGACACCAAGTTCAAGTGCTAATATTTTAGCTTGCCTGCCTAATTCGCAAACTATTTCTTCTGATAATGTATATGGAGGTAAAGAACATGCTGAGTCACCTGAGTGTACTCCTGCCTCTTCAATATGCTCCATGATTCCTGCAACATAAACTTCTGTACCATCGCAGATCACATCTACGTCTACTTCAATAGCATCTCTTAAGTATTGATCAATTAGAAGGGGTGATTTTCCAGATACTTTAACAGCTTCTGTGATATAACGGTTAAACTCTTTGTCATTATCTACGATCTCCATTCCACGCCCACCAAGTACATTCGAAGGCCTTAAGACTAGTGGATATCCTACGACCTTAGAAGCTTCATTGGCTTCTTTAACATTTCTTGCAATTGCATTGTTGGGTTGTTTTAGACCTAATTTTTCAATTAGATCTTTAAAGCGCTCACGGTCTTCCGCTCTATCTAAGGCGTCTCTGTTCGTTCCAAGAAGTGGAATATTATTTGCTTCTAGTGCCTCAGCTAATTTTAAAGGCGTTTGACCTCCAAATTGAACAATCACACCCTTTAACGTTCCAAGTTTTTGTTCTGTCATTATTATTTCTAATACATCCTCTTCGGTTAAGGGTTCGAAATATAAACGATCAGATGTGTCATAGTCTGTTGAAACAGTTTCTGGATTGCAGTTAACCATTATGGACTCAATTCCGATATCATTCAAAGCAAATGCAGCATGACAACAACAGTAATCGAATTCAATACCTTGCCCTATTCGATTTGGGCCCCCTCCGAGTATAATAACTTTATCACGATTACTAACTCTGCTTTCATCATCTACAATACCTCCAAAACTGGGAGTTTCATAGGTTGAGTACATATAAGGTGTTTTGGCTTGAAATTCTGCAGCACATGTATCTACTCGTTTGTAGACAGGTCTTACATTAAAGCTGCGCCTAGATTTTCTGACATTAATTTCACTATTTTTGGTAAGTTCTGCAATTCTTGCATCAGAAAACCCTTCTGACTTTATGGCTCTCCAGTCATTTTCATTACTGGGTAAACCATTTTTTTGAAGCCATTCCTCAGTTAATGTTAAATTTTTAATTTCCCTTAAAAACCAGGGGTCAATTTTTGTGTACTGGTAAATTTTATCTGTGGTAAATCCTAGCCTATATGCTTGTGCAATAACAAGTAGTCGGTCGGGAGCAAGTATGGATAGGCGTGCTTTCATTGCCGAACGAAGCTCTTCTTTTGACATCTCACCAGTCGTATCAAGAATAATTTCATTTAAACCTGTTAAGTCAGTCTCTAAAGATCTCAATGCTTTTTGAAGGCTTTCAGAGAATGTTCTTCCAATTGCCATTGCTTCGCCAACAGACCTCATAGCTGTAGTTAATACAGGTTCTGCTCCAGGAAATTTCTCAAATGCAAAGCGTGGAATCTTTGTTACTACATAATCAATAGTAGGTTCAAAAGCCGCTGGGGTAGCTCCTGTAATATCATTATCTAGCTCATCAAGTGTATAACCTACTGCTAGTTTTGCTGCTATTTTTGCAATTGGAAACCCTGTGGCTTTAGATGCTAGTGCTGAAGATCGTGAAACTCTTGGGTTCATTTCTATTACTACCATTCGTCCATCTTCAGGATTAATTCCGAATTGAACATTCGAACCACCTGTTTCAACACCAATTTCTCTCAAAACGGCAATAGATGCATCTCTCATAACCTGATACTCTTTATCCGTTAGAGTTAATGCAGGCGCCACTGTGATTGAGTCACCTGTGTGCACACCCATTGGGTCAATATTCTCAATAGCACATATTATAATACAGTTGTCGGCTTTATCGCGCACAACTTCCATTTCATATTCTTTCCAACCGAGAAGACTTTCATCGACGAGTACTTGATTTGTTGGAGAAGCTGCTAGCCCAGATCTAACGATTTCTCTGTATTCCTCAATATTGTATGCGACACCGCCTCCAGTTCCTCCCAGTGTGAAAGCTGGCCGAATGATTGCAGGAAGCCCTGTATAATCCAACTTATCTACAGCTTCTGCAACCCCAGCAGATAAATCAGCTTCCCCTGTTTCATTTTTTGGGGCTGTGATAATTGTTGCTCTAGGGTTTTCTAAACCAATACTTGTCATTGCTTTTGCAAAACGTTCACGATTTTCCGCTTTATCAATTACATCGGCTTTTGCCCCAATCATTTCAACATTGTATTTTCTTAAAATACCATTTTGCTCAAGCGTTAAAGCTGTGTTTAAAGCTGTTTGACCGCCCATTGTTGGTAGTAATGCATCAGGTCTTTCCAATGATATAATTTTTTCAACTATATCTGGTGTAATAGGTTCGATATAAGTAGCATCTGCCATTTCTGGGTCTGTCATTATGGTGGCAGGGTTAGAGTTAACTAATATAACTCGATAACCTTCTTCTTTGAGTGCTTTACAGGCTTGAACCCCTGAATAATCAAACTCACAGGCTTGACCAATAACAATCGGCCCAGCCCCAATTATAAGAATCGAGTGAATGTCTGTTCTTTTTGGCATTAAAATGAGCCTCTTTGAGATACGAATCTGGCAGAAAAACCAAACTGAACCTCTCTATAATTTCATTTATTAAAATGCAAGATTTTCTAGTCAAAGAAATCCATTTTTAATTCACTTTATATACAAATATTATTTTGTATTTTGCATTGCGATTATTTTCTTGATTTATTTAACGGAATTTACATGATATTTTTAACAACCAAAAATAAAGTCTTGCATTGTTTTTAATAAATTATTGTTTTAAAAAAATGCATAGGGGAATAAAAGTGACAGACAAAGTATTAGTAACCGGTTTTTCTGGTTTCATTGGTGCTAACATATCTAAAAAATTATTAGATAAAGGTTATAATCTGAGGGGAGCAGTAAGAAATTTAGATAAAGCCAATAAGATTGTAGACGCCTTATCTGCAATTGGATGTGACACATCAAATATTGAATTGGTTGAAGTCGAATTAGGTTCAGATGCGGGATGGAGTGATGCAGTAAAAGACTGTCGTTACATCCAGCATACAGCATCACCACTACCAAATGAACCACCTACAGATAGAGAGGCATTGGTTCCAGAAGCTCGTGCGGGTGCCCAGAGGGTGCTTGAAAATGGATATTCAGCCGGCGTAGAAAAAATAGTAATGACTTCTTCAATAGCCGCAATGACAGGAAGACCACACAAAGAAAAAGTACTTACCTTAAATGAAGATAGCTGGTCTGACCCTGAGTGGAAATATATGACTTCTTACCCAATTTCAAAAACAAGAGCTGAGATTTCAGCATGGGCCTATACTGAAGCTCAGGGATTAAAATCAAAATTAACTACTATATGCCCAGGCCTTGTTTTTGGTCCGGATACTTTCGGAAATGCTGGTGCTTCACTTGGTCTTTTAAAATCTTTAATGATCGGAAATTTAGCGTATTTGCCTAAAGTTGGTATTCCGTTGATTGATGTTAGAGATTGTGCTTCAATTCACGTTTCAGCCATGACTTCTGAGCAAGCTGGAGGGCGTAGACTTTTAGCCACGGGGGAAACTCTTTGGTTCAAAGACATAGCAAATATATTAAGAAATGAATTTAAAGAATTAAAAAAAATACCAAAAAGTGAAATGCCTAATTTTTTGTTCAAAGTTATTGCTATGTTTGATGATAGGGTGAAAATACTAGTTCAAGATCTAGGAAAATTTTATGACACTGATTCAATTTATGTGAATAATATGACTAAAGTAATTCCTAGACCAGCTAAACAAGCAATTATAGATGGTGCACACAGTTTAATTGCGAATGGATCTGTCCGCTTAAAGTGACTTTACTTTTATAGTGCCGCAGCAAATCGTTCAAACAAATAAAAACTATCCTTTGGCCCAGGACTAGCTTCTGGGTGGTGCTGAACAGAAAAAACAGGCTTTCCTTTAAGCTTTATTCCACAGTTAGTTCCATCAAAAAGGCTTACATGAGTTTCTTTGACATTTTCTGGAAGACTTTTTGCATCGACTGCAAAGCCATGGTTCATAGACACAATTTCAACCTTATTGGTGGTGTAGTCTTTAACAGGATGATTAGCTCCATGATGGCCTTGAGTCATTTTAATTGTTTTGGCCCCTAGTGCAAGTGCAAGCATTTGGTGACCCAAGCATATTCCTAATATTGGAATATTTGCAGATATAATATCTTGTATTATTGGTATTGCGAAGGTGCCTGTTGCTTCTGGGTCTCCAGGTCCATTACTCAAAACAACGCCATCAGGTTTTAAACTCAATATTTCTTTTGATGAAAGGCTTGAAGGAACAACAGTGACTTTAAGTCCTGCTGATACCAAGTTTCTCAAAATATTTCGTTTAACACCATAGTCTATAACTATTACTGATTTTAAACCATTTTTATTTCCATAGCCTTCAGGCCAAACCCATTGACTTTCATCCCATTTAAAACTTTTGTTAGTTGATGATTTTGTTGCGAGATCAGATTTAATTATACCCTTCCAAGTTTTAGCTTTTTTTATTAATTCCTCAACTTTAAATATTCCGTCTGTTGAATGTGCTATGACGCCATTAAGCATACCATTGTCACGGATGAAGGATGTAAGTGCTCGCGTATCGATACCTGACAAACCAATTATTCCTCGGTTTTTTAACCATATATCGAGATCGCTTTTTGATCGCCAGCTTGATGCTTTAGTTATAGAAGCTTTAAATATTGCTCCCCTGGCTGCACTTTTTCCTGCAGTACTTGATGCCTCTTCATCTTCATCGTTAGTTCCTGTGTTACCTATGTGTGGAAAGGTAAAGCACACAATTTGATCAGTATAAGATGGATCTGTTAGTATTTCTTGATATCCGGTAATTGCTGTATTGAAGCAAACCTCACCTACAACGCTTCCTACTGCTCCATAGCCCTTTCCATAAAAAACTTGGCCGTTCTCTAAAACTAAAATGCCAGTAATAAGTTCATTAATTACTTGATTTTCGGTTTTCATAGTCATAAATCCCGGTATTAGCCTTTTTTGGGCAAGTAAGATATCTGAAAGGACTTTTAGCGAGAGAGACAAAGTATACAAGTAGCAAATGTTAAGTAATTAGCAATATAGCTCGAAATTTTATTTAAATTATACAATTGTCTTATCTAATGATATCAGTTTTGTTTTTATTTATAAAACCATTGGTGATTTTGTAAACGTTTAAAGAATAAAAAAGCTTATGGCTCTACGTGATTCTATTTCAAATAATACTAAAACTGCTATGAAAAGTGGTGATAAAATTCGAGTATCAACTCTAAGGTTAATTTCTGCTGCTATTAAAGATCGTGATATATCAGCACGAGCAGAAGACCGTTGTGAAGGAATTGCAGATACAGAGATACTGTCATTGTTGCAAAAAATGGTTCGACAGCGAGAAGAAAGCGCTAAAACGTATGAAAACAACGGCAGACCAGAGCTAGCTGAACGTGAGTTAAGAGAAATAGATATAATAAGAGAATTCATGCCAAAACCACTCTCAGATTCTGAGATGCATTTAGCTGTCACTGAAGCAGTCAAAGCTCATAATGCGACTTGTTTGAAGGATATGGGTAAAGTTATGGGTAGCTTAAAAGCACTATACGCGGGTCGACTTAATATGGGAAAGGCTGGCGCATTGGTTAAAGAGCATCTCTGTAATTAATAGTTCAGTGCATTTTTTATGCTTATTTTTAGTTAAGATTCGCAAAAATTATTTTATAATACTAAGTTGATGTTATGCGATTTGGCGAAAACTTCATGAATGAAATAAAATCACGCATTCGGGTGTCGGATGTGGTTTCGAAACATGTTAAACTAAAACGTCAAGGTCGAGAATTTTCAGGACTTTCTCCTTTTACAAGTGAGAAAACCCCTAGTTTTTTTGTAAATGATGAAAAGGGTTTCTATCATTGTTTTTCTAGCGGTAAACACGGAGATGCTATATCGTTTTTAATGGAGTTAGAAGGCCTTACCTTTCCTGAATCTGTTGAGCGTTTGGCAGAACAAATAGGTATCGAAATGCCAAAGTCTGACCCTGCTGCTGAACAAAGAGCTGCCAGAAATAAAAATACTATTAATTGGATGGAACATGCCCAAGCTTTCTTTCAAAAGTCGTTGTATAAAAATATTGGCCAGTCATCACGTGATTACCTTAAGAGCCGAGGACTGACTAAGACTGCAGCAGATTACTTTGGTATAGGCTATGCTCCTGATAATTTTTCAGCTTTAAAAGATGACCTTATACAAAAAGGTGCTAAACAAAACACATTGATTGAGGCTGGTTTATTGGTACAGCCCGAGGATAAATCAAGACAACCATGGGATCGTTTTAGAGACCGCATAATGTTCCCTATTCATGATTCTCGAGGACGTTTAGTGGCTTTTGGTGGTCGAGCCATGGATAAAAACTCTAAAGCAAAGTATCTAAATTCTCCTGAAACACCAATATTTCAAAAAGGACAATTACTTTATAATTACCACCGTGCTCATAAAGCAGTTTCCATTCCACAAAGTAACGAAAGAGGTTTAATTGTCGCTGAAGGTTATATGGATGTAATTGCTTTGTCCCGTGCGGGTTTTAAACACTCTGTTGCCCCTATGGGTACTGCTCTTACCGAAAGTCAGTTAATGTTACTTTGGAGATCTGGTCCTGAACCAATTTTGTGTTTTGATGGTGACAAGCCTGGCATTAGAGCCGCATATAGATCAATTGAAAGGGCTTTGCCCCTGATTGGCCCCACGAGGACTCTTAGATTTGCTATCTTGCCTGATGGAGAAGACCCAGACGACCTCATCAAAAACAAGGGTAAAATCGAGATGCAAAAAATATTGAATCAATCAATACCGTTAGTTAAAATGTTATGGGAGCGAGAGGTTAACCGCGGATCTCTAGATACCCCAGAAGCCAAAGCTGGACTAAAGTCGAGAATACTCAATGCAATAAATGAAATTCAAAATGAGGAAGTGAGAGCGCAATATAAGTCTGACCTCTTGAGTCGTTTCGACTCTGAATTTGGCCGAAGGTTTAAACACCAATTTAATAACCTTACCTCTTCTCGTAGTCCATCAACTGCGCTTAAAGCAACCATGCAGCCCAATGCCATAACTAAAGCTAGAGAAAGAAGATTAATTAGTGCAATTTTGGAATGGCCTGAGCTTTTAAACTACCTTGATGAAGTTTTTTTTGGATTAAAATTTACTACCTCTCCAGCGATTAAGATGCAAAGTACGTTATTGTCTTATTGGCAGCTAACAAAATCGGTTGAAAAGTCTTCTCTTAATGCCCATATAGCCAATCAAGGAATGGAGACACTAAAAAGCGGATTTTCTCGAGATCGTAAACTTATTACGGCGGCAATGGGAGGCATCGACGCGGAACTGGAAACACGAACGGCCATCTGGATAAAAGAGGCCAGCACCTTATCAGGGTTTAACCAGTCAGACGCAGATGGCAGTGAAACTATAACTTTGATGGCCGAGGCCATTAGAAATGATAATACTGTCGCCCTTAAGCGACGCATGCGTGCCTCTAAAGAGGAGCGCGATTAAATTTAAGTTTGGCTATGCCTGTTAGATCCACTTGGGATTATAATTGTATTGCTAACAGATTGAATAATAAAACTAGGTCAAACTTAGTTTTTATTGGAGTAAAAATATGGCAAAAGCCGCCACAAAAAAAACCGCAAAGCAGACCACTGCTAAAAAACCAACTAAACGAAAATCAGCTATACAAAAAGCGGAAGAACTTGCTCAAGCAGAAAAAGAGCTAGCCGTTGCACAAGCTGAAAAGGCTAAACCTCGTGTTCTTACATACAAACTTGATATGACTCATATTGAGACAAAGCGTATGGTTGCAATTGCACGTAAGTCCGGATTATTAACAACTGATGAACTAGGAAAGCATTTAAAAATAGAGGGTATTTCAGCCGAAGATATTGAGGTTGCTTTAGCGCAGCTTTCAGATTTAGGGATATCCGTTATCGAGGAAGTTGAAGAAGAAACGCTTGGTTCAAAAACTTTAGCAAGAGCAGAGACGACTGCCGTTAAAGGAGGAAATTCAAAAGAAGAACTGGATCGTACAGACGACCCCGTTCGGATGTATCTTCGAGAAATGGGTGTAGTTGAACTCTTATCACGTGAAGGTGAGATTGCTATAGCGAAACGCATAGAAGCTGGTAGAGATACCATGATTAAAGGTTTATGTGAATCTGCCCTTACATTTGAAGCTATAATGGTTTGGCGAGAAGAGTTAGAAGAAGGCAGGATACTATTACGCGACATAATCGATCTGGATACAACCTACAATAGAGCTATTGGTAATATTCAAGAAGACCGATCTCAAGCTGCAGTTAGAAGAGAAAAAATTGAGAAAGGTGAGTTAGAGGCTACAGAAGAAGATCTAAATCAAAAGTTTGATAACGGTAAAACAAAAATAGAAATTAACCGAGATTATAAAGAGGGAGAAAAGCCTATTGATGATGATGAAGATGAGGAGGAGGATAGAACAAATTTATCAATGGCTAATATGGAAGCTGCCCTTAGAGAAGATATAATGTCTAAATTGAGTAGAATAGCTCAAGATTTTGGGCGGTTTCAAAAATTACAGCAAATGCTCATACGCTCTCGTTTATCTGGTAAAAAAATGCGAAAACCGCAGGCTGAAGAATATGACCAAATACAAACTGAAATAATTGAAGAAATAAAATCTCTTCACCTAAACAATGCAAGGATTGATGCGCTCATTGATCAATTATACTCGCTGAACAAACAATTTATAAATTTAGAAGGTAAATTAATGCGATTAGCTGATGGCAACGGTGTGCCTCGAGTCGAGTTTTTGCATAGTTATTTAGGTTCAGAGCTTAACCCAAATTGGCTGGAAGAAATGGCTGGAACCTCAGAAGCTTGGGAACGTTTTGCAAAGCGTGAAAAGATTACGATTGAAAAACTTAGGGCTGAAATTGGTTCACTTGCCCAAATCACGGGTGTACCCGTTGATGAATTTCGACGTATAGTACAGACTGTACAAAAAGGAGAACGAGAGGCTCGGCAGGCTAAAAAAGAGATGGTTGAGGCAAATCTGCGTTTAGTAATATCGATCGCAAAAAAATATACTAATCGTGGCCTTCAGTTTCTCGACCTTATCCAAGAGGGAAATATAGGTCTCATGAAAGCAGTTGATAAGTTTGAATACAGGCGTGGATATAAATTTTCAACTTATGCGACTTGGTGGATAAGACAAGCTATAACTAGGTCCATCGCTGACCAAGCTCGGACTATTCGTATACCTGTTCATATGATTGAGACGATAAATAAAATTGTAAGAACAAGCCGTCAAATTCTTCATGAAATTGGTCGTGAGCCGACACCTGAAGAACTTGCTGCTAAACTATCTATGCCGTTGGATAAAGTTCGTAAAGTTATGAAAATAGCAAAGGAACCTATTTCTCTTGAAACTCCTATTGGTGATGAAGAGGACAGCCAGCTTGGTGACTTTATAGAAGATAATAATGCAATTTTACCAATTGATGCTGCAATCCAATCTAATTTACGAGAGACTACAACACGCGTTCTTGCTTCTTTAACCCCCAGGGAAGAAAGAGTGCTCAGAATGAGATTTGGTATTGGCATGAATACGGATCATACTCTTGAAGAGGTTGGTCAGCAATTTAGCGTCACTCGTGAAAGAATTCGCCAAATTGAAGCTAAAGCGTTACGTAAGTTAAAACATCCTAGCAGAAGTAGAAAATTAAGAAGTTTCCTTGATCAGTAAAATAAGAAAGACAGCTGAAACGATGGAGGGTTTTCATTATCTCTGAAGTAGTAGAAACTAGTCTTTATGGTCCGTTAAAAGGCTTCTTTTCTGGCATAGGTTATGATGTAAAGGGTGAAGTTGGTAATGCAGATTTAGTAGCTCTCCCCATAAAATTTAACAGTAAAAATGATCTTATAATTGTTGAATTAAAAACAGGCTTTTCTCTTTCACTTTTTCATCAAGCTGTACAACGGCAATCCATTACTAAAAATGTCTATATAGCTGTTCCTCACAGAAAAGGAAAAAAAGCATATGTTTCTTTGAGAAGAAATAAAATGTTATGTAGAAGGCTTGGAATTGGTTTAATTACAGTCTGTCTTGATGAACACCTTGTGAAAGTAATTTGTGAACCAGGAGTTTTTAAGAGTAAAATAATAAAATCTCGCAAGACTAAGTTGATAGAGGAGTTTGAAGCTTTACATGGCGATCCAAATAAAGGTGGAATGATATCATCTGGAGTTATGACTGCTTATAGGCAAGCAGCATTAAGGTGCGCTAAGGTTTTAAATGATAATGGTCCATTAAAGGCTTCTCAAGTGGCCAATAAATCATCTTATCTGAAGGCCCGTAATTTAATGGCTGCTAATTATTATGGATGGTTTGAGAGAATTAGTAGGGGTGTTTACGATATTTCAGAGGTAGGAAAGGATGCTCTTTTAGAACATGCTGACCTTCTTAATAGTATGTTTAAAGAATAACATGGAGTGCTACTTACTATTCATTAAGTAAGATTGGATCTCCATATCCTAGTTCCTTTAATCGATTTAACTGTGTTTTAGCATCACCGACTACTAATATGTTCATCTTAGACGGATGAATATACTGAGCAACTAACGATTTAAACTTCTCAAGAGATAATTCTTTTATTAAATTAGAACTTTTAACCTGATAATTATCATCATAGTTGTATAAACTGATGTTATTTAAAATCTGTAATTTATTTGTTGATGTCTCATTTTCAAGAGCTTTACCGCGTATTAAGGCATTTTTCATAACTTTTAGCTCTGTGTCAGAAAAGCTAGTTCCATAGCTTGTGACTATATCGCGAATTAATTCAATGGCTTCTTTTGTGGCATTAGTTCTTACAGAGGATTGAATTATAAATGTTCCCTCATCTTTTGTGCCATTAAAGCTAGATCTAATTCCATATGTGTATCCTTTCTCTATTCGTAATTTTGAATTAAGTTTTGACGTATATATTCCTCCGAGTGGGAAATTTATTGCTTTTGCCAATAAATAATCTTTGTCTGTTGCCCTCAAGGATGGATAATCCATTATAAGCACAGATTGTTTTGCGTCAGGAATATTATAGAAGTAAATTTTAGTTTCTTTTACAGAGTTTGCAGATTGTGGTAATATTTTTTCATTTATTGATTTTGTATCAAGAGCGAAACTAAATTTTTCTCTTACTTTTTTTGTATTGAAATTACCTACAATTCTCAATTTTGCATTATCTAAATTATAAAATTGGCTGTAAAATTTTTTAAGGTCATCAATCTTTACTGCTTCTATTTTATTTTTGGGGCCATAACCTATATAATGCAAAATATTATTAGAATTATATTTTAATTTAGCATTTTCTCGGTATGCAATAAAGTTTGGATTACCTTCTGATTTGACTATGTTTTCAATGGCCTTTGTTTTTAATAATTCAAATTCTTTTTGATCCCAACGTGGCTCCTGTAGAATTTCTATAAGTATACTCATGGTTGCATCAAAGTTTTTATTTAGAGTTACTCCTGTAATGTAAGTTCCTTCAACATCATTACGGATAGAAATGCTTGAACCAAGAGACTGAATAGCATCTTCTAATTCAGAGGTTGTTTTACTTAAAGTTCCTTTACTAAGCATGTCAGCTAAAAGTCTTGGTACAGCTGGTTTTTCAATAGTCCCATATTTTCTTCCCGCATCTATAAACAATGAAAAGTTTATAAGTGGAGTTTCATTTGAAAAATTCCCGTACAGATTAAGACCATTTTTTAGTTGGGTACGCCATATATTTGGTGCACTTATTTTATAGCTTGCACCAAATTTAGGCTCAATAGACCTATCAAAAGAGGAAGGTGTGAACTCTTTAATCTCTCTCTTTTTAGGGTCATATTCTGTTAAATTAAGCTTATCTGTTATTATTTTTTCTTCAACTATTTTAGCTTTTATTGAGCCTTTTAAAGCTAGTTTTTTCTGTCCCTTAGGAACAAAACTTACATAAATTGCATTTTTATCTTTTATGTACTTTTTGTAAACATTCATAACATCATCTACCGTTACTGATAAAAGATTATTTACTTCTTCTTTGAAAAAACCAGGATCGTCAGTGTAGGTATTATACTCACTTAGCTGAATTGCTTTTCCTAATGCGCTCTGGATATTTTGATAGAAATCAATTTCAACACCAGCCTTTATTCGGTTTAGGTCTTTTTCTGAAATGCCATTATTCTCAAAATGTGCAAACCCTTTATTAAGTGATGGCAGAAGGGAATCAATACTTATATTTTCATTAGGGGACATAAACATGTAAATTTCACCGGCTATTTCTTTGGTGTAGTTAAAGGTTGTTATTTGTGAAGTAACCTTGTCCTCATCAATCATTATTTTGTTAAGAGGCGCATTTTTACCATCGGTTAAATATTCAATTAGTATATTTATTGCATATGAATCAGGATGGTACTGTTCTACAGCAGGCCATGTTATAGATAGCTGTGGTAATGTAGCAAAATTATCCTCATGGTAAAAGCTTTTGTCTGCTTTTAATGAAACTGGTTCTGCTTCATATGGTGAAATATCATTTCCTCTAGGTATTTCACTAAAATATTTAATTATCAGTTTTTTGGCTTCTGATTTCTTAAAGTCTCCAGATAAAGTTAAAGTCACATTATTAGGCACATACCATTTTCCATAGAATTCTTTTACGTCATCAAGTGTCGCTGAATCTAAATCATCTAATGATCCGATAACTTGCCAATTGTATGGGTGGTCAGAAGGATAAAGTGCTTTTGATACAATATAAAGGTTATGACCAAAGGGTTGATTGTCTACGCGTTGCCGTTTTTCGTTTTTAACGACTTGTTTTTCATTATCCAGTACTTCTTGTGTGACCGTGTTTATAAACCAACCTAATTTATCTGCTTCTGCCCAAATAATTTTTTCAAGACCCTCTTTTGGCACAGCTTGAAAGTACTGCGTCATATCATTTGTTGTAAAACCATTCGTACCATTGCCCCCTATTCGCGTATTCATTTCATCAAGCCCGCCATAGCCTAAATTTTCTGAGTCTAGAAATAGTAGATGTTCAAACAAATGAGCAAACCCAGTTCGTCCAGGCTGTTCCCTGCCAGAACCAACGTGTGCAGCTAAGTTAATGGCAACAATAGGATCTGATTTATCAATATGAAGTATTACTTCTAATCCATTATCTAATGTAAATTTTTCGAATTCTATAGTCGGATTTTTATCTGAGTTTTTAACGATTATCGCTAAAAATGAAATTATAGTTATTGCGAGTATTATTATATTTCTTTTCATTATCTCTTCACCAAGAAAATTTAAATTTATTTATTTTTTACGATACGGATTAGGCCCTCTTGGGCTGTAGATGCTATAAGCTCTCCATTTTGCGAGTAAAAGCTACCTCGTCCAAAATCCCTAGCCCTCATGGCTCTTGGGCTATCAATATGATAGTAAATCCATTTATTAACTCTAATTTCCGAATGAAACCACATTGCATGATCAAGACTTGCTCCAATTAAGTTATGCGTATCTCTATTCCAAGTGTGAGGCATCAAGCCAACAGACATGAGTGCTTTATCAGAAATAAAAGCTAGAAGAGTCCTATGTGTTATAGGGTCATCTCCAATGTCATCACTGAATTTAAACCAAAACCCAAATTCAGGGTCATACTCCCCAGGTTCAACTACCTTGTATAACTCTGGTGTTCGTATTTCTACGACTTTACTATCAAAGATAAGGCTGTGCTGTCTTAATGTTTCAATATTTACCTTTGGATTATTTTTAGAAAGTTTTTTAATGTGTTCAATGTCTGGTAAGATGTTATCTGGTCCTGGAATGTGCGAAGGTAAATCCATTTGATGGTTTAAACCATTCTCCATTTTTTGGAATGAAAGAGATGCATTAAAAATAGCTTTACCTTTTTGTTTTGCTACGACTCGACGTGTCGAAAAACTTTTTCCGTCTCGTATTGGGTCAACTTCGTAAATTATCTGAGAATTTAAGTCCCCTGGGCGAAGAAAATAAGCATGCAATGAGTGTGGTCGCCTAACAGGATCAACCGTTCTGACTGCTGCATTTAAAGCTTGCCCTAGAACTTGTCCTCCAAAAACTCTTGGAAGGCCCATTCTGAGCGCTTCACCAGTAAAAAGGTAGGTATCAATCTCCTCAACATGCATTTTTGATAAAAATTCTTTTAATGTAAACATTATTATATATTCTATTTTTTTATTAAACATTACAAGCGTCACTTTTACATAGACCTTATGCAATGATTTTGTAATGAAGGCGTATGAAAATAATTGGAAATTTGAAATTAAACCTCGAATTGAAAAATTCTTTGTAATTTTGTTAAACTGATGATGATTTAAGAAAGTTGTTCTATGTTAAATAAACTGATCTCATTAGGATTAATATTAGGTTTGATCGTCGGCTTAGGCGCATCTATGACTGGAAATGAAATTTTGCACACAGTAGCAAAGACTTCCACGCCATTAGGTCAGATATTTATAAATGCTGTAAAAATGGTGGTGATTCCACTTGTGGTTTCTGTAATATTTACCAGCATAGCCCGCTTGGGGGATCCAAAAAAATTAGGTAGTATTGGTGTAGCTACTCTTACA
>Ga0222715_10003191_pt1 | contig 14706 bp, 8 predicted proteins | sample C33_9DmetaG_FD_165056 | JGI IMG/M metagenome (GOLD analysis project Ga0222715, IMG submission 165056) | Estuarine water microbial communities from San Francisco Bay, California, United States - C33_9D | ecosystem: Environmental > Aquatic > Marine > Unclassified | place: USA: California...
GCCTCGCGCGCGCGCGCGCGCGCGCGAACCGCGCGAACCGCGCGCCGCGCGTCGCGAGCCGCCGACGCGCGCGCGGGCGTCGCGAGACGAACGACGCGCGTCCGAGTGCGGATCCGTCGGCGATGCGGATCCGTCGGCAGTGCGACGCGCGCGCGCGCGCGCGCCGGCGCGCGCCGCGGATGGACGTCATCACCGACGCGCGCGAGATGCGCGCGTGGACGCGACGACGGCGCGCGCGCGGCGAGCGCGTCGCCTTCGTCCCGACCATGGGCGCGCTGCACGAGGGACACCTCGCGCTCGTCGACATCGCGCGCGCGCGGTGCGCGTGCGACGCGGTCGTGCTGTCGGTGTACGTCAACGAGACCCAGTTCGCGCCCGGGGAGGACTTCGACGCGTATCCGCGCGTCGGGGACGCGGACGAGCGCGCGGCGCGCGCGCGGGGCGTGGATTGCGTCTTCGCGCCGACGCGCATGTACGCGAACGCGAGCGAAGGCGAAGGCGCGGCGCACGAGACGTACGTCGAGGTCGCCGAGCTGAGTAAAGGGCTGTGCGCGAAGACGCGACCGCACTTCTTCAAGGGCGTGGCGACGATCGTGACGAAATTGTTCAACGTCGTCGAGCCGGACGCGGCGGTGTTCGGAAAGAAGGATTATCAGCAGTGGCGCGTGATACGAAGGATGGTGCGAGATTTAGATTTTGACATCGACGTCGTGGGGGGAGAGATCGTGCGAGAGAGCGATGGGTTGGCGATGAGCTCGAGGAATCTGTTGCTGACGACGGGGAATCGAGAAAAGGCGACGGTTATTTATCAAAGTTTGAGCGAGGCGAAGGCGACGGCGGAGCGCGAGCCGACGACGAGCGACGCGCTCGTGGCGCGAGTGCGCGAACGCATCGGTGCCGGTGGGGGGGAGGTAGATTACGTGCAGGCGATGGAACCGGAATCGTTGACGCCGTACGCGGGCGTGGTGGATTCACCGTGCGTGATAGCCGTCGCGGCAAAGTTTGGTAGCGTGCGTTTGCTCGACAACGTCGAAATCATGTGCGGTGAATAGCGTAGCGCGCGAGTAGCGATTTTTTTGCGGAAACCGACGAGTAGTTTTATTCTCATTCACACCGATGCGGTCATCGTCTACTTGATGAAGCAGTTCTTGAGCGTCGAAGTGCACGCGCCCGCCGACGTCGTGAACGGGACGTCTTTGTAGCACGCCACGCCCTCCGCGTTCGTCTTCAAGTCTAAACACACCGCCTCGAGTTGCTTCTTCTTCGGATTGAGCACTTCCTCCGGCTCGCCTTCGAAGCCCGGAAACGTGACGCGCTCACCGATCGCCGCGCCTTCCGGCGGAATCACGAAATCAACCTCGGTGTGGTCGGCGTTGGACGCGCACAGCACCAAACCGTCCGACTTGACGTCGCGAAGCTTCCCCGGCTTCACGTTGACGATGACGCACACGCGCGCGCCCTCCATCTGTTCCTTCGTCTTAAACGCGCGCAATCCACTGCAAATCTGTCGCGTCCCTTTCTCCCCGAGATCGATGTTCTCGCACCACAACTTCTCCGCGTCCGGGTGTTCCCACGCCTTCGTCACCGCGCCGACGCGAATATCGAGCGTCGACACGTCCACGCGTTTCGTCGACGCCGTCGGCGCCTTCGCCTCGCTCGTCCGCTCCTTTTTCTCCTTCTTCTTCTTCCCGTCCTCGCTCGGCGTCGCCGTCGCGCCTTCCGTCGTCGTCGTCGGTCTCTCGAACGTCGGCGCCGCCGCGTGTTCGAGCGTCCTCGCCGTCGCCGCGCCCGCGCGTCCCGCGTCGCCGCGCGCGCTCACGTGCGCCGCCCACCGTCGCGCGTGCTCGAGCGCCTCGGGCGACGCGTTCAGCGCGTCGACGACTCGAGCGTACGTCTCGGCGTCGGCGCGGCACAGCGCGTGGCCGGCGAGCGCGGCGCGCGACGCGAGGCGCGCGTCGAGCGCGCGCAGTCCCGCGGGCGACGGCGCGAAGGCGTCGACGTCGACGGCCGAGGCGTCGACGCGCGACGCGATGGCGCCGAAGGAGGCGGTCATGGCGTCGACGATCGCGTCGAGCGACATCGCGCTCGGTGAAACCGGCGACGCGCGGAAAAGTGACGACGACGGGCGATGGCGGCTGCGGCTTTATCCGGGACGACGCGACGGACGCGACGGACGCGGAGAGGAGACTTGGAACGACGGTTTGGTACTGTATCACAACGACTGAACCTATTTTTTTTAGTTTTGTGGAAGAATCAATCTACTAGTCGCTTGAGCAAACTTTGGTTTCACCTAGATACACCGCGCGATTCCCCCGGTGAAATGCGAGGGCGCGGTAAATGTCTCGCGAGGCGACGACGACGCGAAGCGAAGTCGAGACTCGGCGACGGTGACTGCAAGGTCACTGGATCTAGTAGCGGTACGCCGCGGGCTTGTACGGACCCTCGACCGGGACGTTGATGTACTGAGCCTGATCGGTGGAGAGCTTGGTGAGCTTGACACCAATCTTGGCGAGGTGGAGCATGGCAACCTTTTCGTCCAAGTGCTTCGGGAGCACGTAGACCTTCTTTTCGTACTTGCCAGACTTGCGCTCGTTCCAAAGCTCGAGCTGAGCGATGGCTTGGTTGGTGAAGGAGCACGACATGACGAAGGACGGGTGACCGGTGGCGCAGCCAAGGTTGAGGAGACGACCTTCGGCGAGCATGATGATACCGTGGCCATCCGGGAATTCAAAGCGGTCGCACTGCGGCTTGATGTTTTGGCGCTTGATGCCCGGGAATTGTTCGAGGCCAGCCATGTCGATTTCGTTGTCGAAGTGACCGATGTTACCGACGATGGCGTTGTTCTTCATCTTTTGCATGTGTTCGACCATGATGATGTCCTTGTTACCCGTGGTGGTGATGAAGATGTCGACTTGGTCGACGACGTCTTCGATCGGGGCGACTTGGTAACCTTCCATGGCGGCTTGGAGCGCGCAAATCGGGTCGATTTCAGACACGATGACGCGAGCGCCGGCAGCCTTGAGCGCGGCGGCGGAACCCTTACCGACATCACCGTAGCCAGCGACCCAGCACGTCTTGGACGCAATCATGACGTCAGTGGCACGCATGATACCATCCGGCAAAGAGTGACGGCAACCGTAGAGGTTGTCGAACTTGCACTTGGTGACGGAGTCGTTGACGTTGATGGCCGGGAACAAGAGTTCGCCCGCCTTTTGCATTTCGTAAAGACGCTTCACACCAGTCGTGGTCTCTTCGGAGACACCGACGCACGTGGAAACGATCTTTTGCCAGCGCGTCGGGTTGGTCTTCAAGTTGTCGGCGATGATCTTCAACACGCACTTCATCTCGGCGTTGTTCGTGGACGCCGGGTCCGGGATGGCGCCGGACTTGGCGAACTCGAGCTCAGCCTTGTAACCTTCGTGGATCAACAAGGTAGCATCACCACCGTCATCGACGATGATGTCCAAGGAGCCTTCGCCCCAGTTGAGCATTTGGTCCGTGCACCACCAGTACTCCTCGAGCGTCTCACCCTTCCACGCGAAGACGGCGGCCGAGTCGCGCGCGACGGCGGCGGCGGCGTGATCTTGCGTAGAGAAGATGTTGCACGAGCACCAACGCACGTTGGCACCGAGCGCAACGAGCGTTTCGATGAGCACCGCGGTTTGGATGGTCATGTGCAAAGAACCGGAGATGTTCGCGCCCGCGAGCGGTTGCGCCGGCCCGAATTCGGAGATGCACGACATGAGACCCGGCATTTCGACTTGCGCGAGTTCAATTTCCATGCGACTATCGCGGCGTAAACCCATTCATCGTCAGTCATCGATCGTTTTTTTTATTTTTTTCCCCACGATCGCCGTCGTCTCCGCGTCTCCCGCGATCACCGCGCCGAGCCTCCGTCGCGCCGACCCGTCGCCGGCTGGATAGAATAAAATGCCTTTATGGATAGATCTCGATCGACATCGGAATAATCATCCACTCGCGCGTCCAACGCCCCCGTCGACCGTCCAACGCGCACCGCGCGCGCTCGATTCGATCGTCGGAATTTTCCTCGATCGTTTTCTCGCGTCTCCCATCGTCTTCGCGCGTCGCGCTTCCGTCTCCGCGCGCGATCGTCGCCGCCGCCAGCGCTCAAAAGTCCCGCGCAAACATCGCATCGCATCGCGTCGCGTCGCGTCGTCGTCGTCGCGCGTACCCGAAGTCGGCTTGGGCCATGTCGCGAACTTTGTATTCGCGACCGGCGGTGGAGGTTTCGACGACGCACATGGACGAGCTCATGGTTGCGGCGGTGTTCGTGTGTGCGGGATAGTGACGTCGCGGCGGCGCCGCGGCCGCGCGACGTTTACGCGGGATTCTGGTGGCGTGCGCGATGGCGATCGGGCCGCGCGCGCGACGGGACGGCGGCGGTCTGGTGGATTACAACGCCGCGTGGTCGTGGTCGTGGTCGTGGTCGTCGTGGTCGTCGTGGTCGTTCGTGTGCGCGTGTGGTGCGGTGCGAAGCGGTGAGCGCGTCGCTCGGCGTCGTATCGCGAGGTTAGGTTCGGCGCGAGCGCGAGCGGCGCGCGCGAGGCGCGGGCGCGGCCGGGCCGAGGTACGTCTCGAGCGTAGGACTCATGACTTCGTGGATCACGCACAGTGGTTTACGAGCGAGCCAGAAGATGTAGTGACGACCCCAGAAGTAGGTGTCGGTTGGAAGGCCCCAGGCGGAGGATAAACGCTCGGATTGACCGCGGTAGACGCGGCGAACTTCGCGAAAGAGCTCCGTCTTGTTCTCGGCGAGTTTGAGCCACACCGGACGGTCGAGCGCGCCGTACGCGTTATCGGCGTCGGCGTCGAGGACGATCGCATCCGCGGTGTTCGTGTTCCACCAGCTCGCGGCGTAACACAGCGGATCACCGTGCGCATCACACAGGTCGACCTCGCGTTGTAGGAGCGTGCCCGAAGACGCGGCGAGGAGTCGCTTGTCGACGTCGTCCGGAACGCCGACGTCGCGCGCGCCTCGGTGGTCGAGGTTGATCTTGCCCTGCCACAGGACATCCGTTTTAACATCAGCGCGCCCGGTGAGCAGCTTTAAGTGGCGCTGTGAGGCGAGCACACGATGCGAATGTCAGTCTGAAGATGAAATACGAAGGCGACGAGAACTCGACACACCGTCACCGAACCATCCGACAGCAGCATCATTCGCCAAGCCGGACTGAGCAAGGAGTCCGAGCGAAGCAAACCATCAGGCGTCGGTTCGTCGTTACACATCATCCATGGCTCGATGGCGTTCAGCTCGAGCTCATCCCAAAACGAATTCGACCACCGGCTCCGCAGCCTGTCGCTTTGAGTCGCTGGCCGCTCGGCGGAAGCGCCTCGCTCCAACACCTCTAACTCGGCGTCGACGTTCATGAACGCCGGCGAGCGTGAAGAATCTCGTCCATTTATTTTTACCGGTTCGCTTATACCCTCGTCAATGCTTGCCGCGCGCACGTGCGTGCGCGTCGACGTCATCCTCCTCGTCGCGTGCGCGCGAAGCTTCGCCGTCCCGGCGCGACGGTTCGAGAACGACGACGCCCTCGTCGCCAACTGCGTCGTCTGTACTCGTCCGCGTGCGAGCATTCTGTTGGATTTCGTTTGGAGGTTTCGCGTACGCGCGCCGCGGTCCGAGCGCGCTGCGTGCGTCGAAATGTGTGGCTCAGTTTGCCGCCTGGCTTCCGAGGAATGTCGGTTCAGGTCGATATCGGGAGACGCCGCCGCGGAGAAGTTTGGGATTGTTTTGATTCAATGAAAAAATAAGAGACTTAGCGCTGAGCGTGGCCACTCAAGACCGTACTATGAGTATTCTCAGCCTCGACTAGGCTGATCGCATCGCTTTACGCCTTGCCCACGCGCTTTTCAGCGACGGCGAAAGCGTACTGCAAGTCAGCCAACAAGTCGTCAGCGTCCTCAATGCCGCAGCTGATGCGAACGAGATCGTCTGGCAAGCCACGCGCGGCGCGAACCTCGGCGGGTATACTGGCATGGGACATGAAGCACGGAAGAGAGATCAAGGACGTCGTGCCCCCGAACGAGACGGTGATTTTGTGAAGCTTTGTCTCTTCGACGACGATTTTGGAAAATTCGACGTCGCCGGTGGTGAACGAAAAGATCGACCCCGCGCCGGAGGCTTGCTTCGATTGCAATTCGTGCCCAACATTTGCCTTCAGACCCGGGTAGTTCACCTTGTTCACGCGCGGGTGCGACTCGAGCCACGCCGTGAGTTTCATCGCGTTTTCTTGTTGACGCTCCATGCGCAACTGCATCGTCTTCAAACCGCGAAGCGCCAGCCAACAATCGAACGGGCCGAGATGCAAACCTTCGGCATTTTGGTGAAAGTAAATACGCTTTCCAAGCTCTTCGCCGTTGCACGCGAGCAATCCACCCGTGACGTCGGAGTGACCCGCGATGAACTTGGTCGCCGACGTCATGGAAATATCCGCGCCGAGCGCGAGCGGCGCCTGAAACGTCGGGCACATGATGGAGTTATCGACGCACACGAGCGCGCCCTTTTCGTGTGCCATATCACAGATAGCCTTGATGTCAATCACTTGCAAACGAGGATTCGTGGGCGACTCCATCATGACCATCGTCGTGTTCCCGCCCTGAATCGCCGCGCGCACGGCGTCGTGGTCGTTCATGTCCACGTTAACCACCTCGATCCCAACCTTCGGCACCACTTGCGCGAGCAACCTCGACGTCCCACCATAAATATCATCCCCCGTCACGATCCGCTCGCCCGCGTTCACCAATCGCGTGACGCACATCAACGCCGACATCCCCGAAGAAAACGCAAACGCCCGGTCCGCGCACTCCAAATTCGCCATCTGTTCCTCCAACTGCGTTCTCGTCGGGTTCCCACTGCGCGTGTAATCGTACGGCCCGTTCTCAGTCGCGCTCGGCTGCGCGAACGTGGCCGTTTGATACAGCGGCGGCGCCGAGGCCCCGTACGGGTCCGTCACGCTCGTCTTCGCGTGCGCGAGCTTCGTCGCGATCTTATAATCCTTCGGATCTCGCGCCGCGGGCGCGTCGCCGTCCGTTCCGGCGCTCGCGACGACCCGTCCTCGCGCCTCCTCGCGTCGATCGCGCGCGCGCGCGATCCCTCGCGCGCCTCGTCCTCGCCTTCGCGCCGACGCCGCGTCGCGCGCCCTCGACCGAACCGTCGTCGCCTCGGAGCCGCGCGCTTCGGCGCGCGCGCGCGCGTCGCGCCGCGCGATCGCGCGCGTCGTCGTCGGCGTCGTCGTCGTCGCGAGCATGCCGACGGCGCGGCGTCGCGGTGTCGCGATCGCGGCCGTTGCGCGCGATGATTCAACCGCAGACCGAGACGCGCGTCGCGCCGGCTCGCGGCGGCGCATGTCGGCGGCGACGACGCCGGCGACGACGCCCGCGGCGTCGCCGAGCGCGCGCGCGACGCCGGGCGCGATGACGACGCCCGGGCGCGACGACGACGCGCGACGCGGGACGTCGCCATCGCGGACGGCGAACGAAAACGCGACGCCGACGCGCGCGAGCGCGACGACGCGACGCGCGTTCACCGTGGACGACTTCATGCGCGTCGAGGACGTCGTCAAGGGCGAGCGAGAGTGGCAGAGCGTGCGACCGTGCGTGCGGAGGGCGCTCGAGGGGATGGCGTACGTGCTGCGGCGACACGAGCGCGGCGCCGAGGCGACGCGCGAGGCGTTGGAGGCGCTGAGAACGCGCGCGGTGAGCGGCGCGGAGACGTCGATCGTGGCCTCGAACGCGGCGCGATTGGAGGTGGACGCGCTGAAGTTGGAGCTGGCGGAGGCGAGGCACGAGGCGGCGGAACGAAGGGTGGAGGCGCTGGAGGACGCGACGCGCGCGCTGCGAGAGGAGTTGCAGGCGTCGAGGGCGATACACGCGGCGACGCTCGATCGCGTGGCGGCGCTGGAGACGCTGCAAGCGTCGACGGCGAGTAAGGTGGCGGTGGACTTGTTTGAACTCGAGACGCAGATTAGTGTGAAGGCGACGGAGGGCGCGGCGGCGGCGGCGAAAGCCGTGGACGCTCGACTGGAGACCGTGGCGGGCGAGATGTCAGACGTCACCACGCTCGTGCGAGAGTTGGAGGTTGAAGTGCAGGAAACGCGAATGAAGGCGAATCAGACGGCGCTGTCACTCGCTGCGGCGGACGTACCGTCCATCGCGAGCGAGTTGGAAATCGTCAAGGCGCGTGCGGCGCGCGCTTCGCAAGACGCCAACACCGTCAGCGAGGCTCTACTCGAGGTGCGTGAGCTCGCGAATTCCATGGAGCGTTTGAGTGATGATTGTGCTGAGGACGCTAAGCGAGTGCACGATCGATGTGAGCACGTCGACCAGACGTATGCGCGGTTCAAAGAAGCGTTGGCGCAGACGGAGAAGATGGAATCGATGGCAAATGACTTTGTCGAACGCATCGAGTCTCGAGGCCAGCAAACTATCGATCGCATAGAGAAGGACGTCCAGCGCATCGGGACGTTGGGCGATGAAATTGCATCGACGGCTGAGCAACACGCGAGCTTGGTACAGGAGCAAGGCGAACTTTTGTCGTCTCAGCTCAAGGAGTGGGGCGCAAAGGTTGTGGAGAAAGTCACCCAAAAGGCTGAATCAGCCGTGACAGAAGTCATGGAATATCGAATTCGAGAAATCGAGTCGTCGACGAATAGCGCAGCCGCGCGAAACGCCGAGCGGGCCGCACAAGAGACGCGCAAGTGCGTCGCGCTCGCGGAAGAGGCGATGCGCAAAGCGGATGACGAAAACAACGCGTTCAAGGAGAGCGTGCTCTCGAGCGTGAATCAAATGAAGGCTGCGTCGGAACGCGCGGATGAGTTAAAACAGTGGATCAACAATCAGTTCACATCGTTCGCGGAATTACGCGAGGAAAGCATCGCGGCTTTGAGAGGAAGCGAGAAGAATTCTGTCGACATGTTGTCCAAGGTCTCCGAGGAGCACACCAGGGCGATGAAGCGCGTGCTGGGCGAAGCCGAAGCGACGCGTGGCATCACGGATGCGGGACACAAAACGCGAATCGATCGGTTAGATGAAAGGTTCGAGAGATTTGAGGCGCGCGTCGCCGCGAGTGAGCTTCGCGTGGAATCTTGCGAGGTGTCGATGAAACTCGAGAGGCAGGCGGCCAAACCAAACGCGGAGGCGCAAGCCGTCGCCCTCCAAACGCTAGAGAAGAGACTAAACCACGCTGTTGCTGCCGTGGAGAAAGATTTACGCGAAGAGCTGCGTCTCGCGTCCGACCGTTCGACGAACGAGTTCAGAAAGGAGTTGATGATGATCCAAGACGCCGTCTTCGGCGGCGTGGGTGGCGCGCGTAGCGAATACGCCTACTCCCCCGCGGGCTCGCCTTTGGGCACGCCTAGCAAGTTGACGCACCTTGAAGTGTACTCAGCTTCAGCGTATTCCGAACAATCGGGATCGATGCAGTCTCGCATCGCAAACTTGGCGAGAAAGCAAGAAGAGCAGGATCTCATCATTCACAGCATGCATGAGAGCATGGAACGAACCATCAAGGATCGACCGTCGACGTCAACGGTCCGTGAGCTCTTCGACGACGTCTCCAAGCGTGTCGAAGCGATGCAAGAGGGTATCGAGTGGGACAAGGTCGAACGCAGCAAGACGAAACGTACGCTCACCGAACTTCGCACATACGTCGACGATCGTTGCGCGAAGATGGAGACGCAGACACTGCGCGATTTCAATAAATTTGGTTCCGAAAACGCAGAAATGCACATTCCGCACAACTCGTTGGACTACGGGCGAAAATTCGTCACGCATCCCGAGCTACAAGCAGCGATCGCGATCGTGGAGGATCACATCCGAAAACTGTCCAAGCGAATGCGCGAAGAATCCAAAGCGAATGAAACTTCTGTCTCGGCCATGTCAGCAGACGACGATCTGATTTCGTTTTAAGGCGAGCAACGCGTAGTAATATCTAAACAATCAAGCTAATGTAACGGTAACGGCATCAAAGCAGCGCCTTTATTTCTTCTACGATGCGAACGAAGTACGTCAAGCGCACGACGGCTTCCTTCGCCGACTCCCCAACCATCGGCGTCGCGTCCAACGCCGCGCGAGTTTCCTCCTCACACGCGGTCACTCGCGCGCTGTGCTCCCTCAACAGCTCTCGCAGCTTCTCCGCGTCCCCGTTCGCCTCATCGATCGCCTCGCGAGCCTCCATAACTTCCATCAACAGCTCCGGATCCACCGGAGCGTCTCTCCCGTCGCGCTCCGTCACCCCCCAACCGCGCGCCTCCAGAATATACTTCGCCCTTCGCAGCGGATCCCTCAGCGCGCCGTACGCCTCGTTCACCGCAGACGCTTGATCCGCGCTGTACCTTCGCTCGCGTTCGCTCTTCGTGCTGAACTTATCCGGATGCAACAGTTTCTGCCGACGCTTCATCGCGTCCTCGAGCGCCGCCGACTCGAGCGCGTACTTTGCCTCCCTGTCCATCGCGCGCGCGCGCGTCAGTCCGAGGTAAAACGCGCGTGATCACACCGCAAACGCACACTCCGAGCAACGCGAAGTAATCCGCGGCGACGGGCGGTTGAATCGCCCCGCACGCGTCGCAGAAAAAGTTTGCTGACGCGTCATCGTTCAGCGCCGTCGTTCGCGCGTCGCAGCTCCAGCACGGCGCCGAGGTCGCGCTGGCGTCGGAGACGAACGCGCGAGGCGTGTTCGTGGCGACGCGCGAGAGCGCGACTCGCGTCGACGCGGTCGCGAGACGCCTGAGGGCGTTGGCCATGCCGCCGCGCGCGTCGGCGTGTGCGGGAACGGCGCCGGCGGGCGACGGGCGAACGCAGTGACACGGACAGACTCGGGCGGGCGACGGAGACATGAGAAATAATAAAAATGGACCACGTTCGCGTCGAGCTATCGCGTTCGGTATTGAATCTCGCTTCGCCAACCTCGAACAGACTCGAAGCCGTTTTTTCCGCCCTGAAAGTCGGCGAACGCCTGGGAGATTTCCTCGCGCGTGTTCATCACGAACGGACCGTGCTGGACGATCGGCTCGTTGTTAGGGCGCCCGGAAATGAGCACGAACTCCGCGCTTTCGCTCGTCGTTTGCACCACGACGCCGTCTTCGCCGGGTTCGTTGCTAAACGTCACCGTGTTGTGCGCGTCGACCTCCTCGCCGCGACCCGACCCGAAATCCGCGCGTCCACGCAGCGTGTACGCCAAACAGTTCCACCCTTCGGGCACGTTTTGCACCAACCGCGACGACGGCGACATGGTGAAGTGAATGTAATGCATCGGCGCTCGCTTCGTCCGAATCTGGCTCTCCGCCCCGAACGCCTCGCCCGCGATGATGACGGCGCGAACGCCGTCCTTCGACGCCTCCCGCAGCTCGCTCGCTCGCAGCTCTTGATACTCCGGCGCGTCCATCTTATGTTTCGCCGGCAGATTCACCCACAGCTGCAACCCGTGACACGTCGTCTCGTTCTCCGGCACCTCGGCGTGCAAAATCCCTCGTCCCGCCGTCATGAACTGCAGATCCCCCGGTCGCAGCATCCCGGCGTTTCCGACGCTGTCCTCGTGCTCCATGCACCCGTTCCCCGCGTTCGGCAGCACGTACGTCACGGTCGTCATCCCGCGGTGCGGGTGATCGGGAAACCCCGCCGGCGTGGCCACCTTGAACTCGTCGAGCATGACGAACGGGTCGAAGTGCTTCAAGCGCGCCGTGCCGATCGATCGCCGCACGCGCGCGCCGCGTCCCTCGCCCTGTTCGCGGCTCAGGACGACGTCCACGACGGTCCTCGGCGCGGCGACGCCGCACGTCGTCGCCATGGCGCGTCGTCGAGTGACGGTTGGGCGCGCGTCCGACCGACCGCGCGCGATCGCGAGTTACTTTTACTTTCGCATTTCATGGGCGTTTTCAGCGCGTCATACGAGCATCGTGAAATCGACGGTTCGCGACTCAGAACGACGCGGGACTCGCGGCGAGGCCGCGCGACCCTCGCGCGCGCGCGCGCGCGGTCCGTCTCTTCGTGACGCGACAGCCGCAAGATGCCGTCGTCCACCTACTACCGGAACTGTGCGTGCGCGTTTCGAGCGATGCGACGGCGCGCGCGACGCGCGGACGCGGCGCGCGCGCGACGCGCGACGACGACGACGCGCGCGCGTCGATCGATCGCCGCGCATCGTTAGGGCTTTGGCGCGGAAGCGAACGATGCGACGCGCGGGCGCGCGGGCGACGCGCGGGCGGGCGATGCGACGGCGTGGGGCGATGGAAACGTTCGTGATCGCGCGTTCGCGGGCGTCGAGCGGGGCGCGGCGCGCTCGGAGGCGGCGAGGGCGGGGACGTTTGCGCGACGACGCGGGGTCGCGTGGGGTTTCCGTCGGCGCGGGCGGACGCGGCGACGGCGTCGCGATGGCGACGTGAACGACGCGCGGGTGCGAGAGGGAACGGAAGACTGACTTTGATTTTGATGTGTGTGCGCGCGCAGACGGGAAGACGTTCAAGAAGCCGAGACGTCCGTTCGAGAAGGAACGTTTGGATGCCGAGTTGAAGATCGTCGGTGAGTTTGGCTTGCGCAACAAGCGCGAGTTGTGGCGCGTGCAATTCGCGCTGAACAAGCTTCGTAACGCGGCGCGCGTTTTGTTGACGCTCGATGAGAAGGACCCGAAGCGAATCTTCGAAGGCGAGGCCATCATGCGACGCATGCGCAACTATGGGTTGTTGGATGAGACGCAGGACAAGCTCGATTACGTCTTGGCGCTCGGGCCGGAGCAATTCTTGGAACGCCGCTTGCAGACGCTCGTCTTCAAGCTCGGCTTGGCGAAGTCTGTGCACCACGCGCGTGTGTTGATTCGTCAACGTCACATCCGCGTCGGTAAGCAAATCGTGAATGTGCCGAGCTTTTTGGTGCGCACGGACAGCCAAAAGCACATCGACTTCGCGCTCAACTCTCCGTTGGGCGGCGGTCGACCGGGTCGCGTCAAGAGAAAGCGCATGGCTGCGGCCGCCGGTGGCGACGGTGATGAAGAAGAAGAAGATGAATAGAGGATTCGTCGGTCGATTGGGGGTGCTCGCGTGATAATTAACGTCTAGATTGTAATGACGCGACGCACGGTTTGAGAAATTATTTTTGGGCTTTTTCGATTCGCACTAAAACATTCGCGATAGCACTTCATGACCCGTAGGACATTTATCGTCGCCCTCCGTGATGTCATCCAAAGCCTTCAGCACGTCGCGTCACAGGTTTCCTTCAACGAATGGATTTTCGAAGCACCCTGAGCATCTGCAAGTTATGGCACCATACCTCTCGGAGTCTCTCCGATGCTCCCTCGCTTGAGAGACTAAGTAGTCTTTGCGATTTATCGCACACATCGCATGGAACTTTCGTCCACACTTTTCTTTCGCGCCTTTGACGTTGTCGCAAGATGCAACAATCCCCTCACGCCTGTGACATAGCTCGCATTCGAGTGCATTTTCCTTTTCTTTGATCAAACTCAAACGTTTTGCATCGTGAAAAAAACGATGCTCGAAAAAACTTGAGTCACTGCTCGACCCTATCACCTCTGTCGAGACAAAATCGAAAATATCGCAGTACATTCGTGCACACGCCGGGTGCACGAATGTACCTCCTTTGTTGTTCGAGTCGGGTGTAGAGCTACCTATTTCTGGCGAGTTGGCGAGATACCCGTCCGACGTCGCGCACACAACGCACTTAGGCTTGATTGACTTCGACAGTTCACACGGCGGGCAGAACCAATCGCCAGAAGGCAGACCCTCCGCCAGTCCCAAGCACTCCGCGTGCGCGTGCGCTCCACATTCGTTGTCGCACACCATAGGTTCGTCGAAACAATCCGGCATGTCCATGTTACACACGCCACAGAGGCTGTGAAAGTATTTTGTTGGCTCGTCCGTTTCAGCACTACCCTCGACAAACAGAGGCGCGTAATAAACGTCGTACTTCGTGGGTTTGTGCCCAAGCTCCGTCGCGTCCATATCGAGTGTTTTCTCAAACACAACGTTTCTTTTCCCCTGCTTCACGTGAGTTGCGTAAAGTTTTTTTAATTCGCTCACGTCCACATCTTCGCTACAAAAAATGTCATCACTCTTAAACCAGCGCTTGCCGTCGTTCCCCACGAGATAATATCCATCAACACAGACTTCATACTCATTTCGCGTGGAAGAATAACCAGTGACAACCCCTTTCCATTTGGCTGGTGCGCTGAAGTTACCGTGCTTGAGTCGCCGCGGGGTAACGTATCCCGGAAGGAAACTCGTTTCGAGCCTGTATCCGTTTAAACGTTCCTTTCCTCCGTGAAAAAGATTGCACACGCCTCGTACGTAGACAGTATCATCCTCCTTGAATCCTCGAGGTCCTAATCGACCGTCACCAATTCTTCGTTCATCGGTCACCGCCTCGGTCCGCGTTTGCGGTTCAGTGCGCCGCTTGGCGTCTTTCTCCTCCTCCTCGTTCACATCCTCGTCTTCATCGTCCACCTCGTCCTTCTCGCCGTCGTCGGCGGCGTCCTCCTCGTCCTCCTCCTCGTAGGCAGAGCAGTGCTCCTTGTCGTCGTGGGACTTTTCGTCTGCGTCGGTTTCTTCGCTCTCGGCTGTACATTCTACGTCCATGTTCTCTGACTCTGGTGTCTTCTCTTGCTCGAGCTTTCGTAGCCGGTTCACGATGGCTTGTTCCGTCCGTTTACCCGGGTAAAGTTTTTCGAAATGCCGGTGA
>Ga0222715_10003193_pt1 | contig 14701 bp, 24 predicted proteins | sample C33_9DmetaG_FD_165056 | JGI IMG/M metagenome (GOLD analysis project Ga0222715, IMG submission 165056) | Estuarine water microbial communities from San Francisco Bay, California, United States - C33_9D | ecosystem: Environmental > Aquatic > Marine > Unclassified | place: USA: California...
AACCTCAATCAGAAACAGTCTGGAGACAAGCAGATAAATACAAAGTTCCAAGAATGTGCTTTGTAAATAAATTAGATAGAACAGGAGCTAATTTTTTCATGTGTGTTGACATGATTAGAGAGCGTCTGGGAGCTAAACCATTATTATTACAATTGCCAATTGGCTTAGAGTCTGATCTTCAAGGTGTTGTTGATCTAGTAAAAATGAAAGGTATTGTTTGGGACGACGAAAGTCTTGGAGCAAAATTTAATGAGGTTGAAATTCCAGCTGATTTAAAAGAGCAAGCTGATAAATACAGACAAGAATTAGTAGAAACTGCAGTTGAACAAGACGAAGCTTTAATGGAAGCTTATCTTGAAGGAAAAGAAATTTCTGAAGAGGATTTAAAAAAATGTATTCGAAAAGGAACTTTGAGCTTTGCATTTGTTCCTATTGTTTGTGGTTCTGCTTTTAAAAACAAAGGTGTTCAGCCATTATTAGATGCTGTTGTTGATTTTTTACCAAGCCCAATTGATATTGGTGAAATCAAGGGAACAAAACCAGGAACCGAAGATCAATTAACAAGAAAATTTTCAAACTCCGAACCATTTGCAGCACTTGCATTTAAGGTTGCGAATGACCCATTTGTTGGATCTTTAACATTTATTAGAATTTACTCTGGAACATTAAATTCAGGAACTGGAGTTATGAATAGTAGCACTGGAAAAGAAGAAAGAGTTGGAAGAATGTTATTAATGCATGCCAACGACAGGGAAGATATTAAATCTGCATCAACAGGAGACATTGTTGCACTAGCTGGTTTGAAACAAACTATCACAGGACACACTCTGTGTGATTCATCTAATCAAATTATTTTAGAACCGATGGAATTCCCAGAACCAGTTATTGAAATTGCAGTTGAGCCAAAAACTAAAGGTGACCAAGAAAAAATGGGTGAGGCACTTGCGAGATTAGCAAAGGAAGATCCTTCTTTCAGAGTTTCTTCAGACAATGAATCTGGACAGACTATTATCAAGGGAATGGGAGAACTGCACTTAGATATTATCGTTGATAGAATGAAAAGAGAATTCAAAGTGGAAGCAAATATTGGAGCTCCTCAAGTTGCCTACAGAGAAACAATTCAAAATTCTGCTGAAGTTACTTATATTCATAAAAAACAATCTGGTGGAGCAGGTCAATTCGCAAAGGTCACTTTGAAAGTTGAGCCTTTAGAGCCTGGCAAAGGAAGACAAATTGAAAATATTGTTAAAGGTGGAGCAATTCCTAAAGAATTTATTCCTGGTGTTGAAAAGGGAGTTGAAGGCGTAGCAGACTCTGGAATTTTAGCTGGCTTTCCAATGTTAGATTATAAAGTAACAATCATTGACGGTTTGCATCATGATGTTGACTCTAGTGTTTTAGCTTTTGAAATTGCTGGAAGAATGGGCTTTAAAGAAGCTTGTACTAAAGCAGGACTAAAACTTTTAGAACCAATAATGAAAGTAGAAGTTGTTACTCCTGAAGATCATATGGGAGATGTTATTGGAGATTTAAATTCACGAAGAGGACAAATTGGATCTACGGATAAGAGAGGAAATGCAACAGTAATTAATGCAATGGTTCCACTAGCAAATATGTTTGGTTATGTGAACAACCTTCGTTCCATGTCTCAAGGTAGAGCACAATATACAATGACATTTGATCATTATGAAAAAGTCCCTCAAAACGTTCAAGATGAAGTAACAAAAAAATTAGCTTAAAAATATGGAAAAACAGCAAATAAGAATTAGATTACAAGCTTACGATCACAAGATACTTGATCAATCAACTATAGAAATAGTTAACACAGCTAAAAGAACTGGAGCTACGATCAAAGGACCCATTCCTTTACCAACTACAAAAGAAATTTACACGGTTCTTAGATCTCCGCATATCGACAAAAAAAGCAGAGAGCAATTTGAAACAAGAACACACAAAAGATTAATAGATATTATGGAACCAACACCACAGACAATTGAGGCTTTAATGAAGTTAGATCTTGCTGCCGGTGTAGATGTGGAGATTAAAATATAGTTATGAGAATTGGTTTAATTGGAAAAAAAATTGGAATGACTCAAAAGTTTTTTGAGAGTGGCGAAGCTGTACCAGTTACTGTTTTGCAAGTTGAGCCAGGAAAAGTTGTTGATGTAATTACAAAAGATAAAAGAGGGTACTCAGCTTTATTAGTTGGCTATGGTCATGTAAAAAGCTCTAAGCTTACAAAGGCCATGAAAGGTTTTTATGCAAAAAAATCTTTAGAAGCTAAAAAAATTCTGAAAGAATACAGAATAGAAGATACAGAGTCATTTAAACCAGGTGCAGATGTAACTTTAGAAGTTTTAAAAGATAAAAAATTTGTAGATATTAGATCTAAAACAATTGGAAAAGGTTTTGCAGGAGTTATGAAGCGTTACAATTTTGGAGGTCTAAGAGCTTCGCATGGTGTTTCTGTTTCACATAGATCACATGGTTCAACAGGACAAAGACAAGATCCAGGAAAAGTTTTTAAAGGAAAAAAAATGGCAGGTCACATGGGTGATAAATTTAGAACAACCCAAGGATTAGAAATTGTTGAAACAGATATTGCAAATAATTTATTATATTTAAGAGGTTCAATTCCTGGAAGCAAAAATACATATGTTGAAATTATGGAGGCAGTAAAAGTTAAAAATAAAACTACAGCTGTAGAGAGATTGAAGACATATTTTGAGGATATTGAGACTGCAAAATTAGATAAAAAAGATAAAAAAAATGTAGCTAAGCAAGCCAAAGCAGATGCCAAAGCTGCAAAAGAAGCTGCAAAAAGCAATGAAGCAGATTCTGAAGAAAAGAAAGATTAATATGCAAATTGAAGAAATAAATATTGAAGGTAAAAAAATAGGAACCCACGAAGTTTCTGATAAAATTTTTTCATTAAAACCAAGAAAAGACTTAATTCAGCTTGTTATTAATTGGCAGATGAATGAGCAAATGAAGAAAAAAGGACATACAAAATCACGAGGTGAAGTCAAAGGTTCTAGAAGAAAGATTGTTCAACAAAAAGGATCAGGTGGTGCAAGACATGGTAATATTACAGCTCCAATCTTTGTTGGAGGTGGTATTGCACATGGCCCAAGACACCGAGGTAAGACTGCTCACTCTAAATTGAATAAAAAAGTTAGAAAATTAGGATTAATGAATGCTTTGTCATCTAAAGCAATCAATAAGGCGGTTAATGTATTTGATGAGCCTAAATTAGAAAATTTCAAAACAAAATCATTTCAAAATTTTTTGACAAAGATCAATTCAAAATCTGCATTGATTGTTCATCACGAAGGAGCTTCTGAAAAATTTTTAAAAAGTATTAAAAATATTCCGAATACTAAAAAATTAAAAGTAGTTGGTACGAACGTGTATGATTTGATTAAATTTGAAAAAGTTCTTTTTACAAAAGAAGCTTTAAAATCATTAGAAGAAAGATTAAGCAAATGAGTAACGAAAATTTCGCGTACGATATTATCTTAACACCCGTGATTACGGAAAAAAGTACTAATCTTAGCAGTTTAAATAAAGTAACTTTTAAAGTTTCTAAGACTGCATCTAAGAAATTAATTAAAAAAAGTATAGAAAAAATTTACAAAGTTAATGTAGTAAAAATTAACACATTAAATTCAAAAGATAGAATAAAATTTGTTAGAGGAAAAATGGGAAAAAAATCTGGATATAAGAAAGCAATAATTACTTTGAAAGAAGGTCAAAGCATTGATATTGCGGCGGGAATTTAATTATGGCACTTAGAAATTACAAACCTTATACAAAATCCATGAGAGGAACAATCCTAGTTGATCGTTCTAATTTATGGAAAGGAAAACCTGAAAAAACTCTAACTAAAAAAATTAATAGGTCAGTTGGTAGAAATAATCAGGGTAGAATTACTTCTAGACATAGAAGTGCTGGACATAAAAAGAAATATAGAATTATTGATTTTGCTAGAAACAAATTTGGCGCAGTTGCTGAAATTAAAAGATTTGAACATGATCCATTTAGAAGCGCAAATATTATGCTAGTTGAATATGAAGACAAAACTATTTCATACTTACTAGCTGTAGAAGGTTTAAAAGTTGGAGATAAGATTTCTTCTGGTGATAAATTAGAAATTAAACCTGGTAATTGTATGAAAATTTCAGATATTCCAGGCGGAACTAGTGTTCATAATATAGAACTAACTCCAGGAAAAGGTGGAATTTTGTGTAGATCTGCAGGATCATCAGCTCAAATTATGGGTCATGACGGAGATTATTCAACAGTTCGTTTAGCCTCTGGAGAAGTTAGAAAAATCAAATCTAATTGTAGAGCTACTATTGGACAACTTTCAAATATCGATAATAAAAACGTTAAAATTGGTAAAGCTGGAAGAAATAGATGGTTAGGTATTAGACCGCAATCACGAGGAGTTGTGATGAACCCAGTGGATCACCCACATGGTGGTGGTGAAGGAAAAACTTCAGGAGGAAGGCATCCTGTAACACCTTGGGGTCAGGGAACTAAAGGATTAAAAACAAGAAATAATAAAAAGACTGATCAATTTATTATTTCGAGAAAGAAAAAAAGGTAATTTATGGCAAGATCTATTTGGAAAGGACCTTTCGTTCATCCTAGCTTAATAAAAAAAGTTGAAAAACAAAAAGAAACAGATTCAAAAAGACCTATTAAAACATGGTCAAGAAATTCTACAATTATTCCAGAATTTATTGGTCAAAAATTTGAAATTCATAATGGAAAAAAATTCATCCCGATTACTATTTCTGAGGAAATGATCGGACATAAATTAGGTGAATTTGCTCCAACAAGACAGTTTTTAGGACATACTGCTGCAGATAAAAAAGCAGAACCTGCAAAAAAGGATAATAAATAATGGCAAAAGCTAAAAAAGATTTATCAACTGTAAAGGCTGTTTATAACAACCTAAGATCTGGTACACGAAAAGTAAACGAGATCCTTCAGTCTATCAGAGGAAAAAAAGTTGATGTTGTGTTAAGAGATCTTCAATTTAATAACAAAAGAGTATCTAAAGAAATTATCAAAACAATAAAATCTGCAGTAGCAAATGCTGAAAATAACAATCAATTAGATATAGATTCATTAATAGTTAAAGAAGCGTATGTGGGTAAAGGCATAACTTTAAAAAGATTTAGACCAAGAGCAAAAGGCAGAGCTGCAAGTATTAAAAAACACTTTAGTAATTTAACAATCATTGTTTCTGAGAAAAAAGAAGCAATGCAGGGAGCATAATTATGGGTCAGAAAATTAGTCCAGTTGGAGTAAGATTAAAAATTAACAGAACTTGGGATTCTGTTTGGTTTGCTAAAAAAAGTAATTATGGAACGTATTTAATTGAGGATTTCAAAATCAGAAAATATATTAACTCAACGATAAAAAATTCAGGAGTTTCTAAAATACTAATCGAACGTCCAACAAAAAAATGCAATGTAACCATTTTTACTTCAAGACCTGGTTTTGTAATTGGAAAAAAAGGTTCGGATATTGAAAAAATTAAAACTAATATTAGTAAAATTGTTACCGATGAAGTATCGGTAAATATTAAAGAAATTAGAAAACCAGAATTAGATGCTTATTTGGTTGCAGAAAATATAGCTCAACAGATTGAAAAAAGGATTGCTTACCGAAAAGCAATGAAAAGAGCGATGCAATCAACTATGAGAATAGGCGCTAAAGGCATCAAAGTAATAATTAGTGGACGATTAGCGGGTAATGAAATTGCTAGAACAGAATGGTTAAGAGAAGGTAGTGTTCCATTACATACTTTAAGAGCGGAAATTGATTACGCAGAAGCAGAGGCATTAACAACATACGGAATTATTGGAATAAAAGTTTACATTTATAAAGGAGTAACTTTTAAAAAAGATTTACAAAAAAAAATTGAAAGTGAAAAAGAGGAAGAGAAAAACTAATGTTACAGCCAGCTAGAACAAAATATAGAAAAGCTCACAAAGGAAGAATCCACGGTGTAGCTGAACGTGGAGCCACTATAAATTTTGGTTCTCATGGCTTGCAGGCTATGGAGCCAGAAAGAATTACTTCACGTCAAATTGAGGCAGCTCGAGTTGCATTGACAAGACATATGAAAAGAGCAGGTCGTGTTTGGTTAAGAATTTTTCCTAATATTCCAGTTTCAAAAAAACCAATTGAAGTCAGGATGGGTAAAGGTAAAGGAAATATTGAATATTATGTATGCAGAGTAAAACCAGGTAGAATTATATTTGAAATTGACGGAGTGAGTGATGTGGTAGCTAAAGAAGCATTTGATAGAGCTTCATCAAAACTACCTATCAAAACTAAAATTGTTAAAAGAAATATGAATATTTAATATGAAAACAAAAGAATTAAAAAATTTATCAGTTAGCCAGTTAGAAAAAGAGCTATCTAATTTTAAAAAAGAAAAGTTTAATTTAAGAATACAAAAAATGAATTCTCAAATTACAAACAGTGCAAGAATTACTATAGTTCGAAGAACTATAGCTAAAATTTTAACATTTATTAATCAGAAGAAGAAAGAAAAATGAGTAAACGAATTTTACAAGGCAAAGTAGTTAGTAATAAAAATTTAAAAACACTTGTGGTGCAAGTTGAAAGAAAATTTAGGCATCCAGTGTTATTAAAAGTTGTGAAAAGAACAAAAAAATATCATGCACATTATGAAACTGGTTCTTTTCAAATTGGTGACGACGTAAGAATAATTGAATCAGCACCAATTTCAAAACTTAAAAAATGGAAAGTGATTGAGGCAAACAAATGATCCAAGTTCAAACAGAATTAGAAGTTGCAGATAATACAGGTGCAAAAAGAATTGAGTGTATTAAAGTTTTGGGCGGTTCAAAACGTAGATACGCTTCGATTGGGGATATTATCGTGGTGAGTATCAAGGATGCAATGCCTAAGGGAAAAGTTAAAAAAGGCGATGTGCACAAAGCAGTAGTAGTAAGAACAAGAAAACAAATTAGCAGAACAGATGGTTCATGCATTAAATTTGACACAAATGCTGCTGTTTTAATTGCTGCAAACAATGAGCCAATAGGAACTAGAATTTTTGGACCAGTAACGCGTGAATTAAGAGTAAAAAACCATATGAAAATAATTTCGCTAGCACCGGAGGTTTTGTAATGAAAGCTCAATTAAAAAAAGGAAATACGGTTAAAATTTTGTCAGGAGATGAAAGGGGCAAAACAGGAGAAATTTTAGAAATTGTTAGCATGCAATCTAAAAAAGGATTTGTGAACAAAAGAGCAATTATTAAAGGGTTAAATCTTGTTAAAAAACATCAAAAACCAACTAAAGAAAACAAAGGTGGAATAGTTAGTATTGAAAAATCAATTCATTTATCAAATTTATCTTTAGTAAAAACTGCTGAGACTAAGAAAAAAGATGAAAAAAAAGTAGATACGAAAGAAAAAAAAGAAACAAAAAAGAAAAAATAAAAAATGATACCTAGATTGAAAAAAATATATCAAGAGGAATTTATTCCAGCATTAAAACAAAATTTGGGAATTCAAAACGTAATGCAAGTTCCCAAAATTGAAAAAATTGTTTTAAATATGGGATTAGGTTTAGATGCAAGTGACAGTAAAATATTAAAAGTTATTCAGACTGATTTAGCTAATTTGACTGGTCAACAGCCTACTTTAACCAAGTCAAAGAAAGCTGTAGCAAATTTCAAAACAAGAAAAGACATACCAATGGGTCTCAAGGTAACTTTGAGAAAAAATAATATGTATTATTTTTTAGATAGATTAATCAATATGGCATTACCAAGAATAAAAGATTTTAGAGGATTAAATCCTGATAGCTTTGACAAAGATGCGAATTACAGTTTTGGAATTAAAGAACATGTTATTTTTCCAGAGGTTAACTTTGACAAGATAGAAAAAATGAGAGGAATGGATATTACAGTGGTAACCTCAACTTCTAATAAAGATCAGGCTAGAGCTTTGTTAGATAGTTTTCAATTTCCATTTTATAAGAAAGGATCAAATTAATGGCAAAAACATCTGCAATTCACAGAAACTTAAAAAGAGTACGTATGGCAAAAAAATTTGCTAACAAGCGTGCGAAATTAAAAGCTATAGTGATGGATAAAAAAACAAATCTTAACGAAAGATTTGCAGCAACTTTAAAATTAGCAAAACTTCCAAAAAATTCTGCAAAAAATAGAATAAGAAATAGATGTGAAATTACTGGTAGACCACATGGTTATTACCGAAAACTAAAAATGTCTAGAATTGCACTTAGAAAATTAGCTTCAAGTGGAAAAATTCCAGGCATGACAAAATCAAGTTGGTAGGAAAGGAATTATTATGACGATATCAGATCCAATTGGCGATATGTTGACTAGAATAAGAAATGCTCAACAAAAACAGCATCCTTCTGTTTCAATCCCAAGTTCTAAATTTAAAAAATTTATTTTAGATGCATTACAAAGAGAGGGTTTTATTTCTAGTTATGATGTTGAAAAAAATAAAGAATCTAATTTTGAGGTGTTAAAAGTACATTTGAAATATGTGCATGGTTCCCCTGTAATTAGAGAAATTAAGCGTATTTCAAAACCTGGCAGAAGAATTTATTCAAGATTTGAAAGTTTACCGAGAGTATTGAACGGTCTTGGTATTTCTATCATTTCAACCTCTAAAGGAATTCTATCTGACAATGAGGCAAGAGATCAAAAATTAGGAGGAGAAATTCTCTGTAATATTTCATAAAATTTATGTCTAAAATTGGAAAAAAATTAATCGAAATACCTGAAAAAGTTAAAGCGACTATTGCTGGTAATAAAATTTTATTAGAAGGTCCTAAGGGAAAAAAAGAGGTAGTTTTAAATACAGAGCTTTTAGATACAAAAGTTGAAGAAAAACATATTTCTGTAAAACCAAAAGATGGAACAGAGCAAAATAAAATCTTTTGGGGACTGCAAAGAAGTTTAATCAATAACGCTATCATTGGTGTTTCGAAAGGTTATGAGATTATTTTAAATTTAAATGGAGTTGGTTTTAGAGCGAACTTAAAAGGAAAACAGATACAATTCCAACTTGGTTTTAGTCACGATATTTTTTATGACATACCTGAGGGAATTGAAGTTAAAATTGATAAACAAACAAAAATTACTTTAAATGGAAATGATAAACAACTTATAGGGAAAGTTGCTTCTGATATAAAATTTTTTAAACCAGTAGAACCATATAAACAAAAGGGCATTACTTCTGAAGGTCAATTTATCTTGAAAAAAGAAGGAAAGAAAAAATAAATGAGAAATAATACTTTAATAAGAAAAAAACGTAATCGTGCAAAATTGAAAAGAGTTAACACGAATAAGCCTCGCTTAACTGTATTTCGATCTACAAAATATATTTATGCTCAGTTAATTGATGATAGTAAGCGATCAACCATAGTTAGCGCTTCTTCAAAAGAAAAGACGTTAGAAAAACAAAATAAAACTGAAATGTCAAAAATAGTCGGTAAGTTAATTGCTGAAAGAAGTTTAGAAAAAGGGATTAAAGAAGTTTACTTTGATAGAGGAAGTTACAAGTATCATGGAAGAGTTAAATCATTAGCAGAAGCTGCAAGAAGCGGAGGATTAAAATTTTAATATATGAGCAAAGTTTCAGAAATTAAAGAAAAACTAGTTGCAATTAATAGAATTACAAAAGTAGTAAAAGGTGGAAGAAGATTTGGTTTTGCCGCATTAGTGGTAGCTGGTAATCAAAAAGGGCAAGTAGGATTTGGTCAAGGGAAAGCAAAGCAAGTGCCAGATGCTATAAAAAAAGCTTCGGATTCTGCAAAAAAATCATTAATTAAAATTCCCTTAAGAGACGGAAGAACATTGCATCATGATGTTAAGGGAAAAAGCGGGGCAGGAAAAGTAGTTTTAAGAAGTGCTCCTGCTGGAACAGGAATTATAGCTGGTGGTGCAGTTCGAGCAATTTGTGAAATGTCTGGTATTCAAGATGTAGTTGGAAAATCAATTGGTTCTGCAAATCCTTACAATCTTATTAGAGCAGTTTTTGTTGCATTAACAAGTCAACAAACACCTAAAGACATTTCGTTAGTAAGAGGAAAAAAAATCAAAGATATAGTTTCAAGGAGATAAAATGAAATTAAATGATATTGCTACAAAATTACATAAAAAAAGTAAAAGAGTAGGCCGTGGTATAGGATCTGGAAAAGGGAAAACTGCAGGCAGAGGTGTTAAAGGTCAAAAAGCAAGATCGGGAGTAGCAATAAAATCTTATGAAGGTGGTCAAATGCCTTTGTTTAGACGACTTCCAAAAAGAGGATTTAATTCAATTAAAAATCGAGAAAATAATTTTGTAATCAATTTAAGAGATATTTCTAATTTTATTGAAAAGAAAAAAATTGATTTATCGAATAAATTAGATCTAAGCTCTTTAATAAGATCAAAAGATAAAAAAAATGCAAAATATTTTAAAATCAAAGTGTTGGGAACTGGAGAAATTAGTCAAAAAGTAAATATTGTAGCTCATAAAGTGAGCGAAAGTGCAAAAACAAAAATAGAAAAATCTGGCGGAACAGTAGAAATTTTAAAGTAATAAATGTCTAACTTTTCAGGTACACCAAGCAGCGGATCTGGTTTTTTTTCACAGTCAAATGATTTAACTAAAAGAATATTTTACACTCTATTTATTCTAATTATTTACAGATTTTGTACCTATGTACCAATTCCAGGGATAGACCCTGAAAGCCTAAAAAATTTAATATCAGGTAACGAGAGAAGCTTACTTGGAATGTTCAATTTGTTTGCAGGCGGTTCAGTGAGCAGGATGGCAATTTTAACATTAGGAATTATGCCATACATTTCTGCTTCTATCATTATTCAATTGTTAACTGGAGTAACTGAATATTTTAAAAATTTAAAAAACCAAGGTGAGTACGGAAGACAAAAAATTACTCAATATACTAGATATGGAACAGTTCTTTTAGCACTAGTGCAAGGTTACGGAGTAGCTGTAAGTCTTGAAAATTCTCAAGGATTAGTGCTTGACCCTGGACTATATTTTAGATTTGTTACTACTGTAACTTTAGTTACAGGAACAGTTTTTATCATGTGGCTAGGTGAGCAAATTACCGCTAGAGGAGTAGGTAACGGAATATCTTTGATAATTTTTTCTGGAATTGTTGCTGAAATTCCTGGAGCTTTAGCATCTACTTTTGAGCTAGGTAGAACGGGAGCAATCTCCAGTGTTGTAGTACTGTCAGTTTTGATTTTATTGTTATTAGCAATCTATTTTATTGTTTTTGTTGAAAGAGCACAAAGAAGAATTTTAATTCAGTATCCAAAAAGACAAATGGGTAATAAAATGTTTGGTGGAGAATCTTCTTATTTACCTTTGAAAGTAAATACTGCAGGTGTTATTCCTGCTATCTTTGCATCAGCTTTGTTATTATTGCCTATAACACTATCAAATTTTTCTACTAGTACAGATTCTTTTTTATTCTCTATCACTTCTATGTTGGGCCAGGGAAAGCCGCTCTATATGATTTTTTATGCTTCTGGAATTATCTTTTTTTCTTTTTTTTATACATCTATAATTTTCAATCCTATTGAAACTTCAGATAATCTTAAAAAAAATGGAGGATTTGTTCCAGGAATTAGGCCTGGTGAAAAAACTTCTGAATTTATAGAATCTTTATTAACAAAATTGACTGTAATAGGATCTACTTATCTAGTTATTATATGTCTATTGCCAGAAGTATTAATTGCAAACTATCCCATACCTTTTTATTTAGGCGGAACTTCTTTATTAATTGTTGTTGTCGTTGCTATGGATACAATTACACAAATTCAAACTAGATTAATGAGCGCTCAATATGCATCACTCATTAAGAAGACAAAATTTTCCAAATAAATGAATATAGTAATTTTTGGACCTCCAGGAGCAGGAAAAGGAACGCAATCTTCTTTTTTGATTAATAATTATAATTTGTTTCAATTATCTACGGGCGATTTATTGAGAGAAGAGCTGAAAAGTGGCTCAAGTCTTGCAAAAGAAATTGAAGAACTGATGAATGCTGGAAAATTAGTCTCAGATGTAATTATTAATAGTTTAATTGAAAAAAAAATTAGTGATAAAAAAATTGAAAATCAAATTATTTTTGATGGATTTCCAAGAAATTTAGATCAAGCCAAAACATTAGATGGTCTTCTGCAAAAATATAATCAAAAAATTTCTGTAGTACTTAATTTGAAAGTGGACTATTCGGTTTTAGTTAAGCGTATATCTGGAAGAGTTTCTTGTTCAGTTTGTAAAAAAACTTTTAACGAGTTTTTTGATCCACCTACAGAATGTGAAAAAAGAGAGTGCAAGGGCAGATCATTAACAAGAAGATCGGATGACAATGAAGAGACAGTCACTAACAGGCTAAAGACCTACGATGAACAAACTTTGCCAATACTGGGTCATTATAATGAAATGAATCTAGTAAAAGACGTTGATGCTATGCAAGATATTAATAACGTTTCTGAGCAAATATCTAACATAATCAAAGGCTTATAAAGTTGACTTTAAATCGAAGATTAATATACTCCGCAGGTTTTAAAATTAAATAATTACAATCACTTACTATGGCTCGTATATCAGGAATCAACCTTCCATTAAATAAACAAGTATTTATTGCCCTTCAATATATTTATGGAATCGGAGATCATTACGCTGAGAAAATTTGCAAAGATTTAAATATCGATAGATCAAAAAGAGTTAATAGTCTAACTGAAGATGAAGTTTTAAAAATTAGAGAATTGATTGATAAAGATTACACAGTAGAAGGAGACTTAAGAAGAGATCTTTCTTTAAATATCAAAAGATTAAGAGATTTAGGTACTTATCGTGGAACTAGACATAGAAAAAAATTACCAGTGCGAGGTCAAAGAACTCACTCCAACGCAAGAACAAGAAAAGGAAAAGCAATTGCCATCGCAGGTAAAAAATTAACAATTACGAAAAAATAAAAATGAGCCAAGAAGAATTAAAAAATAAAGCAACGGCAAAAAAAGAAGCTCCAGCAAAAAAGGCTGACACAAAGAAAAAAAGCAAATTTCGTTTAAAGAAAAAAGAAAAAAAAGTTGTAATTAATGGAAAATGTTTTGTTAATGCGACTTTTAACAATACTATAGTTTCTATTACTGACAAAGATGGAAATGTATTATCTTGGTCATCTGCTGGTTCCAAAGGTTTTAAGGGTTCACGAAAATCAACACCATATGCTGCTCAAGTAGCAGCTGATGATGCTGCAATTAAAGCTGCTGAATATGGATTAAAAAATATAGACGTAGAAGTTAAAGGTCCTGGTTCAGGAAGAGAAACAGCATTAAGAGCTTTGCAAGCAAGAGGTTTTAAAATTTTATCCATTAAAGACACAAGTCCAATTGCACATAATGGATGCAGACCACCAAAGAGAAGAAGAGTTTAACAATTAAATACTTATAGGAGCTAACATTGATAGATAAAAATTGGAAAGAACTAATCAAGCCATCAAAAGTTGATATTCAAGCAAGTGAAGATAAAAAATTTGCAAAAATTACTGTTGAACCATTAGAAAGAGGTTTTGCCTTAACTTTAGGAAATGCTTTAAGAAGAGTTTTGCTTTCTTCAATTCAAGGTACTGCGGTTACTGCAATTCAGATTGATGGAGTTTTACATGAGTTTTCATCTATTAATGGTGTAAGAGAAGATGTTACTGATATCGTTCTAAATGTTAAATCACTATCTTTGAAGCTTAATACAAATGGTCCAAAAAAATTAGTACTTGATGCTAAAGGACCCGGAGAGATTACTGCTAAAATGATTAATCCAAATCCAGATATTGAAATTTTAAACCCAGACCAAGTTATTTGTAATTTAGATGAAAATACAAAAATTTATATGGAATTGGTTGTGAATACAGGAAAAGGATATGTATCTGCAGATAAAAATAGAGAGAAAGACTCTCCTTTAGGATTAATACCAATTGATTCAGTTTATAGTCCTGTGAAAAGAGTTTCGTACAATGTGTCTAATACTAGGGAAGGTTTATCCATTGATTATGATAAATTAACAATGGAAATAGAAACAAACGGATCGGTAGCTGCTGATGATTGTTTAGCTTTTGCAGCTAGAATTTTACAAGATCAACTCTCATTGTTTATTAACTTTGACGAGCCGAAAGAAGTAGTGGCTCAACCAACTTCTTCTGAACCAGAATTCAATAAAAATTTATTGAGAAGAGTTGATGAATTAGAATTATCAGTTAGATCAATGAATTGTTTGAAAAATGACAACATAATTTACATTGGGGACTTGGTTCAGAAAACTGAAGGTGAAATGTTAAGAACACCAAACTTTGGTCGTAAATCTCTTAACGAGATTAAAGAGGTATTGTCAGGCATGTCGTTATATCTTGGTATTGAAATTCCAAATTGGCCACCTGAGAATATTGCTGAGTTGTCTAAAAAGTTAGAGGATGAGTATAAATAAACAATGAGACACGGTTTAGGACATAGAAAGTTAAATAGAACCTCAGAGCATAGAAAAGCTTTGTTTCAGAACATGGTTAATTCATTAATTAAACATGAACAAATTCAAACAACTTTACCAAAGGCCAAAGAATTAAAATCGATCATTGATAAAGTAATTACAAT
>Ga0222715_10003196_pt1 | contig 14694 bp, 15 predicted proteins | sample C33_9DmetaG_FD_165056 | JGI IMG/M metagenome (GOLD analysis project Ga0222715, IMG submission 165056) | Estuarine water microbial communities from San Francisco Bay, California, United States - C33_9D | ecosystem: Environmental > Aquatic > Marine > Unclassified | place: USA: California...
CTAAAAGAAAAGAAAATACTCGAAGTTTAGAGGTTGACACAGGACTCGAAAGAGTCTATAATACACGAATAATAAGAAAAACATTAATCAATTATCTTAAAGGAGCAATATGTCTACAGCATATATCAAAATTAAATCAGGTTCATATCGCAATATGGATGTCAGTGGTAGGACTTTTCAATTGGTAAAACAATACCAATCCAGTACCAACGGTGGTTTCGTCACCGTGGTCAATGATGGTCAGTTTCCTGGTTGTCCAGATAACCTACGCATCAAGGTTAATAGTGTCGCTGATTATGAGTTTACTTCTGAGTCAGACCAGGCTGTACAGCAAATATTAGTTGAGGAGGATCCAAACGCTAATGTTGGTGATGAAGAGCGTATGGAGCAGATTGCAGAACGCTTCAGCATACTTGAACAGATGACCAAAGCGGCAACTGCAAACGAAATTACCGCAATGATCGTATCAGGCCCTCCGGGGGTCGGTAAATCATATGGTGTAGAGAAAGAAATTGAAAAGGCTACACTGTTTGATCAGATTGCAGGACGCAGACTCAAGGCAGAAGTTGTTAAAGGTTCTGCAAGTCCAATTGGCTTGTACCAAACACTTTACAAGTATTCAGACAAGAACTGTTTGGTTGTGTTTGATGACTGTGACTCAATCTTAATGGATGATGTTGCTCTTAACCTGCTGAAAGGTGCGTTGGACTCAGGCAAGAAACGTAAGATCAGTTGGTTAAGCGAGTCTAGAGTATTGCGTAGTGAAGGTGTACCAGACTCATTTTATTTTAAGGGCTCTGTAATCTTTATAACTAATTTAAAGTTCGATAAGGTTAGATCACAGAAACTTAGGGACCACTTGGATGCACTTCAATCACGTTGCCACTATTTGGACCTTACACTGGATAGTATGCGTGATAAGATCCTGCGTATCAAACAGATTGCTCGCTCTGGTGCGCTATTTGAAGAAATGGACATCGGACAAGTTGGGCAAGATGAGATCATTGAGTTTATGGATAAGAACAAAAATCGACTACGTGAAATGAGTTTGCGTATGGCGATTAAGATTGCGCAGTTATATAAGAGTTTCCCTTCTAACTGGCAGGCAATGACGGAAACGACTTGCATGAAGTCAGCCTAGGAGGGTTGTAACGGCCGATATTTTTGTTAGCTCCTTTTATATCGGCATTCTTAGACCTACCGTGAAATATCGGTAGGTCTTTTTTTGACTTTTTTAAATACTAGTATATACTAGTGTACGCTATGAAAACATTCACCTACGTTGAAGAATATTTGCTACTATTAAACGGCAACCTTGATCCCATAACAGGTAAGGTCGGCTATCTGTTTCCTAATGCATCACTGATAAGCCTGGCAAGGTACGATGTTAAGGTCATATCATCTATGTGCGGTAGCATAATGGACAACAGACCCTTGACAGATAAGCAAGGTGAACTGGCCTGTAAGATCATACTAAAGTACAGACGACAGTTTGCTAACTTATATCGTACAAATGGTGCAGATTCGATACATGGTGTTGATGTTAGTCCTGTTGAAAAACCTCGATATCAATTAGGGTTACGCACAATAGACAGACGCAGATTGCTATACATCGAAAAAGATAAGATTATACTAAAGTTTCCGTTTGAACCTAAACTAGTTGATGCTGTTCGCGATAAAACCAAAGTGAGCAGTGGACGTTGGACATTTATTAACGATGAAAAAACCAAGCATTGGTCTATAGCATTAACGGAACCAAACTTTAAAACTTGTTTAGAGTTTGCTAGAGCAAATGAGTTTGACATCGCACCAGAAGTGTTTGACATAGAAAAGAAACTGTTGGCAACAGAATTATACAGGTTAGATTTAGATCACGATGAAGAGGGTAACCCGTTTATACATAATGCTCCACAGACCGTATTGGACTTTGTTGACTCACGTGGCGGTATGAATGTAGATAATATTGTTAACTTAATAGACTTGTCCACTGTACTACACTATGGAGTTGATCCCAAATACGAAAAGATTATTACCAAAGACTATAGCCCACGTGTATACAATTTACTAAGACAGAACAATATAAAGTTTGCACCCAGTTTACAAAAGTCTATCTTAGATGACTTGTTTATCTACGCCAACATTACTAATCGTTTTCCTATCTATGTATACGAACCAAATTTAAGTGATGAACTGCGAGATACTTTTGTCTATGGTTACTTTAACGAAGATGAAGTACTGATAGTACCACGTGATAACAATCCAATTGATACCACAGGTAAGAAGGTCGTATACTTTACCAAATATCGTGCTACTTGGCCCGACCGTATTCCATTACTGGTTACCAATGCTGGTATGATGCACGGTGCTGAAAAAACTTTATTGCTCCAAAGAGCAGAAAAGGTTGTATATTTTGCCGCAGAAGTGTACAATGTATACACTTCAAAGGATAGGTAGTGCAGGCACGTTTAATAATTAAAGATGAAGTCAACGTAAAGATTGAAGGACTAGAACTTGGTACTAGGACTGCTCTGGTGCGCAAGTACAAGTACGAAGTCCCAGGAGCACGTTATCAACCAGCAGTTAGACTAGGACGTTGGGATGGCAAAGTCCCATTCTTTAATCTTGGCGGTACTACATACATCAATTTACTCCCAGAGATCATTGCTTATTTGGATGAGCAGGGATATGATATTGACGTAGAAGATTTGCGAGACTACCAAACCAAGTTTAACTTTACAGAAGTTAATGAGCAAAGTTATAATCACAAAGTATGGCCTAAGAATCATCCTAAGGTAGGACAACCAATCGAACTTAGGGATTACCAAGTAGAAATCATAAACAACTTCTTAAAGAATACACAATGCGTACAGGAAGTTGCTACAGGTGCAGGCAAAACAATTATGACAGCGGCACTGGCAGACAAAGTCAGTGAGTATGGTCGTACTATTGTTATTGTGCCTAACAAATCACTAGTAACACAAACTGAAGAAGACTTTATCAACTTGGACTTGGATGTTGGTGTGTACTTTGGTGATAGAAAAGAATTTGGTCGTGTGCATACAATATGCACTTGGCAAAGTTTGAACAATATGCTCAAGCAGACTAGGAACGCAGAAGCAGATATTACTATAGGCGAGTTCTTAGAAGGTGTAGTAGGTGTTATTGTTGACGAGGTACACGGTGCAAAAGCAGATGCACTCAAAACACTACTCAGCGGACCAATGTCACGTATTCCAATCCGTTGGGGACTAACAGGTACTATACCCAAAGAGCAGTACGAGTACATGAGTATATTCTGTACACTGGGCAATGTTGTAGGACAACTATCTGCACGTGAACTACAGGAAGCAGGACACTTGGCTATGTGTCATGTGAATGTTGTACAACTTGTAGACCACACAGAATATACTAACTATCAAAGCGAACTAAAGTATCTACTGGAGAACCAAGAACGCTTGGACTACATTTCCAGTTTGATAAGTACTATTGCAGATTCAGGCAACACACTTATTCTAGTAGATAGAATATCAGCAGGAAAAGCACTAGCAAGTAAACTGCCAGACAGTGTATTTGTGTCAGGTGCAACCAAAGCAGGGGAAAGAAAAGAACACTATGACGAAGTGGCGGAGGCAACAGGTAAAATCATTATCGCTACCTATGGAGTTGCTAGTGTTGGTATCAACATTCCCCGTATTTTTAATCTTGTTCTCATTGAGCCTGGTAAGAGTTTTGTACGAGTTATCCAAAGTATTGGTAGAGGAATTAGGAAAGCTGAGGATAAAGATTTTGTACAGATTTGGGATATAACCAGTACTTGCAGATTTGCAAAAAGACATCTAACAAAACGTAAAGCATTTTATCGAGATGCAAACTATCCGTTTGCGGTGGAAAAAACAGAATGGCAATAAGAAAAAAACTAATGATTACAGGGTGTAGTTTTTCTGCACCTAGTACTAAACCAGAACTTAAAGGAACCAGTTGGGGTGAAAAACTTGCGGCTAAACTAGATTGGGATCTAGTACACTTAGCACGTCAAGGTATGAGCAACGGTGGTATACGTATTATGGTTGATGAGATGCTACGCCAACGTCCAGACTTTGCTATTATAGCACCCACGTTTCACGACAGAATGGAAATACCCGGAAGTGGTGCTCCTTATATACCTAAGAAGGATGAATGGAAAGGGCCCAACAGTGACCTACAGCAACACTTACAAACAGATCACGGCACAGGTTATGACCCAGCGGCAGGTGTAGACAATGTCAACTGGGGCAACAATAACTACAGAATGATTTCAGAAACTATTTTTAGTTTAGCTGAAAACTATGACCATCATTACCGTAGTCAAAAGTTAGACAAAGGTACAGCACAGGCAGTGAAGCAGTATGTTAATTATATGTACGACAATAACTGGAAACTACAACAGGATCAGTATATCATTAGTGACGGTATATTTAGATTGTTTCATGCAGGCATTCCTTTTCTAGTTGTGGCCTGTAATATATGGACCAGCAATGATGTACGTGAAGCGTTTCCCAGTGTAATACCAGACAAACATTTTACACTAGAGTATGAAGATACACCAGCATACGCAACTAACGAATATCCGTTTACAGGTGAAGATCCTGGTTACCACGGCGCTGAGGCTAGTCAGGAATATCTTGCCAACAGGTATGTAGACATAATCAAGAACAGATTCAATCTATGACAGACAATACATTAACAACAGACCAAGAAGATTTTGATTGGTTTAAAAACAACGGTATCTTTATGCCGATGATTAACGACCGAGGTCGTAATATTGCTTACAAAAATGCAATAGATCGTGTAGCACCAGGCAGTATTATGTGCGACATAGGCACAGGCACAGGCTTATTAAGCATACTGGCCGCTAAAGCAGGAGCTAAAAAAGTTTATAGTATTGAAATGGACCCAGGCAGAGCTGAGTATGCTAGAGGATTAATTAAGAGACTAGGATTAGACAACGTCATTCAAGTTATAAACAAAAACTTTTACAAACTTGACAGAGTTGATATGCCTGATGATATTGATTACTTTGTATCTGAAACTATCGGCTCGCCAATATTCAATGAAGACATAATTGATTTGGCTAAGCATTCTAAGCAATGGGGCGGAACATTTATTCCGGGTACTATTGACTTAATTGTTGAGATATACAATAACCATCCTATACTACCATTGGTATATGCTGAGTCTGAAGCATTTGAGTTTCAACCAGATATTGAAATAGATGGTGATTTTGAAAATGAAGTTAACACAAGTTTTCAAACACAGCATCCGCCAGATAGTACAATATATAGAATGAATTACATTAACAACCTATTTCAACAGTTACCGTGGTTTGAAGCCGACGGTATTGATTTGAAATTTGATATGATATACCAAGCAGACCCAGTATGTGTAGATTTAAACGACATGTCAAGCGACGTTAACAATATTAGAATACGTATTCCAAATAAGGATTTGCCTCCCTATCATCGAGAATATGTTATTGTGTTAAAATGGCAGGCAAGAATGTTTGATGATATTGTGATGCGAGTTGAAGATACTATCTGGGGCAGTCCCGGAAAAACCATACTAAAACGTTGTAAACGTCCTAGTGCTGATTTAGAAATATGGTATGATCCAAAAATAGAAAACTGGAGATTAAGTTACTAATGAGAATATTAACCTTAGATGATGTGGCCTATGAGCTAAATGAAATACCCGACGAAGTAGATGATTTGCGTTTTGCTGTACTAGACAACAGCGATCCTCGTAGCCCAGATTACTTTTATATTCCGTTAATATTCTTAGAATCGTTTAACAGTCCAGCACTGGTACTGCGTATTGGCGAACATACAATTAAGATGCCTGTAGACTGGCACGTATTGATTGGCGAGGCAGACATAGGAGACTTAGAAGTTGTGCCGCTGACCAGTATTAACGACAGAGGATTCAGCACATATATATTCAACCCACTCAGTGATTACAGGCCCAGCTTTGCTCCAATCGAAATTATAGACATATACCAAGATGTTAAATGGTATTTTCCTAAACTACGACCGGGACAATTACTAGCAATACCGCTGGAAACCAATGTAAAGAAACCACGGTGCGCATACTTTGTAAAAGACATTAGTAGACAAAGTGAGATAGTTGATTATGCCAAGTGCTGGTAATGCACTCTTAGTTGTAGCACATCCAGATGACTGCATAATATTTGGATATCCTTTTGTACATAATCATCCTGAATTCTCTTGGGACATTGTCTACTTGACCTATACCAGTGATGATGATAGAGCCAAAGAAGTTCGTGCCTTTTGGGATAAGAGAAGTGTACCAACTACGTTCCTTGGCAACCTAGACTATTATGAATTTGTCGAACGTGGTGAGCTTGGGTTGACGGAGCAGAAGCATATAATCAATTACAAGATATTGCACAAGGATATAAACTGATACTAACACATAACGTAGATGGTGACTACGGACATTTACATCACAAGTTTGTACACGAATCAATTAAAGATATAGCAATACCGCAAATATATTTTGCCAGTACATTTAATCTAAACTATGAATGTGCATGCCCCGACTATGGGCTTGAAGATTTACCACTGCATCGCGAAGTCATCGAGGGCTTCCAGGATAGGCTGACGGGTAGATACATAGTCACAGACTCAGCAAGGAAATACGTATGGCCGGAATCGACGACAGCATTGAATGGGAATACCCAGAAAATTCAGCAGGTGTAAAATACATTTACGAAAATGACACAATGGGAAATATCTGGGGCAGACCAGTCGGGCAACCACACGCACAAAGAGTACTAATAGGCACATATCCTGTAGACAACTGGATACGTGAATCGCACTACTGGCATCAAATAGTTTCAGCCGCAAAGGACAATCCTGCCTTGCAAGAATTGTTAGATCGTGCTAAAGTTATATATGAGCTTAGTAAAAAAGATGACAGCGGGCCAACGATGCACGTACAGGTATGAACAAGTTAGATATCTTTTATGAAATGAAACAGTTTGATCTTAAGAATAGATCATTCTACAGTGAACTTACTGACGAAGAACGTAAGAAGTTTAGCAACTTTCTTATGATACGCTGGGGTAGTGCTGTTGGTGGTAGCGCAGAGCTACAGTCTTACTATCTAATGAGTTGCAATGAGAGACTAAACAAGAATTGGTTTGATCTAAACAAGCACCCAGAACTACAATGGCTGTTGGCAACGACTGTAAGTCCAGGAATGGGCTCGCACAGACATGAATGGATAAAACAAAAATCACGAGTTAACAACAACAAGGTTGTAAAGTTCTTGCGTAACTTTTATCCAGACTACGCAGACGATGATTTAGAAACACTAGCAGAACTCGCAACCAAAGACGAATTAAAACAACTAGCAAAACAACATGGCTGGGACGACAAACGCATTAAGTCAGAACTTTAAGTGCAAGTACTGTGATAAAGAGTTTCGCAGGGAGTCTACTCTTGCGGCACATCTTTGTGAGCCCAAGCGACGTTGGCAAGAAGAAAAAGAAACAGGTGTACAGTTTGGACTTAGAGCATACCTACAGTTTTTTGAAACTACACAAGGTAGTGCAAAAAATAAAAGTTTTGATGACTTTGTTGCGAGTCCGTATTACAGAGCTTTTGTTAAGTTTGGTAGACATTGTGTTAGTATTAAATGTATAAATGTAGTAAACTATACAGGGTGGTTGTTAAAGAATAACAAGAAGTTAGACTATTGGACAAAGGATGCGTTTTATGAAGAATGGTTATGCGAGTATCTCAAAAAAGAAGCAGTCCAAGACGCTTTGGAGCGTGGTCTCAAAACCATGGAAGATTATGCAAGCAACGGTTCAGGACTTGCGGGATTCCGGGACTATTTTCGGTACGGTAATACTAATAGGATTTGTCATCATATCAGCACCGGCCGCATTAGCCCTTGGATTGTGTTTAATTGCGTTTCCGGTGTGGATTGGTTATCTAATCTTCGGGATGATCAAATTGGCGTTATACTCCCCTGGATCAATCCAGACTACTGGAATAGAAAGTTTACTGACTATGTTGGTGACGTAGAGTGGTGTAAACACTTATTGAAAGAAGCAGGCTTATGAAGTTTACCAGTGACATAGATATTGACGTTGCTGACAGAGAACGAGCACTAGAGTTTTTCAAACAAACTCCTGCCAGTATTCTGCGTGATGGCAAATACGTAAAACACAACACTGGTGTTTACTTTACAGACATGCCCGCAGATCCATTTACAGGCTATGCCAGTATTGACCACGACACAGCAGAGGATCGTGGCTACATTAAACTGGACATTCTTAATGTAGGGTTATATTCACAAGTACGTGATGAAGCACATTTGGATCAATTGATGGCACAAGAACCCAATTGGGCACGACTATATGAGCCAGAATTTTGCGCACAGTTAATACACATAGGCAATCATTACGACACACTGATTAAGATGCCTGAAGCAGTTAACACAATAGAAAAACTAGCGATGTTTTTGGCTGTTATCCGTCCTGCCAAACGGCACTTAGTTAGCAAGCCTTGGGCAGAAGTTGCTAAAACTGTATGGGAAAAGCCTGCAGATGATACTTATTACTTTAAGAAAGCGCATGCTATCAGTTATGCGCATTTGGTAGCGGTTAACGTTAACCTAATTTCCGAACAAGCGTAATACTACGGCGTTTGGTACGTTTGGCCGCTATGGCTTTTAAACTAACGTGCGGCCCAAACTTAATATCTACATCTTTACTGTTCATAGTTTGAACAACAAACTTAAATGGTGCCCACTCCTGCTTTAGGAATACGTTAATTGGGATAAGTCTGTTACTTTCCCACCACCATTGTTCGGCTAATTCTAAAAATAGTTTCTTCTGCTCGTGATCTTTGAGTTTTCCATAATCATACATGGTTGTTACGATGTCATCTACGTTTTGAATCACACCGATATATTCGTTCCCACCGTAGATTAGATAGGTTAGGAATGGGTAATTGTTAAGTAGTTTTTCGTAATCAGGTTCAACCATCTTTTGTAATAAATATAGTAATGTATGAGATCCAAAGTTATTTATATGACAATATTATTCTGGTTCAAATTTTGGATCAGGCAAAGTTTTCACCACCAAGGAATAGAACAGTGTACAGCCAGCCAATAAAAGTTTATCAGGGAATAGACAATCCACTACAGATTGTAGTGCGTGATCAGCAACAAAAAGCCGCAAGTTTAAGTGGTTATACAATGCAGATGGATATACAGGATCCATTTGAAAAAGGTGCTGTTGAAAGTTTGGCTGTAACTATTGACAATGCCGCTACTGGTAAGTGTTCAGTAACTATTCCCAAAGCAACTACTGTGGCTCTCAAGCAGAGAATGTACTACGCAACACTAAAACTAATTAATACCAGTACTAATGCGGAGCGTCCATTGTATATGGATGATAATTTTGGCGCACAATTAAAGATTGAAGTATTACCAGGTTGGTATGAGAGTGATCCACTCAACTTTAACGGTAATGCTGTTATAGATTCAGGACAAATATAATGACAACTTCTAACGTTACATTAACTACGCACTTTTTAGCTAAACGAGGCAACACCTCCGTCAGCTCTACCTATACTGGTTTGGTAGGAGAAATAACGGTAGATACAGATTTAACCACAGTTAGAGTTCACGACGGATCAACAGCAGGTGGACACATACTGGCTAATACATCACAAGTAAGTGACCCTGCAGGATTAAGTGCCGCTAACGTAGAAATAGATGCACTACGAGCCAATGTAACAGCCGCTAATGTAGAAATAGATGCGCTACGTGCAAACATCACTGCGGCCAATGTACAGATTGCTACATTCGTTGCTAACGCAGGTTTTGCAACACAAACAGACTTTAACACATTAGATGCTAACGTTGGATCGTTCCAAACTTACGCCAACACACAGATTACAACACTTGATGCTAACCTAGGTACTGCTACTACAAACATCACTACATTAGATTCTAACTTAGGTACTGCTACTACAAACATCACTACATTAGATTCTAACCTAGGTACTGCTACAACTAATATTACTACCCTTGATGCTAACTTAGGCACATTCAGTGGTAGTCAAAATACTATTAATGCTAACATTGGTGCATTCCAATTATACAGCAATGCTAACGTTGGCGGATTAAAACTTGAAATAGATAACCTGTTTGGTAATGCAGGTTCACAGCAGACAACACTTAACAGTATTAATGCTAATTTAGGTACAGTAGTTGGCACAACTATTCCTACATTAGATGCCAATTTGGGTACAGCAACAACAAACATTACTACATTAACTGCTAATGCAGGTGCACAAGCAGTAACACTACAAAGTTTACAAAGTAATGCCGCCGCACAACAGGCACTACTTAATACATTAACAGGCAATGCCGCTACACAGTATGGCGAGTTAGTTGACTTAACTGCCAATGCCGCAACACAGGCAAACGAATTAATTACACTATTGTCTAATGCCGCTACACAAAGTACAGATCTTACAAACTTACTTTCAAATGCGGCCACACAGCAGACTACAATAGACAGCATTAGCGCAAACCTTGGCACATACCAAACAACAGTTAATGCTAACTTGGGTACAGCAACAACTAATATTAGTACATTAACTGCTAATGCCGCTACACAACACACCAGCATAGTTGATCTACAGACAAATGCCGCGGCACAGCATACCAGCATCACAACACTTGATGCTAATGTTGGTACAATAGTTGGTACAACAATACCTACACTTGATGCTAATTTAGGTACAGCAACAACTAATATTACAACATTGAATGCTAACATTGGTGCTTACCAAACTTATGCTAATGCTAATGCGGCAGCTCAGGCAAGTTCATTAACAACACTTAGTGCTAATGCAGGTGTGCAAGCTCTGCACATTGACAACTTATACGCCAATGCAGGTGTACAGGCCGCGCACTTGAATACACTTGATGCTAATTTAGGTACAGCAACAACTAATATTACAACATTAGATGCTAACCTTGGTACAGCAACTACAAATATTAGTACGCTAGACAGCAATATTGGTGCATATCAAGTTTGGGCCAATGCTGAAATAATTAGCAGTAATGTTGACATGAAGGCTTATGTTGACAATCAAGTATTTGAGTCAGGTGGTTATTCAAATAGTTCAGCGTTAGCACTTATGGCAAACATTGGCGGTAACGTTATACCAAGTGCTAATGCAACCTATTACTTGGGCGACAGCACACGACAGTGGAAAGAACTTTGGGTCGCTAACAGCACAATTTATTTAGGTAGTGTTCCGATCGCTATTGATGGTAGCACACTGTTGGTTAATAATAGCCCAGTAGTTGGAGCACTTAGTAGTGCTACTGATGCTAACATTGGCGCTATTAGCAATAACGTAACTACAATTGATGCTAACTTAGGTACAGCAACTACGAATATTAGTACACTTGATGCTAACTTGGGCACTGCTACAACCAACATTACAACTATAGATGCTAATTTAGGTACAGCAACTACTAACATCTCAACACACGATGCTAACATTGGAACTATTGTTGGTACAACTATTCCTACAATAGATGCTAATTTAGGTGTAGTAGTTGGTACAACGATTCCAACACTTGATGCCAATGTTGGTTTAATTACAACAGACCTTACAACATTATTTGCTAATGCGGCCGCACAGGCAAGTGTATTAGACACATTATCAGGTAACGCAGTTACACAACAGTCAGAGTTAGCAGTTCTTGTTGCCAACGCCGCAAGTCAAGCAGACGATTTAACAACACTACTTGCTAACGCCGCAGTACAAACAGGTGAGCTGACTACACTTACAGCAAACGCCGCGGCACAGGCAGGCGCAATAGATACTATTAATGCTAATGTTGGTGCTTACCAAACTTATGCCAATGCTACATTTGCAAGCAGTACAGATTTTGGTAACTTTACATTATCAAATAATAGCATTACAACTGACAGTGGCGATGACGGTATTGATCTTAAGATTAGTGGTGCTGATAGTAATGATCCGCCAGCATTTGTACAGCGCACTTGGCGCTTTGCCGCAAATGGATCTATTCAGTTCTTAGATCCATTCTTAAGTTCAACATTGGCCAACGGTGTAATATCAACTACTAAGATCGGACAGTGGGATAATGTATATGCTAACCTAGTACCTGGCATTAACGCTAACATTGGTTCGTTCCATAATTATGCTAACACTACGTTCGCAACTAGTTCATCATTATCAACACTAGATGCTAATTTAGGTACAGCAACTACAAATATTACAACACTTGACACAAGTTTAGATACACTAGATGCTAACATTGGTGCTTACCAAGCATACGCTAACGCTACATTCAGCACTGATACAGCATTAAACGCTAACGTTGGTGCATTCCAAACTTATGCAAATTCAACATTTATTATTAACGGTACAAATTCTGGTAATGTTGATATCACGGCCGGTAATATTAATTTAACTGGTACAGTAAAAACTTCAAATAATGTGACTGTTGGTCAAACATTAAATGTTACTGGATCTGGTGGCTACGGCATTGTTCTTAACCATCTTAACAGTGTAAGTTGGTATGATAGTACAGGTAGTTATCTTACACAATTAGAAGCAACTGATGCAACAGCAGTTCGCACTATTGCATTGCCAGACGCTAGTGGCACAGTGGCACTAACCAGTGACATAGACACATTAGATGCTAACGTAGGTGCATTCCAAACTTACAGTAATGCACAAGGTTATATCAGCAACGTTGTAGAAGATACAACACCACAACTTGGTGGCAACTTGGATATGAATTCCAAGAGTATTACAGGTGTACTTCGCCTTGAAGATGGCTCACAAGAACGCTTTAGTGCCAAGACAAGTGCCACTGGTAATGTTGCACACGATTGTGCAAATGGTAGTGTATTCTATCACACCAGTATCAGCAGTAACTTTACAGCAAGTTTATTGAATTTAGATTTAAGTTCAAGTTATGCAACAACAGTTACACTAACATTGGTACAAGGTGCTACAGCATTTATTGCTAATGCAGTTGAAATAGCAGGTGCAAGCCAGACTATTAACTGGCAAGGTGGTAGTGAGCCAACAGGAACAAACAACGGTATTGATGTAATAACTTTTAGTATTTTAAATAATTCAGGAACATACACAGTACTAGGACAATTGGTAGACTTTTAATGCTTAGTTCTTTCTCAGCTCCATTTGATTTAGGTCGCCCTGTTAAACCATTTGGGCTTGATCCTGCTAACAGACCAGAGTTTTACTTGGATGCTGGTTTAACTAAAAGTTATCCAGGTTCAGGCGCAACCTGGACAGACATTGCTCCTAATGGTGGCAACAACGGCACAATAACTGGGCCAACATTCAGCACAGACAGATTTACATTTGATGGTTCCAATGACTATGTTTCTATGCCATCAGGATTCGCTGACTTTACCTCAGGTATAACCTGTTTCTTTGTTGCTAAATTTGGCAGTGGCGGATCTTGGGAAAGATTGTTAGACTTTGGCGCTGACACAAACAGTAATGCCAACGATCACATATTATTTGCTCGTCAAGGCACAGGTACTAATTTAGCATTTGAACTCTATAACGGTGATGGACAACCTATTTCGCTTTCTTTCATTGGTACCAGTGCTATTCTAAACAACGAGCTAGCCACGTATGCTGTTACCCTAGATGGCGCAAATGCCTATATGTATCGCAACGGTGTGCAAATTGCTACAACAGCAACCGCAGTGTTGCCATCAAACGTAACACGAATATATAATTACATTGGGCGTTCAAACTGGGCGTCGGATGCATACTTCCAAGGTGATATAGCAGTAGCTATGTTATTTGATCGTGCATTAACAGCAGAACAGATTGCATCTAACCACAACTACTTTGCATATCGTTATAATATTGGGTCTAAGTATACTATAGAACAGTTTACTACAGTTGGATCATATACTTGGCGCCCACCTAAAAATGTCAACCAAGTTGAATACCTTGTAGTAGGAGGCGGTGGTGGTGGCGGAAATGGCTACGACAACGCTGGAGGCGGTGGTGGCGCAGGTGGTATGGTACGCACAGGTGTAGTGCCTGTTAGTAGAACTGGTTGGTATGGCATTACTGTAGGCGCAGGTGGTGCAGGTGGAGCAGATACAAGAACAAACAATCCTGGGTCAAATGGTAGTAATAGCGTTTTTACAGATCAAAATCAAAACACATTTGATGCAATCACCTCACTAGGTGGTGGTGGCGGTAAAGGATCACGCACAAATTCAGGCTCAGGCGAAGCCGCACAGGTAGGCATAACCACAGCACCAACAGGTGGTGACGGTAATGGTGGTGGTACTGATGGCGGTGGTGGAGGTGGTGCTACTGGCGCAGGTGGAGCAGGCGGTGGATCACCAGGAGCAGGAGGCGCAGGTTTAACTTCTGATATAACAGGATCATCAGTCACATATGGTGTAGGTGGTGCTGGCGGATACAATGGCGGACCCGTTGATGGAGCCGCAGGTACAACAAACAGAGGTAATGGTGGTGTTGGTGGTGCTAGTCCATCAAGTAATAGTGCCGCTGGTGGCGCAGGTGGTAGTGGTATAGTTATTTTAAAATATGGCACATAAATGGG
>Ga0222715_10003197_pt1 | contig 14690 bp, 14 predicted proteins | sample C33_9DmetaG_FD_165056 | JGI IMG/M metagenome (GOLD analysis project Ga0222715, IMG submission 165056) | Estuarine water microbial communities from San Francisco Bay, California, United States - C33_9D | ecosystem: Environmental > Aquatic > Marine > Unclassified | place: USA: California...
TAAATAAAGACTGAAGCATCTGTTTAAATTATAACTAATAAAATAAAATAAAAATAAAAATTATATGGTCTTAATAGACTACATAATTTAAAAACAAAATATTCAAAAACTTATAATAAAAATATTTGAATACAATAAAATATTTTAATATATTATAATGACCAGTGAATTAGAAAACTATAAACAAAATAGAATTAACGAGTATGTTAATATTTTTAATACTAGTATGCGTAAATTATACTACACAACCGTTTCAAAAATTAATGCGGTTAGAAGGTCCAGACAAAGACACATTCAAAAAAGGGAACAAATAAATAATTTAATTAACCTTTATTATGTAAATTACAATACTCTAAGATTCGAGTTAAATAAAAGTGTAGAAACTATTAAAAATTATATTCCAAAAACTCTTACAATTAATAAAAATAAAAAGGCACTTTTAATTGGCATTAACTATGTAGGGTCACAATATGAATTAAATGGTTGTGTTAATGATGTAAATTCAATTAAGGATAAAATAATCAATGACGGTTTTAATGACATAACGGTTCTTGCCGAAGAAAAGGCTACAAAAAATAACATTTTAAAGGAAATTACCAATTTGCTTATTAATTCACAAGAAGGTGATTTATTATTTTTGTCATACAGTGGTCACGGCTCATATGACTTAGATAAAAACGGTGATGAAAAAACCGGTTACGACCAATTAATTGTTCCTTACGATTTTAATATGATTGTTGATGACGAACTAAAGACGATAATTCAAACACATTTAAAACCAAATGTTACGTTATTTTCTATGTTTGATAGTTGTTTTAGCGGTTCTGTTTTAGATTTAAAATATCAATATATGGATTCTCTTGATTACGACAAATATACTGAAAATAACAAACAGTTAGAAACTAAAGGCAATGTATTTATGATTAGTGGTTGCAACGATTACCAAACAAGTGCCGATGCTTTTATTAATAATAAATATTCTGGAGCAATGACTTGGTCTTTATTAGAAGCATTAAAACAAAAACCAGAATGTAGTTGGAGAGAACTCGTTGTTAATATGCGCGATTTATTAAAAACATCTCGATTTACACAAATACCACAATTTTCTTGCGGAACTTTTGAAAATATAGACGCAAGTGTTTTTATTTAGAAACTGTTTCAAAATCATCAATGCTATCTTCATCACTATCTAAATAAAAAAAAGCATCTTGAAGATCTTTGTATTTTATTTGTGGTTGATATTTCAAGATATCTTCAAATGTTACACAATCATCCTCGTGGAGTTGATATTTCTCGTTTAAAATATATCGAACCACAAAATCAACATCAATTGTTTGCGTTTTAACAATGTCTATAAGCTTTACAGAATATATATTGTCTTTCAATGTCTGTCTATCATATTTATAATTATATAAATCAAGCATTATTTAATTATAAAAATCATTTTAAATAAAAAAATTATATATTATTTTAATTATTTAGAAATATAAATCCGTCTGTTTTTAAAATTTGTTTAAGAACTCCCTTCATTATTGTCCCATTAGTAACCTCTATATTTTTATAATCATTAAGATTATGATCTTCGCTATTTAAATCAAACATTTTATAAATATTTTTAAGATGTTCTATATCTGCGATGTAGTTCGTATTTTCAATTAACCAACTATAAAAGTCGTTTTTATTATTTGCCTTTTTACGAAATTTTTTAAAATACTTTAGTGTTGTATGCAATGTAGCGTGTTGTTCGTTTTTGGTATTTGAAAAATCTGTACCTGACAATACACAAATTTCTCTCAATTCTTTTTGAGATATACCCAAATTTTCAAGAATTCCTTTCATATCATAAATAACAGCCGTATGATTCAATAAACTAATATATCTTATAACTCGCGGACACCCATAAACAAACATATCCATATCTTCGCTTAAACACGCCCATACATTTCCCTTTATAGTTAAAAGAGCACATAATACATCTGCTTCACCTTCAGCAACATAATAACTGGCACCATACGATTTAATTAGTTGCTTTATATTCTCAATATCATTTTTATTAATATGTACAAATTGGCTTTTTAACATATCCATATTATTAATTATATCTTGTCTTTCATCTTGATCTATTGTTGCATTATTTGTTAACTCATATTTTAGTCTGTTATATTCATCTTCTGCTTCTTTTTTATCTTTACGGCGTTTGGCGAGAAGTTCTTTTTTTTCAATAGGTGGTTTGCCGTCAAACACAAATATAGGTATTACGTTGTAATGTCGAAACAACGCGAGCATCAAATATATATTTTCAACTAATGTACCATCTGTCGCGTATTTATAAATGTAAATGCTAATGTCTACTGCTATTTTTTTGCCAGACAACTCTGACAGAGTTATGAATTTCGTAGATTCGTGTGCGTTCTCCTTAAAGAAACGGTTTAGATGTTTAATTCCCATTTTAGTATTTTATGAAGCGAGTATATTTTTATTTTTTCATTCAATTTTTATTCATCCTAAATTAAAATACAACCTCTTGAACGCAATACATTCTGTCAAGTAAAGAAGACAAAAATACAGTTTTTTACTATATTCTTAACCGAACAAAATATTACCTATTAATTAATAAAAAAATGAGTTAAATAAATGAGTAATAAGAAAAACAACAACATTGAAGAAATGGATTTAACCAAATTGTCAAAAACAGAACTTTTAGAGATGTGTCAGAAAGTTGGAATTAAAAATTGTCATCTCAAGAAAAAAACAGAATTAATTACGTTATTGCATAATACACCTGTTGATAACATAACTCTGGATAATACACCTGGTGATAACATAACTCTGGATAATATACCTCTGGATAATATACCTCTTGATAATAAACCTGTTGATAACATACCTGGCGATAACATACCTGTTGATAAAAATATTGAAACAATAATAGATATTAAAAATATGAATGGTATGGAATATTTAAAAACTATCAATAATAATAGCATTGATTTAATATTGACAGACCCACCATATATAATATCAAAAGAGAGTGGTATGAATGAACATTATAATAACGTTAAATACAATGAAGAAAATAATGTTACACAAGTAAAAACCCAAGATGAATGGGAAGAATATAAAATTTTAAATGGAATAGAAGATGACTCAAAAAAAGAGAATTATATAAAATACGGTTCAATATATGGAAAAAAATATTGTGTAAAAACTGATTACGGTGATTGGGATAGTGATTTCACTATGGAAACCCTGGAACAATTTATAAGTGAATATTATAAAAAATTAAAAAAGGGCGGAACATTAATAATGTTCTTTGATTTATGGAAAATAACAGACTTAAAATCTTTATTAGAAAAATATAAATTTAAGCAAATTCGTCTTATCGAATGGATTAAAACTAATCCACAACCGAGAAATAGTAAGGTAAATTACCTGACAAATTGTAGAGAAATAGCATTAATCGGTGTAAAAAATGGTAACCCAACATTCAATAGTTCATATGATAACGGCATATATATGTATCCATTACAAGGTGGCAAAAATAGATTTCATCCTACACAAAAAAGTTTGCTTTTATTTGAAGAACTAATTAAAAAACATTCAAACGAAAATGATACTGTATTAGATACGTTTTTAGGTTCGGGGACTACTGCCATCGCTTGTAAAAAAACAAATCGTAATTTTAAGGGTTGTGAAATATCAGAAGAATATTTTAACAAAACAATAGAAATTTTATAATGATAAATCTATAATTTCAAAATTATCCTTAAATAAATTTAATAGCTTTTCAAATGACCAACGAAATTTTATACAATCGCGATGATTATGTATTTGAAATTCACCTATTGAAATGTTGTTAATAATAATAGTAGAACTTTCATTCCATTTTTTATTTTTTTTTATATGACTAAAGAATATTTCATAGTTTTCCCAGTTTATATATTCTTTTATCTTAACCAACAATAACATATTTTTATATTTATTATAATATACAATAGGGCAATCAAACGTGTTTAATGCGTATATTTTTAACAGCGTCTTCACGTTTGTTTGAATGTAATCCTTAATTTCTTCTAAATTATAGTCTAAATCAATTTCAAAAAATTCACAAAATTTTTTTTTTGACGGTTGTCCTATAACTTGCGGACAAACCTTGCCATCCTTTTTTGATGTTTTTGCACTTAAATGTATGTTATCATTGTCAGCACATACATAATCATATTTATTACCATTTTTAGCAATATGTTTTAATTCAAACGGAAATGCTTTCTTTAGTTTAGACAATTTATCTTTTATTTTATTAGCTTCTTCCATACTATACTTGTATTTACCATCATAATCAATTTCATACAATTCACAAATTGCCTTCTCGAAAATCTTACCTAAATCTTCGGTTAAAACCTTTTTAACTATTTTTATTTTTGATTTTATTTCAACTTCTTCAATAATCTGTCTAATAACTTGGTTTGAAATATCCAAGATTTCATTTGTATCAATTTTCACTTCAGTGTTGTTTTCCATTTCTCTTATATACGAATTCTTTAATATTAATTATTTATCTCATTTTTTTCTATAAATCATCGCGTCTTTTGCTTATATTTATAGAAAAAATGATTGAGTTTTCCTTGTTAATATTATTAACAAACGAATCATAAATGAAGACAAGAAGTCAAACAAAATACGAAAACTCGGCATTATACGCCGTCGACATTGACTTTGATGGTGCGAGTAAAGCGTGGAAATATAATAAAAAATCTACAGGAAATGGCTGCTATAGATATTTATGTGAAAAACTCAATAAAAATAATAAATTTTGTCAAACAACTTGCTTGTCAGGCGAGAGATATTGTAAAAAACATTTCAAAATGTGTAAATTAGCCTAATTCACATATACTCATACGTAAAGTTGTCAAAATGTATGATAAATTTTTTTTTTTACTCTTTTTATGTAGTTTTTTATAAAACTCACTTGTATCTTTTATGTGTTTCAACATGCTTGCACTTTTGTAATTTTTTTTTATAAACTCACAAAACTCTAATTGATTTTGAGAAGTTTTCTTAAACTGTAAGAGAGAAACATTGTAATTTTTACACCACGACAAAAATCCTTGATAATTATTTATCAATACCGTTTTTAAAACATAATAGGCAAGCACGTTTGTTCTTTCCTTATATAAGTTTAATCTAATTAGCCTACTTTTTTCCGTTTCTAAATATAAATCTTGGTATGTTAAACCCATAAAATCAAGACTTTTCACCAGTTGAAAAAAGCTAAATGTTTTTTCAAAATTAATAAAAAACTCCGCATTAGAGAGAAATTCGTCAATATCATTCTTATTTTTTAGTGAAATAAAACTACAAAACAACGCATTTGATATTTGAGCCCAAAATTCTGTATATGATTCAAATAAGTTGACATCAGATTTTACCTTAAATATATCTAAAATAAAATTATGTGGCTCATTATTATTCATATCTGAAAAATCCAAACCAAAATTATGAAATGTTTCATGAACAAAAACCTTAAACCATTCTTCTTTTCTAAATATTACTATTTCTGAATCTTTAGGACACGTAGTTGTAAAAGCGGTATTCACGTGAATTTGGTCAAGAATATAAATATTTGAACTTGGTAGTTTTTTTTCGAGAGAAGTAAAGTAAAAATATACTACCAATGTATTCGCGCACTGTTTTGAAGAATGTTTGTTTATTATGTGTAACCACATAAGAATGGAATCAATATATTTATTGTAAATGTCAATTTTTAACTCTACATTATCACATTCAACTATGAAATGTATCTTTATATTTCTACCATAGAGAGAAAAATGGTATGTTAATTCGGTCATAGTTGTTTCATCAATATGTTTTCGCACTGCTTCAGGAAAACTATTTGAACTGAATATCTTTGGCCAAGATATTTGTGTAGGTGTTACAATTTTTTTTGTTGTAACATTAAAATATTTACCATTTTTTTTCAATGTTTTTAAATAATTGTAAGAATTTAAAATGTCCTTGTAAAATTCAATTATTATGTCATCAGTTCGTTTATTTTGTCTAGTATTATTTACGTGTTTATAGTCTGTAAAAAATAACATAAGCTCTTTACTATTTTTGGTTAACTTCATATACTATATTATTTTATAATTTAATAAATATCTTTTTTTTCTTTATTTTATAAAATGAATGTTTTATTTATTTTATGTGGAATAGTATTTATTGTTATTGCAACTGTATTAATTTTTAATAATTTAGTTTAATTTTGTTAATGTAATATATATGGATAAAACATTGATTATAGTTTTAGGAATTATTCTTTGTATTTTAATCATTTTGAATCATATAACAATTATATCAACCAATTCTTCGTCTACTAGTTCATCCACAAACGCTTCGTGTTCTCAAACTGCTTTCGGTTGTTGCCCTAACGGTGTTGATTCTAAAGTAAATTTTTATGGAACAAATTGTCCAGGATATAACCCAGGACCAGGATATTATCCTTCTCAATATATTCCACCTCGTGTGACAGGTCCCACACCAATTGGTGGTTGCGCAGGAACAAGATATGGTTGTTGTCCAAATAATAATACTCCGAAAATAAATCCACAAGGAAGCAATTGTGTCGTAAAACAATAAATATTATATTTATTTATAGTAAATGGAGAGAATTAAAGAAGAAATTGAAAATCCCGTAAGTTCAACAGAAAGCACTGTTTTAAATATTAATGAAGAATTAATGGAAGAACCAATTAAGGAAAAAGAACCTATTAAAGAAGAAGAACCTATTAAATCTAATTATATTATTAAACCACTTGCTGAGTTATTTTTAGAATTTATTAATACAAAAAATGATTTCAACATTGTTTTAAGCAAAACAACCATAGATACATTATGCAAGATCATAAATTTAAAACCCACATTTTTAAATGACATTGAAGAAATATTATTAGAGGTAATTAAGGATGGCAAAATTGACTCAAAAGATTTGCCTGAATTAATATCAATAATTCAAAAACTTTATGAAACAATTTACAATATAAAGGATAAAAAACTTACTGGTGATTCTATAACGGTTATGTGTGCTGACCTTTTAAAAATTATGGTTTATTTCTTAGTGAAAGAGAGAAGAATTAAAGTCGACGAAGAAAAAACAGATTTGTTTTTGGAACAAATTTATACATTAATTGATTCGTGTACAGGATTATTAAGTTTTTCGAAATCAATTAAATTAAAAGGATGTTTTAAATCATTCTTTTCAAAAAAATAAATAATTTACAAATTTAAAAATAAATTATTTATTTATCCTTATAAATATTTATATTTCAGAACGTTTGATTTTATCACGAACCAACATAAGTTCATCAAACACTTGTGGTTCCGAACCTCTAGAGAAATGATTTAATTTTGCTTCTCCTGTGGACAACAATAATTTTTTTAAATCTTCGTTCTGTGTAAATTTGGCAAATTGAGCATTATACAATTCTCTCGATTTTCTTTTTCCATTAAAGTCTGAATCCATTTTTACTTCACGTGGTCTTAATAGTTCGCCTTTAAATTTACCTGTTTTACCACCAGCTGCCTTAGCCATAACAGGGTCTTTCGATAATTCTGTTCCAGAATCAAGAGAGAAACTTAAATAAAAATCAGAGTGTGTTTTTTTAAATTTTGAACCTTGATAATAGTGTTCAACTGAAGACCATTGATGATTATCTAGTGTAAATGATTGTATCCAAAAGTTTGATAATTTTTTTCGCCAATCAGGTATAGTAGCTAATTCAGAGAATTCCTTCATTCTTTCGCCCGGAATTTTCTCTCCAACCCCCTTTCCTGGAAGTGGTTTTCCAACAGATTTTGAATAAAATTGGAAAACAATATCATCATTATACAAACCTCTTAGTTTGCTTTCAGATATATCTTCATATACAGCTTCCTTTATAACATCTTTGGTTGTTGAAGCTTTAAATTTTTGGAAATCAGGAATAATTGAAAATATACCCGCGTTTTGTTCCATACACTTATCTGTAACCATTTTTTTAATATCATATGGTATTTCTGTAAATTTAAAAATCATCTTTTTCTTATAACCAATAAGCTTATAATGGTTACCTGTGTGTTCAATAATAATATAAAATTCAGGAGTAAATCTACCTTGTTGTTCTAATATAGGGTCGTCTAAGTGTCCACATTGTAATACATTTTTAATATCACCATCTTCGTATAATTCACTCGACATAATAATAAATTTAATATTCATAATGCGTTCTAATGTAGATATAGCCCAAGTATCCGCCCAAAAATCACATTTTTTTATTTTGTTTTTAAATAAATCTAATGTATCTATTCCTTTCATAAATTTAAACTCGTGTAATATTTGAAGAGTGACCTTTTTCTCTTTAACAAGTTGGTCGTGTTTTTCTTTTACTTTTTTTGCCTCACTTGAAACGATTTTTTGTTCATTTCTATCAATAATTTCTGCAAATCTTTGTGTTAATAACGTATATTGTGCTTCTAAATCTTTAATTTCATTAGTATCCTTAATTAATGTAGCTTTATACATATCATATTGTTCTTTATAATTAAAAAAAACATCTTCTGTTGCTTCATTTGATAATTTTTTTCTTATCTTGGCTACCGTTGTTTGTTGAGCTATACTTGAGAACGCATCTCTGACTGTGGAAAATAAACAATCTCCACCACCTTCATTGTCTTGAATATTATAATTATTGTTTTTCATAAATTTTTCAATCCATAAATCAGATTGTTTTTCGTGATATTTCTCTCTATAATCCTTTGCTTGTTTTTTCGTTTCTTCTCGCAATAATGGCGGCAATGGAATGTTCTTAGTAATTATAAAAATGTCTTCTCTCTCTTTGGGTATTTCATAATGTTCTGCTTCTTCATATTCTTCTTCTTCTTCAGAATCAGAATCAGAATCAGAATCACTAATTTCACCATCTTCCTTTTCAGCACCCTTTACTCTTCTAAGAGGAACATCTGGTTTTAAATGAAGTTTGTTTATGTATTCCTTAGTGGCAAAAGAATATATCAACGGTTCTTCCATTTTTTCTACATCGAGATTATTATACTCATCCAAGTTATTTAAATGTTCTGATGCTTTTATTTCATAAACACCAATTTGAACAACCTTATTGTTATGTTTAACTAAATAAATCGGGAAATATAGCACATTTTTATCTTCAAAAGTATTTTTTGCCTTTCCAATTGCGACAATTACATCAATTTCCTTTATTTCTAACTGATATAAATTTGCTTCAGATTTCAAATCTCCAGAATCTACACTTTTTAGTTCTGGATAACTTACATCAATATTTATTTTCGATAATACCATTTATAGTTTATTATAATATTTTATATTTAATATAAATAAAATATTATATATTTACCATAACAAAAATTTTTTCATAAATTTATCGTTTTTTAGTTCATTCATATAAAACCAATTATTCTGCCTTTTTGTTACAATATTATAATTGTCAGCAACTGATTCAAATGAAACTATTTTTTCAATTATTTGTTTCTTATTGTACTTTTGTGATTTCATTTCTTTAGAGAAACCATAATACTCACAAATTAGCAACAATTCTTTAACTGTTAAATTTTCAGTATAATATGTCATTGTTGGAATAGTTAAAAATTTTTCAGTTATTTCATCTTTTTCAATTTCATCAATAAATTTTTCCAAATTTATTTCATCATATTCTCCAGGTTTATCTCTTTCAATCTCTTCGAAATAATAAGAAATTGTATTCTTAGATTCTTTTAACATTAATTAAATAAAATAATTTGTATTTAAATTATAATTTTTATCTATTTCAGGTTGTAAATAATATTGATAAAAAAATAAAAGTTTTGAATGTTATTTACATCCCAACCAAATCCATAAATTTAAATTGAGATTTAAGAGTTAGACTCTTATAGTCCTTTACTTTACAAGTAGCCATTTTATTCACAATTTCGCTAATTTTATAACCATCTATTTTTTCATATTCTCCATCTTCATAAATGTCCTTTTTATATAAAATTGCAATTGTTTCTGATAGTTCGTCTACCTCATTCTTTTTATCTTCTATAGAAATGTATGTGTAAATTTGTTCCAAAATGTTACGTGTGATAGTTATTATTTGTTGTTTATCAATGATTCCATTAATCATCAAATTCAAATAGAAGGATGCTAACGATTTTCTCTTTTCGTTCATCTTATTAATTTCGCAGAATTTATCATAATTTTCCTTAGGGTCCACATATTCAATAACATTAAACAAATCTACAAATTTATTCACGTTATTTTCAAAAGTGCTTTTAAAAGGAACATACTTATTTGACAATTCAGAATACAAGTCAGCATACATTTTAGAATAAAATCTATTTGTTGATGCTATATCGAATATGTTAGAACTTACACGAGTCATATCTTCGTGTGAAATATTTTCTGTTATTAGATTGTCGATAATGTCAATAATTTTATTACGCATATCAATATAATTTTTATCAGACATTTTGTTCAAATTTACACGAATATTATCAATTTTATTATCAACACCTGATTTTTCTTCAAGTTTAGTAGTCTGAAATGTCCTCAATTGTTCCCAATCTTCGTTCGTTGCAATTTCATTAGCTTTGCCACGTCGCTTTTTATTTACACCCACAGAAGAAATCTTACTATTCAAGGTTGGTTCCATTTTCAATGGATTTTCTCTCTTATTAAACACAGGCGTTTTAATGTAATCGGGTGCACCTACTTGTGATGATAAATTAGAAATAATTTCAAGAGTTTTTTCCGGCAATTTATATTCGAAACCCTGATATAGAATTTCATTGATTTTTTCAAGAGTATAAATGTGTCTCATTGTTTTTGCCATTTTGTTATGTATTATAATATGTTGTATATTATTTATATCAATTTTTTTATATAATATTTTTAAATTCACTTAAATAGATTATTTCAATGTATTATATAAATGTCAAAAACAGATGCTGACGATGTAGTAGTGAATGAAGGGGAAATAGATCCTTCATTTAATTTTACAGCTTGGAACGAGTTAGATATAGAAACTTCGCTGTTGAGAGGAATTTATGGTTATGGATTTGAAAAACCAAGTTCAATTCAACAACAAGCAATTAAACCTTTAATAATGGGTCGCGACATTGTTATCCAGGCACATTCGGGAACCGGTAAAACCGCAACTTTTGCTATTGGGTCATTAGCAAATATTGATTTAACCCTTAATGATACTCAAGTTTTAGTTTTATCCCCCACAAAAGAACTAACCATTCAAACTGCAAAGGTTTTTACAGGGTTAGGAAGTATGATGAATGGATTGCGTATAAAAACGCTATATGGGGGGGCGCATTTTGAAGAGGGGAACGCATTTTCAAATAAAGAAACACCTCACATTATTTGTGGTTGTCCCGGCAAGGTATTTGATATGATGCGTCGTAGTAGAATATCGTGTAAAAATATTAAACTTGTCATTCTTGACGAAGCCGACGAAGTGTTGTCTTCCGGGTTTAAAGACCAAGTCTATAATATATTTCAATATTTCAACAGTACTATTCAAGTAGCATTAGTAAGTGCAACACTTCCGGATAGCATTAATTCTATTATTGATAAAATTATGAGAAATCCTGTTAGAATTAGTGTTAAACGCGAAATGCTAACATTGGAAGGAATTACACAGCATTATATTGCTGTTGAAGACGACAGACAAAAATACGCAACATTAAAGGATTTGTATGGTTTGATTTCTATCAGTTCAAGCATTATATATTGTAACAGTGTTAAACGTGTTCAGGATTTATATGAAGCAATGAAGGAAGATGATTTTTCTGTATGTAGAATTCACAGTGGAATGGAGAGAGGAGAACGAGAAAAATCTTTTGATGATTTTAGAGTTGGACGCACAAGAGTATTAATTTCTTCAAATGTTACCGCAAGAGGCATTGATATTCAACAGGTTAGCATTGTTGTCAACTTTGATATACCTAAATGCGTAAACACATATCTTCACAGAATTGGACGTTCTGGACGTTGGGGTAGAAAAGGTGTAGGAATCAACCTTATTACAAGACGCGATGTAGATAAATTAAAGGAAATCGAAGAATATTATCAAACACAAATTACCGAAATGCCAGCAAATCTTGATTTCTTAATTGGTAAATAATACCATTCGTAAAAATTTATCATTATATTTCTATTATAAATTTAAATATAATGACAAATCAAGATAACAACGTAGTTTTTAAAATTAACGATTATTTTAAAATGCCTATATCTTATATTAAAGAGAAACACTCATTAAAAAAAATCATTTCAACTGATTTAGAATTAATTAACACAGTTGATTGTTCTTCTAACCCAATGTATTCGTATTATTTAAACACTGACAATGATGTCTCAAAAAAAATAACAGAACAAATGATTAATTATTATACAACAGATATTGATTTCTTAAAAGACAATCAAACCCTTATTAAAAATTACGTTCAACCTAAAACTCGTTATACAAAAATATCACCAAACTATAATAATATTATTGAAATATGGAATGAATTAAAGACTGAAGCTGGGTTCAAAGAGAAATATTATTATATAGATTGGGAAATCATTGAATTTTTAAATAAATCAGAGGCATTTTTACAAATACTTAGTTTGTATAATTTATTATCACCAATTTTCTCTCTAATGGTTCCTATAATAATACTAATCATACCCTTTTTTATTTTGAAAATGAAAGGAATGCCGCTTGATGTCGGGGAATATATAAATGTCCTCAAAACGGTCGCACAATCAAACGCAATAGGAAAACTTTTCACAGTAAATTTTTCTGAAATAAATAATCAAGAGAGAATATACATATTAATATCTGCCGCTTTTTATGTATTTTCAATTTATCAAAACATTATGGTATGCGTTAGATTTAATAATAATATGAAAATCATTCATCAACACTTTAAAACTATCAATTCATACTTAGATAATACAATACATTCAATGGAAAATTATTATGAATATTCAAAAGAATTAGTCACACACGAAGGCTTTAATAATAATCTTCTCGCCAAAATTACAACGCTTCAAAACATTAATTCAAAATTAAAATCTATAACGGAGTACAATATATATAATATAGGAAAATTCAAAGAAATCGGACAGGTTTTAAAATACTTTTACGAATTACATATCGAAAAAGAATACGAAGATGCTATTATGTATTCGTTGGGGTTTAATGGTTATATTGACTGTATAGAAGGATTACAAATTAACATTATAGAGAGAAAAATTAATTTTGCTACATTTATTACAAATACAAAAAAGGGGACATTTCGTAATAGTTATTATCCTTGTTTAAAAGATGATAATCCCGTAAAAAATACAATTAAATTTAATAAAAATCACATCATAACTGGACCAAACGCGTCAGGTAAAACCACTATTTTGAAATCAACATTAATTAACATTATATTTACTCAACAATTCGGGTGTGGATTTTATGATTCAGCTAAATTCGCACCATTTAAGCACTTACATTGTTATTTAAACATACCAGATACATCTGGACGAGATAGTTTATTTCAAGCTGAAGCACGGAGATGTAAGGAAATATTAGACGTTATCAGTGACAATAAAACAGATACTCATTTTTGCGCTTTTGATGAAATATATTCTGGTACAAATCCTGACGAAGCGCAAACAAGCGCAGCATCATTTATGTTATATTTACAGAAATACAAAAATGTATCAACATTATTAACAACACATTTTGTAAAAGTATGCAAAAAACTTAATAACATTAAAGGAATACACAACTGTAAAATGGTGACACACAAAATTAACAATAAATTAATATACAAATATAAATTGGAATCTGGCATTTCTGAAATTAAAGGTGGCATTAACGTATTAACAGATATGAATTATCCTAAGGAAATAATTGATAATACTATTAAGGGTTCTTAAATTCGTTAGTAATTTGATTAATTTATATTGTGTTTTTGTAATATAAATGGCAGGTCTTGTAGATTTATTTAATCCAACTTTTTTGATGTTTTTAGGAATATTGGTACTTGTTGTTGCGGTTCTTGTTGCTTATTTTGAAAGTAAATTAAGAGACCAAAATCATAAAATTGCTTCAATGTTAAGTCTTGTTTCAACTTTAGCAGAAGATATGAATGGAGTAAAAATGGGTTTAAACCAATTAGCGGAATTTAATAGAACAATTGGCGGAAATCCGCCATCTAATTTAACACAACCTTTAGAAACTAAAACTGTCCCTTTTAATCCAGAGAACACATTAATTGAAGTATCTGATGGCGATTATGAAGATGATGATGAGGATGATGAGGATGATGAGGATGATGAGGATGATGACGATGAATATGAAGATGACGATGAATATCAAGACGAAGATTTTAATGATTCAAGCGATGATGATGATGGTCATCTCGCCATTTCGGCTGACGTAGATTTAGGCATAGTTGATTCCAACAATTACGCAGATATTGATGAGGACACTGCCTCTAGCAATGACGACCTTAAGGTTTTTACACTAAATTTAACACAAGAAACAGAGACGCATAATAATTCTGTTACGAAATTACAATTAAATGAAATTGACACTAAATTAGATACTTTGGTGACAGATGATGCTAATTTAAACAATAAAAATGAG
>Ga0222715_10003199_pt1 | contig 14686 bp, 14 predicted proteins | sample C33_9DmetaG_FD_165056 | JGI IMG/M metagenome (GOLD analysis project Ga0222715, IMG submission 165056) | Estuarine water microbial communities from San Francisco Bay, California, United States - C33_9D | ecosystem: Environmental > Aquatic > Marine > Unclassified | place: USA: California...
ATTCCTGGCCTATTGACTCAAGGATTTTCCATCCAAGAAAGTAAGTTTTCTCTGAACAAAAGTATTGTTCCGTGGGGAAGTCGCTGCAGCTACTACATGGCGATTCATGACTCGGAACTTTTCATCTTGGAAGCGCAAAAGCAAGAAGTGGAAACTCAAAATAATTTAGGGCGTGACCCTCGAGATCGAATTTCAGGGGAAGCCAGAATTTTAGATAGATTTCCGACCAATCTAGACAACGACTCTTTGCTATACCTAGGCGCTTTGGTGCGAAGTATACAAATAGGTGGAGCCAGTGCTGCCGCTTTAGACCTCGCGGTAACATACGCCAGCGACCGAGAGCAATTTGGTAGATCACTGGCTAAATTCCAAGCAATTCAACACCACCTCGCAGACTTAGCTGGCCTAGTAGCATCTGTCGATGCTATCGCAATTGCCGCTTGTGCTCGGCTGGACCTCTCAGGAATAACTGATGACCAACGTAATGCGCGATTTGAAATAGCAGCCGCGAAATGCCGAGCTAGTGAGGCGGTGGAAAAAATTACGCGCCTAAGTCATCAAATCCATGGTGCTATTGGGTTTACATACGAATACGGGCTTCATTTCCTTACCCGCAGAATGTGGGCGTGGCGCACAGAATATGGGGGTGTAGCGTATTGGGGACAAGAGCTAGGTAAGCTTGCTGTAGAAAGCGGCGGCAACGAAATCTGGCCTATTATTACGGCTTAACTGACGGAGTTTATTATGAAAAATGAAATCTCAATTGACGATGAATTAATTCTTGAAACTGAAGGTGTCATCGCCAGGCTAACTATTAATCGGCCTGACACGAGGAACCCCTTGGGGCACGCGCGTGATGGGGAACGCTTCTCCGAAGCTGCTAATATTATAAACGGTAATAAAAATTTAAGATGTGTCATTATGACTGGTGCAGGAAAAGCTTTCTCAGCTGGTGGCGATTTAAAGTCGATGAAAGAAAGAACTGGTCACTTTGGTGGCAATGCCCTCCAGCTGCGAGACCACTACCGAGAAAGTATCCATGGTATCGTAAAAGCAATGTGGAATATCGAAGTACCCATTGTTGGTGCCATCAATGGGGCGGCAATAGGTCTGGGTGGTGACATCGCTTCCCTCTGCGATATCAGGTTAGCTGCAAAATCAGCGAAGTTTGGAGCGACTTTTCTAAAGCTAGGCATACTGCCCGGTGATGGCGGCGCCTGGTTGCTGCCTCGGCAGATCGGCTGGTCTAGGGCAGCTCAGCTATTCTTCACTGGAGATCTAATTGACGCCGATACCGCTAAAGATTGGGGTTTGGTATCTGAAGTGTATCCCGATAAAGATGTTTTAGCTGAGGCAGAAGCTTTGGCTGAAAAAATTTGTGTTCAACCCCCTCAAGCACTAAGGATGACTAAAAAGCTGATGCGAGACGGCACAATGGCAAGTTTTGACTCAATTATGGAAATGTCTGCGGCCTTACAAGTGACGTTGCAGCATACTGAGGACCATATGGAAGCGGTCAATGCTTTTTTTGAGAAGCGCACTCCAGAATTCAAAGGTAAGTAAACTATTTCAATTTTAGGACGCAGGTAATGCACTGGCGCAAATTTTGTGCGATTTACATCATTCCGGCCGCTATTTTTCAGAGTGTCATTATAGGCGGAGGCTATGGTACTGGTCGGGAAATAGTCGAATACGTGACACGATTTGGACCTGCTGGAGGTTTGTTGGCGATCGCAGTCATTGCCAGTATATTTGTTGTGGTTTTGTCAGCAAGCTTTGCGTTCGCAGTTAGGTTTAAAGTCTTCAACTATCGGGACTTTTTAAAAGAGCTATTAGGGCCAGTTTGGATAATCTACGAAGTCCTTTTTGTTTTGCTATTGGTGCTAGTGCTTGCAATTGTCACTTCTGCTACGACCACACTAGCAGAGACTGCATTTGATATCGGGATTTACCAAGTGTGGCTTATCCTTTCACTCGCGATATTATGCTTTACATATTTCGGTCGCTCCATAGTCAAGTTCGCGCTCACTATTTGGACTCTTCTCCTAATGGGATTTCTAGTATCACTAATAGTTTCGATGGTCTCCATAAAAGATCTATCGTTACTAGGCAACACCGATACTATTGACTGGCTAGGAGCATCTGTCAGTGGCATGCGATTCGCCATATATAATAGTGCACTCATCCCTGTACTGATGTACGCGGCATCGGAAATTGAAACTAGCGACCAAGCAGTCAAAAGTGGAATAATAGCAGCGCTTTTTGGGGTGTTGCCGGCCCTACTGCTGCATGTTGGCTTTGTCGGATTTTACCCTGAGATAAATCAACTGCCAGTACCAACGTATCATTTAGTAGAGCAGTCTGGAATACATTTTGCTGTTCACATCTATTTCTTCATCCTGATTGGCACTATTCTCCTTACCGCAATCGGAGTGCTTCAAGGAGTAAATGATCGCATAGACTCATGGCTCAAAGAGATTCGAAATCGCGGGCTTTCTAACAGAGCTCGAAGCTTCTCATCATTTAGCATAACCATGGCGAGCCTGTTACTTTCCCAGTTTGGACTCATTAACCTCATTGCCAAAGGCTATGGAGCTCTTTCTTGGGGCTTCATGGCTATATTCACACTGCCACTGCTAACAATCGGTTTAAAAAGACTTCTCATAAAGGAACAAAAACTATGAAACACGAAATCATTGGCGGTAATTTTACTTTAGCCGACGGAACTCCTTTGCCGCTATCTAAGGCAGTTAGAGCGGGTGACTTTGTATTCCTGTCAGGCCAACTTGGTTTCGACGAGGCCGGGACTATCCCGAGTGGGATAAAAGCTCAAACCAGTCAATGCATACAGAACATTGCTAACATTCTTCAAGAGGCGTCTCTCGACATATCCAACATAGTAAAAACAACCATTTGGCTTACCGATTTGAGCAACTTCTCTGAGTTTAACGAAGTGTATCAAAAGGCCTTTCCAAAACTGCCCCCAGCACGATCGACGGTCTGCTCGCAATTAGCTCTCCCGCTAGCTCTAGTTGAGATCGAGGCAATCGCTTATGGCTAAAAGTGCTAGATAGGAGATCGTTTAACCAGCTGTTTAGCTATTAGTAGCCGTTGAAGCTCGTTTGTTCCTTCGCCTATGCACATAAGGGGTGCATCCCGATAATACCGTTCTACGTCAAACTCTTTGGAATAACCGTAGCCTCCGTGAACTCGCATCGCCTCTGTGGCATTTTCGAGCGCCGATTCAGACGCGAACAATTTTGCCATGCCTGCCTCCATGTCACAGCGCTCTCCTTTATCATATTTGTCCGCAGCCTGTTCAACTAACAGTCGAGACGCTTCAACTCTTGTTGCCATATCCGCGAGCTTTATTTGTATCGACTGGTGCTCACAAATAGGCTTGCCAAACGTCTCTCTTTCTTGTGCATATTTGACCGCGTCATCCATCGCAGCCCGCGCAACGCCTACAGCTCGAGCCGCAACATTTATACGTCCTAATTCCAATCCTCCCATCGCATGCTGAAGCCCTTTACCTTCAACCCCACCAAGAACCCGATCAGCGGAGATCGAATAGTCATCAAAACTTAGCGCCGCACTCTCAACGCCCCGATAGCCAAGTTTCTTCAACTTCCCGTCCACATTAAAGCCGGTGTCCTTTTCGGCTAAAAACATCGTCATCCCTCGGTGTGCAGGTTGGGCATTCGGATCCGTCTTAGTGAGGACCGCGTATAGGGACCCATACATCCCATTAGTGACCCACATTTTAGATCCATTTAGAACGTACCGGTCACCGTCTCGTTTCGCATGTGTTTTGATCCCTTGCAGATCCGTGCCGGCGTCGGGCTCCGTCAAGCACAACGCACCGTGTAACTCAGCATTAGTAAGCCGGGGTAAAAAGTAAGATTGTTGCTCTGGGGTGCCGAATCGTTCGATGAGTTGCCCCAACATCATGTGGGTATTAATCACGCCCGCTAGGCTCATCCACGTTTCGCTTAATTTTGTTATCACCTTGGTGTAAGAACTGGCCGAGAACCCTAACCCCCCATACTTTATTGGATACATAAGACTAAACAGTCCCATATCTTTCATTTGAGCGACTATTTCATGTGGGTATTCATCTTCGTGGTCGAAATGCTTTACTTGGTGAGCTACCTCTTTCCTGAGCCAGACGTCAATAGCGTCAATAACTTGGCTTTCCTCTTGCGATGAAATCTGTTCGATACTTTGAGTCATTGTTGCTCCATGTTTATAAAATGGTCTGGGCGCTATAATAGCAACTAAAATATAAAAACTCAGCATGGCTAAATCATGAGCAAGCCTAATAACAATGTGCCAAATAACAATATGCGGGTGATACGTTATCTAGCTTACGGCTCTAATTTGCATCCCGCTCGCCTTCAAGCAAGAATTAGTTCAGCGGCTTTTAGCACTACAGCGATATTGCACGGCTGGAGTCTTAATTTTTCTAAAATTGGCCGCGACGGATCTGGCAAGTGCAGTATCGTAAAAAGTAATAAGGATGTCGTGTATGGCGCCGTGTATAAAATATCGATAAAAGACCTTAAACAACTTGACGTGATTGAAGGTATAGGTAAAGGCTATCGATCGTCTATAGTGCATGTCCCCAGTGTCGGTCCGTGTAATGTGTATGTGGCGCAACAATCATTCGTCGATCACCAGCAAGTGCCATATGATTGGTATAAAGCACTTGTTTTGGCCGGTGCGAGGTATCACTTGCTCCCTACCGAATACATAGCACCCATCGAGATGACACGGTTCAAAGTCGACTTAAATCTAAAACGAGCTAAAGATAATTTGTCCGTGCTAGTAAAAAAATCCTAGTGGTTAACATAAATATTATTTCGCTGCCACTAGGTACAGCTGATTGAGTCTGGTATAAAGAGTCTCAAAGTATTTGAAGTAATGTAAGATAATTGAGGTGAAGCTATATTTACCCAATTTTTTGCCTGACTGGCTCTAAATTTTTATGAGAAAGTGTGGTAATTGATTTAAAATACTAATTATAAATAAAGCAGTAAATTTTAAATAAAGCAGTAAATTTGTAACTATGCGAATAGTAGTAACTTATAAGTTAAGAGTAAGGCGCTCGAGAATGAATGAGGAGGTAACTCATGTTTGAAAAGTCTTGGATGGAGAACTGGCAAAAGCTGGTAAACACTAATGGTCCAATGAGTTGGATCGGAAAGCATTTCACAACCAATCTACTTTTTGGGTTTGGTGAAACTGAATATGTCATCGAATTTTATAAAGGGAAGATAGCTAATATAGAGAGTGAATTTACCCCCGAAACTTGCTACCAACTTGCTATAAAAGGCCCGGCTGTCAGCTGGGAAAAATTCTGTCAAAAAACGCCACCACCTATGTATAACGATATTTGGGCTATGGCCCATCCTCTTCACGGTAGATTAACGCTAGAGGGAGACCAAATGGTCCTCTGGCAAAATATGCGTGCACTATGCTGGGCACTCGATCGGATGCGTGAGATTTAATTAGGGAACGAATTAGGAGACATAAAAATGGGAAAAATTGAACCAATAACTGGACGTTATGTCTGGGTTCCTTATAACGGAACCGAGTACAGAATATTTTTTGAAGAAGCGGGACAAGGAATACCAATGGTCTGTTTACATACCGCTGGAACCGACTCCAGAGAATGGAGACACCAACTGTGTGATCCTGCAATAAACGCCAACTTCAGAGTAATTGCTATTGATATTCCTCGTCATGGCAAATCCATTCCTCCATATGATTGGTATAAAGAAGACGAAGAGTACAAACTCACTGCGGAATTTTATATGGGCATAGTGATGGCATTCTGTCACGCATTAGAACTCGATAAGCCGGTAATCCTGGGGAGTTCAATGGGTGGTAACATTTGCCTTCACTTGGCGGAAAAACATGAAGATGAGCTCAGAGCCTTGATAGCCGTAGAAGCTTGCGAGCATTCGTTAGGCTGGCATATTGACTGGTTAAGACACTCCCACATCCACGGCGGTGAGGCTGCAGCGCAGTCTGTCTTTGGGTTGATGGCTCCGCAAAGTCCTGATAAGTATCGATGGGAGACTTGGTGGTATTACGCGCAGGGAGGACCAGGAATATTCAAAGGCGATCTGTATTTCTATAGTCAAGATCATGATTTTAGAGGTCGCACCGAAAAACTTTCTGGTAAAGTACCTATGTACTACATGACAGGTGTTTATGACTTCGCGTGCACACCGGAGATGACTGAAGAGAGTGCTGCGAAAACTAAAAACTCAGAATGTATTATAATGGAAGAAATTGGGCACTTTCCAATGAGTGAAAATCCAGAGCTATTCAATAGTTATCTGATGCCTGTTTTAGATAAAATTGTGGCCGCGAGTTAGCGGAACATGATACTAAAGTAAACTGGGGAGGGTTGCCGTGATAGCGGCAACCCTTTTTTATAGAATTCTGTCTAATTACAGGTCGTTTTAATAAACAAAACAAACGGTGAGCTACCTAAACATGAGCCAAGAAGAACTGCAAGAAACAATATCCCAAATACGAGATACAGTATTTAAAGTCTGTGAAGAGTTTTCCGGAGAATACTGGCGAGAAAAAGATCGTGAACGCAAATATCCGACTGAGTTTGTGACACGACTGACAGAGCTTGGCTTGCTGGCGTCTTTAATACCCGAAGAATATGGAGGCAGTGGTCTGCCGATAACTGTCGGCTCTGAGACGCTCAAAGCGATCCACGAATTTGGAGGAAATGCTGCCGCTTGCCACGCTCAGATGTATACAATGGGGACGGTCCTTCGTCATGGTAGTGAGGAACAAAAAAAGAAATATTTGCCACAAATTGCTTCTGGGGACTTAAGGCTGCAAGCATTCGGAGTCACCGAACCGACGGCTGGTACAGACACTACCAGCATTACTACTATGGCTGTAAAAGAAGGCGATAAGTATATCGTCAATGGACAAAAAATTTGGACCTCTCGCGCTGAGTATTCAGACTTAATGGTACTCCTTGCGCGGACTACACCAAAAGATGAAGTGAAAAAGAAGTCTGATGGCCTTTCAGTCTTTCTTATTGATATGAGAGATGCTCTTAAAAATGGAATGACCATCAACCCAATTAGAACAATGCTAAATCATGCAACTACTGAAGTTTTTTTCGATAATGTGCCAATACCTGCCGATAGCTTGATTGGAGAAGAAGGCAAGGGGTTCAAGTATATTCTTTCAGGGATGAACGCGGAACGGATCCTTATTGCAGCCGAATGCGTGGGTGATGCACGCTGGTTTATTAAAAAAGCATCTGATTATGCTAGTGAGAGAGAGGTTTTCGGTCGTCCTATTGGCCGTAATCAAGGTATCCAGTTTCCCATAGCACGAGCGTTCGCTCAAACCGAAGCAGCGGAGGCTGTTTTAGACAAGGCATGCCGCTTATATGAATCGGGAGACACCTCAGGTACCTATGCCAATATGGCAAAACTTCTTACCTCAGAGGCTTCGTGGGCCGCTGCAGACACTTGTATGCAGACCTTTGGAGGCTTTGCAGTAGCGGAGGAATACGATGTCGAACGGAAGTTTCGAGAGGCGCGGCTATACCAGATTGCACCTATCTCAACTAATCTGATCCTGTCTTACCTTGCAGAAAGAGAACTAGGTCTGCCTAGGTCATACTAGATTCGTGCCAGGCAAACTATTGCAATGATAAGTGATCTTGATGGCCTTCTAGTTATTAGTCTTGAGCAGGCAGTGGCAGCACCCTATTGTTCGAGATTATTGCGCGAAGGTGGTGCCCGGGTTATTAAACTTGAACGCCCAGAGGGAGATTTTGCGAGAAAATATGACGATATTCTTGACGGTGATAGTGCCTATTTTGTCTGGCTGAATTCTGGAAAAGAATCGGTTACTGTTGACTTAAAATCCGAGATGGACATCGCGTTATTGCAGAACCTGATCAAGAAGGCAGATATTTTTATACAAAATCTTCGACCTGGTGCTGTGGAACGGCTTGGCTTCGGTTACCATTCAGTCCAAGAATTAAACCCCAATATTATAATGTGTTCTATAAGTGGTTATGGTAGCGAGGGAAGTTACTCTAAAATGAAAGCGTATGATGCTTTAATTCAAGCAGAAACAGGTTTGTGCTCTGTGACAGGTTCCCCAGGCGAACCATCGAAAGTCGGCGCATCAATTGTTGATATTGCGACTGGCCTCACTGCTTATGGGGAGATCCTCAAGAAGCTTATTAAAAGAGGTATTAAACCAGGAAGTGGTTCTCATATCGAAGTATCACTGTTTGAAGTCCTCTCCGAATGGCTATCCGTACCCCTCTCCTACTATGAGTATGCCGGTAAATTACTGCAAGGAACTGGTATGGATCATGGACAAATATGTCCATACGGTGCCTATGACACCAAAGACGGGAAAATTTTCATAGTAGTGCAAAATCATATGGAGTGGGTAAGATTGTGTGAACAAGTGCTGGATAAACCGGCGCTAGCTTCTGATCCTCTCTACGATTCGAATATGAAACGAACTGAAAATCGAAACGCTTTAAAGCTAGAAATTGAAGCTGTGTTCAAGCTTTCAGATCGCAACCAACTTATGGACTCACTGCAGAAAGCTGGCGTAGCTTGCGGTAGTATAAATACCTTAAAAGATCTTTCCAAGCACGACGCTTTGAAGCGTAAAAACGTCTTAAGTTCCGGCAATAATTTCAGTCTTATCCGGAGAGTCGGAGACGAAAATCAAAACTTAAAAGTCCCTGATCTGGGTGCACATTCTAATAGCGTCCGGCGCGAGTTTTCTTAGGCCAAACTTATCAAAATTAAACTTGCCCAAGTACTCAATTTCTAATTAAATGGGGTTCTACTTTATATAAGGGGACTGAGATGAAGTATTTCGCTAGTTTAGTTATCGTGCTTCTTGCTGTTGCAACTGTCAGCGCCGAAGACAAGTGGTGGCCATCTAAATGGGGGCCAACCGATACACTAGGTTCCTTTAACATGCTCGGACCTGAACTAACGCTCAAAGCGAGTAAACTTGTAAAAACAGGTAAAACGTACAGATTAGGAATAGAGACTAATAGCGACACTCCCGCATACGGGACACGAACCTTTGAAGTTCATGTGCTGTATCCAAATCAATACAGCCATCATCATCCTATTGGAAGCAATAAATTCAATTACTTCGATGATCATGTCTCTGGTTGGATGGGTGTAGGTTCTCAAATTGATGGCCTTGGGCATGCCGCCACTGATGGAGTTTTTTATAACGGATATAAAGCAAGCGATTTTGCCAAAGTCGACGGGCTTACTAAGATGGGTGTGGAAGACTATCCACCCGTGGTCACTCGCGGTGTGCTTCTCGATATGGCTGCTTGTAAAGGGAAAGAAGTATTACCTGCTAAAACTCCCTACAATCGGCAGGATATCGTCGCGTGTGAGAAAAAATTGAGCGTAAATATTGAAAAAGGCGATGTCGTCTTATTCCATTCTGGTTGGCTGACTTACCTAGAGTCAGAACCCGAAAAGTTCATCAAAGAGCAGCCTGGAATTACAGCAGATGGCGCTAACTACTTAGTCGAAAAAGAAGTAATGGCGGTAGGCTCTGACAATTCAGCGCTTGAACTTATCCCAGGAGAGGATCCAAATATACTCTTCCCCGTCCACCAGATACTAATTAATTATAATGGTATTTATATACTTGAAAACATGGATACTAGGGAGCTCGCTGCCGACAAAGCTTATGAATTTATGTTTGTTCTTGGGCCGGCGCGAATCTCAGGAGCTGTCCAAATGATTATTAACCCTATTGCTATACGATAAATAACGTCGAGACAAAAGTTACGATAAAATGTGACGGCTATCATTGGTATGTATCAGACATTGCTTCAATAAACTGTGCCGGATATCCTAATGCACTTGACGATAAAATTGGCTTAAATAATACGGATAGTTTGAACCATGGCATTACACACAATTGATGGACCTTTTTTCGAGGATTTTTATAACGGACAAATATTTGGAGCACCTGCGGTAACAGTTACCGAAGGTTTTTGCTCAATCTACCAGTCAATTATCGGCGATCGTATGCGTTTGTCGCTGGATCACGAGCTAACTAAAAAGGTTACCGGTAGAGATAGTGGAATAGTCCATCCTATGTTGGTTATCAATATAGTGAACGGGCAAACTACCTACGCTTCACAAAATGTTAAAGGGAACCTTTTTTATCGTGGCCTGATAATGAAATCACCCGTTTTTGTGAACGATACCCTAACCACCACGACTAAGGTAGTAGGTCTCAACCAGAATAAAAACAAGGCTGGGAGGAATGCGACTGGGATGGTCGCACTTGAGATAGAAACTCTAAATCAAGACAATGAGTGTGTGATGCGTTATTGGCGATGTCCTATGATCCCCTGTCGGGACCCGTCTGCCGAAACTGGGCATATGGACGATTTCAGTGAGATCCCTGAGAGCCTGCCTGAAGAGACAATCCTAGCGTCTGTGCCATCAACTTGGAATATCGAACCTTTGACAAATAGTTCATTTGAGCCATCACAGCCGTCGTTCAATCAAGGAGATCGAATTGTGATAGCAGGACAGGACACTATAACTGCGGCGCCCGAGTTAGTTCGACTTACCGGGAACATAGCTTTTGCGCATACGGATGCATCTAAAAGTTATTTAAAGAAGCGTCTCGTCTATGGCGGCCAAACAATATCGCTGGCTCATGCACAAATAATGCGCGCGATGCCTGACGCAATAACACTGGTAGGCTGGCAAGGTTGTGACCACTTGGGTCCCGTGCTTGAGGAAGATATAATCCGTTCAGAGTTAGAAATAGTGCGCATTATTCCAGCACCATCAGGCGGCACCTTAAACGAACTAAAAGTAGAAACTTTCGCCAAACGACTTAACCAAAACAATGAGTACGAAGAAACACAAGTACTCGATTGGCGACTGATTATGTGGTCAAGTTAAAGGCCCGCGCTGTGTCCACCATCTATCGTAATTAGATTGCCATTCATAAAGCTAGACGCATCTGAAGCGAGAAATAATATCGCTCCGTCTAGGTCACTTGGCTGCCCAAACCTTCCCGCCGGTATCCCTTGAAGTAGTTTTTCACCTGCTGACGTCTTCAACCATTCCCTGTTCATTTCAGTTTCAAAATAACCTGGAGCGATCGCATTGATTCTGATTCCTTTCGATGCCAGATCGACACAAAGGTCTCGACCAAGGTTGATCATCCCCGCTTTAGCCGCAGCGTACGGCGGTATATGACCCAGCGGCCTAAGGCCTAGTACCGACGCAATATTAATGATACTGCAGGCCTTCCCGTCGCCAATCCTATGTTTTATGACTGATTGAGCGAGAACCCAGGGGCCTCTAAGATTCGTCTCGTAAACGGCGTCCCAGTCTTCATCCTTATATCGCTCAGGTGCTTTCACAATAGCAACTCCCGCGTTATTAACTAGTACATCAATGGGCCCATCAGCCTCAACCAAATCAATTGTTTCCCTGATTTTTTGTCTATCTCGGACATCAAGCGATACACAAATCGCACTGCCGCCAAATTGCTCTATCTCCTGCTTAAGGCTTGCTAGCTTATCCTCGCTTCGCGCGGCTATCACAACCTCCGCACCCGCACGGGCTAAAGTCCAGGCAAATCGACGACCCAAACCTGAGGAAGCACCGGTAACAAAGGCACGCTTTCCCTCTAAACCAAACAATTCCTTAGCGTACGAGTTCACATCTAATTTGTCATTCATTGTCGGTCCCTAATGAGTATTTAGATCAAAAAACAGGTGAGCTATATAGCCCACCTCAGTCATTTGCGTCGAGTTATAAACCTAATTTTGGTTTTACCCAGGCTGCATACTTTGCGATACCATCGTCTGCTTCAGGCGCCCTTCCAGCCATAAAATGAAAGACATGCTGCATTTCAGGGAACACATCCAGAGTAACATCCACACCAGCCGCTCTAGCTTTTTCTTCAAAACGCACAGAATCATCTAGTAGCCCTTCATCACCACCGGTTTGTATATAAATTGGAGGCAGCCCCTTCAAATCCGCACATAGTAAGTTGGCTAATGGGTCCTTGGGTGATCCATCTCCTAAAAACATACCAGCCATACCCGCAAGAACGTCCTTGTTAACTATTGCGTCTTTATCAGCATTAGTTATTAAAGACTCTCCCGTACCTTCTGGATCGTACCAGGGCGACATCGGCATAGCCGCAACCGGCATGGGTAAGCCTTGATCTCGTATAGCTAGCAACATTGAAGTACATAGCGCGCCTCCAGCTGAATCGCCGCTAGTGCATATATGGTCGTTTGTGTATCCCTGACTTAACAGCCACTCATAAGCTGCCACTGCGTCGTCCACTTGTGCCGGATGAGGCGCCTCTGGCGCTCTTCTGTAATGAAGTATCAGAGCCTTACAGCCTATCTGCTTTGCTAGATGTCCGAAAACCTTACGATGAGTGTACATAGAACCTGTGACATATCCTCCCCCATGTGTGCACACTACAACTCTATCTTCAGCACATCCTTTTGGAACGGCCCACATCGCCTGTACGCCACCAGCATCAACTTCACTGTAATCGACCCCACCCGGTTCATTTGTGATATCACCCCAATGCTCAAAGATATCGCGCATCTCATCTAGACCCATCTCGGGATTCGCAGACATCGCGTCAATCCAACCTTTATATAAAACCTTTATCGCATTTGATTGACTACTGGCCATCTAACTTCCCCTTTGTTAATGATTTTTTGCCGTATAGCATTTAGTAATTTTCAAATCTGCCAAGACTGTAACAATACTATATTGCGATTCACCTAGCCATCGTATTAAGAGCGGACGGCTCGAAGTCACGCTTCTTTAATTTGGGTAAATTAGCCATCGTGACCATCTGAACAGTGGTGCAGTGCATGCTTTGTATGTCTACTACCGCGGCAGTATCTATCAGCGGTACGCCAGAGCCTTTGTTTGACGGGAGATGACTATCCGGGTGCGCAACCCCACCAATAATATACTTCCACAACACGCCTGCTCGATCATACAACTTTCCAAAAATTGGAGACATGGTCTGAGCGTCTAAATAAAAATATCTGTTACCCACTGGATGATCACTGCGCTTTGGTCTCCCTTCCAGAATATAAACCTTACGTACCTGCCACGTGATATTTGGGAAGCAACCAGAATGTCCATGGAAATCAACAAAGTTATAATCATGTCGACGCGCTTTTCGATCTGAATGCGGTATTTCATTGTGGTTATACATAGGCAAGAGAATATGTTTTGTCCCGCCATAAGACCAATTCATATCCATGATTCGCCCGGTATATCCGAGAAAATCTTCAATCATAATATCACTGCCAAGAAACGAATCTGTTCGCATGGTAGTCGCTACCCGTCTTACTCGTCGTAACAGCGGAACATACATCCAACCTTGTTCTTCGGCAGTGTCATCGCTGTTATAGAATATCAGTAACTTTGTTTTTGCTACGTCCCCTGGCTCTATCGCCGTCAGTGTGATGGCGCTGTAGGTCTTATAGCGATTGTCTTTAATCACTGGCGTGGGCTCTACAACATGCCGATACATAAACCTCATCATCGCAGCTTTGAATTCCAATTCGCGCTCCATTTTTTGCGATTTCATGTCTCGATACTGCCAATACATTTCCGGTATTTTTCCGCCATCGCCACCATAAAGATAACGCATATTCCAAATAAGTTTCTCGCCTGCCTTAGGATCCTCAAACTTAGGTTCTCCAGAAAATGGTCTACCAGCTACGTAATTCAAGAGTACGCCGGGGCTATCACCAAGCTTAGTCTTTCCTCGATGTCTCTCTGTAGCTTTTACGTAATTTGCGTGAGGCCGAAAAGACTGAGGTTTACCAACTGTGACTGTTAGCCACCCTTTTTTGATGAGTCCTGCCAAGTCTTCGTCCAAAAGCTGCTGGACCTGTTCTAAATTACTCGCGGTCACAACCATACCAGCGGGAGGACTCAACTCTAGCGCATTTTCAATATCGAACTCAAACTCATCCGCGATAGCCCCAAAGCATAGTACACACGCGGCACAAGTCGCTAATCGAATGACGTTAAAATGTCGCGCCAAACTATATTTATTCATGATGTCAGCACCCTTCTCTTTTTGCGCATTATTTAGCGCTATTGCCCCTGATTCGATTTACATTTAAACAGAAAGACTAGGAGCGTATTTTTCGCCATACAACCTGATGACGGCCCAAGACGCCATTGCCCTTATTCCTGAATCTGTATCATTCAACATAACCGCTATAGAAGGGGCATATCGAACATCTCCTCTCGCTCCAGCCAGCCATACAGTCTGCATTTTTATATCAGGATTTTTATGATTAAACCCCCATTCATATAGCCTCGTCGGATCTGCGTCTATATTTTCCCATGATTCCAGTAGACGAGTACCCGTATCGGACGTCAATTCACAACACTTCAGAAGCTCCGTGGTAATTGAGCTAACAGCCTTGGGATCCATCCTCCTAAGGCTAGCTGCAGCGACTGATGGATCCAGTCCCTTCCCGTTGGCGATAATCGATATCAAGGTATCAGTTGCTTCCGTATTACCGAATCCAGCCTGGCTAGCCATTGCAGCTATTTGTATCTTATAAGTGTTTGCGCCCCTTAACTCTTCTAAT
>Ga0222715_10003200_pt1 | contig 14685 bp, 17 predicted proteins | sample C33_9DmetaG_FD_165056 | JGI IMG/M metagenome (GOLD analysis project Ga0222715, IMG submission 165056) | Estuarine water microbial communities from San Francisco Bay, California, United States - C33_9D | ecosystem: Environmental > Aquatic > Marine > Unclassified | place: USA: California...
CATAATTGTAATTTAGGGCAAGATTGACAGAATTCTTTGGTACCCCAGGCAATAATTTTCCACTTGGAAATGTAGCGCTGTCACTATCGTTGAGTATCTTGGCAATTGTATAGCTGTAATTAAATTTCAAATTAAAACGTTCATTTAATTTTCTCATTAAAAAAATCTCGTATCCATATTTATTGGTTCGATCAATATTCTCATTGATAAAGCTAGATGGATTGTAAACAATTTCATTATTAAGATCTGCGTAAAAGGTACTTAGTTTTAATTTTTGATTAGCATCGATATAATTTAGGCCAAAATTAATGGTTCTACTTTGCATGGGTTTGATATTTGGATTTAAAGTATCATAATTCCCCGAAACAAAATTGTAGGGAAGCATACGGTCAATATCCTGAGACTGCATGCTTTTTGAAAAGTTACTAAATAAATTGACCTGTTCACCTACAATATAATTGACTCCTGCCTCGAACATGGATAGACGATCTGATTGATCAGTATTTATTGAAGCATTATTAAATTTAGTCTTTACTCTTTCACTTCGTGCACCATAAGTAATTGAGAGTTTGTTGTTTTCATCAAGTTGCTGTTTGGCTTGAGCATAAATAGCTTCATTTTGTTTATTTGCTTGATTTACAAGTACGTCTGAATTTTGAAATACGTTTAATTCCCTCTCATTAACTGAAATCCCAGTCGTTAGATTAAAATTCTTACTAGTAAAATCAAATTCAATTCCATTCACTAGGGCGCCAGTTTTTCTTAAGTTGGTTGTGTAATCTCGGGCGTCATATTTTTTTCTTTGACCTTGTTGATAGAACTTTACTGAAAAATTGTCGGAGAAATGAGTAATGTAATCCAAACTCCATATATCGTCATTGTAATCAAATTCATTATATTGCCCCCCGCTTCGTGAGGGATTTTTGTTAAATTGAACTCGGGTTAATGCCGCTGGAAACAGAGAATTTGATTCGGTATTGGAATATTTAAAATTAATTTGTGAGAAATCATCAGGTGCATAACTCAATTTAATCGTCTGATTGGATGAAACACTTTTATCTTTGTTTCCTCTTGAATCTTTTTGACTATAACCATCATTACTTTCATAGCTATTTGAGAAAGAAATTGCAAATTTATCGATTACTTTTCCAGTACTAAAAGAATGATTTTTTTGACCGTAGTTTCCGTAGGCAGATGATATACGTGTTTTTTTATGATTTTTAGTATAAATATTAATAGAGCCTGCATTGGATCCATCTCCATGCACAACAGATCCGCTTCCTTTGAGTATTTCTATTCGATCAATATCTCTTGTGTTTATGGAGCCAAGGAAACTAGGCGCCATATCAATATTATTAATACGGTAACCATCAACGTTTACAACAATATTTTGAAATCCATTTTCAAGGCCATACCCTCTCATGTCGATAGATGGTGCTGCTTTGTTTCCAGAATAAGAGGAAATATTTAATGATGATTTATTGGATAGAAAATCAAACAAATTATTAGTGCCGGATTCAATTATTTCTGCATGATCATAGACCTCAACATGATGTGTTGAATTTTTTTCGGAAGTATAAAATTTGTTTGAGTAGACAATGACTTCTTCAGTATTAAGTTCTTCAGCAAAAAGATTAAAACTGAATATAAGAAGAAAAAAACAAATAATTCTAAAAAAAACCACAAGTCCTCCCAGACATTAACCATGATGATTAAGCATAGAAAACTTGCTTAATACTCACCCGTATTGAATTACTGAATGGCCGGTATCCGGACTTTAGAGACAAAATATTACGTCTTCCCAAGAAAAAAACTCTCAGTGACTTTAATGTAATATCCACACTCTATTACCGTTGCGGGGGCAGTATTGGATTCTCACCAATTTCCCGATTATGCTCAGGGGCCACCATTCCTAAACTTGACTATAGCATAAGAAAGACTACAATTCGCATGTGGTTATTCGTAAATTATCATTTATTATTTTGTTCTGTTTTGCATTCCTGCAGTGGAATGCTATTGCCCATGATTTTGATCATTTAGCAGCATCTCTTATAAATCAATCCAGTCAATCTCAACAGGAGCATGAGGATTTAGATCATTGTGATCATTGTTCGGTATTCAAACAATTAACCCATGCTTTTACAGAAATCAGTAGCGCTCAAGACCTAAATAGCTCAAAAAAAGATATATTTGAGAGTTATCAGCTCTTCGCTTATACCCATTTTCAAAATCTCAAACTCATAAGAGGCCCTCCACTTTTCTCCTAAAAATTGTTTTAAGTTTTTAAGGAGATGGTCATGAAATTTGTATTTTATTTATTTAGTTTTTATTGTTGTTTATTTATTAATTTTGTTGCGGGTGAAGAGAAACATCTTGATTTACCTATGACACCGGTCACAGCAAATCCATTGGGAGTGAGTTCTGATGAATTTGTGGTGCCTATAACCGTATTGAATGGTAAAGAATTAAATATTCAGCGCGGAATTAACATTGGAGAAACTCTTTCATCGACCCCGGGGGTTAGCTTTACCAACTGGGGACCAACGGTTGCAAGACCGGTGATTCGAGGTCTCGATGGGGATCGCATTCGAATTTTACAAAATGGCGTTAATTTTTTAGATGTCTCGTCTTTTAGTGCCGATCATAGTGTTCCCATAGATCCACTGATTATTGAACAAATTGATGTCATCCGAGGACCTGCTACATTAATCTATGGTGGAGGAGCCGTCGGCGGTGTTGTCAATGCCATTGACCATCGTATCCCTAAGGAGGCTGTAACGGGATTTACAGGACGTGCAGAAACTCGTGCGGGGGGATACAACAGTGAGCGAAGTTCTGCAGTGGTCATGGATGTTGGAAATGATCAATTTGCTATTCATTTTGATGCGTATACCAAAACAACAGGAAATTTAAATATTCCAGGATATGCGGTATCTAAAAAGCTGGCGCGATCAGACTCATCGGTGAATCGTTCGCAATACGGAAAAAATAAGCTAAATAATTCTGGGCAAGAAACTGAGGGAGGTGCTATTGGCACAAGTTTTTTTCTTGATAAAGGGTACATCGGATTTTCTTATGCTATGCATGATAGCCAGTTTGGGAACCCTTTGCAGTCGAGTGGATATTTTGATTTAAAAATGAATCGCTGGGATATACATTCCGAGCTCCATGATTTAGATGGATTTTTTAATCATTTCAAATTAAAACTAGCTCATACCGATTATCAACATCAAGAAATCGAATCGGGAGGGGATGTGGGCACAGAGTTTAAAAATCGGGGCCTTGATGGCACCATTGAGCTCGGGCATCATGCCATTGCAGGTTCGTCTGGAGTTGTTGGGTTACAGTTTGAGAATACATTTTTTCAACAACCCATCGGCGATGCTCTTCTTCCAAATTCAAACACTAACTCACAGTCGATTTATATTTATGAGGAATTACCTTTAGATGAACACAAAATCACATTTGGATTACGTCGGGGTAATCATGATGTTAGGAGAAGTGCTTTTGAAGGAGATGGAGGTTGTAGTGTCAGTTTTAGCAGCTCAAGTGATTGTGTGAGCTCTTCAGGAACAGAAGATAGCCCAAGTTTTAATGATTCCGAAGAGTCATTTCAAACGAACAATGCCTCATTAGGTGGAATCTATAAAATCAATAATTTTTTTGCGATTGCGTCGAATATTACCCACTCAGAAAGAGCACCTGCTTTTTTTGAATTATTTCCATATGGCTCTCATCATGCAACCGAGACTGTGCAAAAAGGCAATGAAAATTTATCAACCGAGCTATCAAATTCAATAGATTTCCAACTGAAGTGGAATCAAGGGTCGCATCATTTTAATATTGGGCCATACTACACTCGATTTAATCGTTTCATTGGACTATTCAATTCGGGTAGCGAGCTCTATCATTTACATGATGGGGAGTCACAAGCTGAAGCATTGGATGTATACCAATATCAACAAGTGGGAGCATCGTTTAAGGGAATTGAATTTGATGGAAGGTTTCAAGTCAACAATCAAGTGGCATGGTTATTTAGAGGTGATTATGTTCGAGCTGAGCAAAGCAATGGAAACGACTTACCGCGAATCTCACCTTTGCGATTAGGGACGAGTATTGATTATCAAAAAAATGCATTCTTTGCTCGCCTGGATGTTTTGAGAGCTTTTAATCAAAACGATATTGGATCAAATGAATTATCAACACCTGGCTATACCAACATCACTGCTTATGCATCTTATAAATTACCGCTTGAATATAACTTAGAATTTTTTATGAAGGGGTATAACTTGCTAGATGAAGAAATTAGAGATCATGCCTCGTTAATGAAAGACAAGATACCAATGGGGGGGCGATCGGTGCTGTTTGGTTTACGCGGAGAGTTCTAATAAAAAATGATGATTAACCAAGTCGCGACAAGGTTAACAAGACTTAAAAAAACTGCTGCACTGCCAATATCTTTAGCGCGTTTTGCAAGCGGATGTTTGTCAAGACTCACTCGATCTACCGTGGCCTCAATGGCAGAATTTAATAATTCAATAATAGGCACGAGCAGGGTGCTTCCAATAAGTAAAACAAGTTCAATTGAGCTGTTAGAAATGTAAACCGCCACAGTTACCAGGATGATTGATAAGAAAACTTCCTGACGGAAGGCATCCTCTTTAGCAAACGCCACTTTAAATCCGGAGAGAGAGTAGCCGAAGGCATTGATTAATCTTTTTATTCCAGTCTTGCCTTTAAAAGGACTTTCCATTAAACCACTCCCTTGATAAAATCAAAGCCATTATAAAACATTGTGAGAAAAAAATGACACGACTTGTTAAATGCGTAAAACTTGGTAAAGAAGCTGAAGGTTTAGATTTCCCGCCATACCCTGGCGAGTTAGGCAAAAAAATATTTGAAAACGTGTCCAAACAAGCCTGGGCTGATTGGCTCAAACATCAAACCATGCTGGTCAACGAGAATCGATTAAGCCTCATCGATCCAGAGGCAAGAAAATACCTCACTCAGCAAACAGAAAATTATTTTTTTGGATCCGGAGCGGATCAAGCTGAAGGTTACGTTCCCCCAAAAGCGTAAGACTCAAAAGACTAGGTGATTATCCCTTAAGCTCTCTTTTAATATCTTTCACTGAGGCATGACGAACGTCCGTACCCTTAACGGTATAGACCACGTATTCGGTAATGTTCTGAGAATGATCACCAATCCTCTCAAGAGCCTTGGCAATATAAATGACTTCCATGGACGCTGAGATTTTTCTTGGATCTTCTAACATAAAGGTTAACTGTGTGCGCATACAGGACTGATAAATATCGTCCACGCTCTCATCTGTTTTTATAACATCCAGTGAAATCTCTGGATCAAGCCTCGCAAAAGAATCAAGCGCCTCATGCAGCATTTCTGACACTAATTTAGCCATCGACTTGATGTCGCTGAGCGATGGTTTACCCATGCGGTCATCTTCATAGATCCTTAAAGCCGCTCTGGCAATTTTGGTCGACTCATCGCCAATACGCTCTAAGTCACTGATGGTTTTTTGCACGGTGGATACAAATCTTAAATCCCCTGCGGCGGGTGAGCGCTTTACGAGCACTAGGAGACAATTTTCATCAATTAATTTTTCAAGGTCATTAACCTTCTCATCGGCCTCAATTACTTTTTTTGCTAGTTTGGCATCTGCATCAACCAGGGCATCGACGGCATTTTTTATTTGTTCTTCAACAATGCCCCCCATTTCAAGAACCTTGCTTCTTAAAGATTCGAGTTCTGAGTCAAATTTAGAAAAAGAATGAGTTGCCATAATATAAAATTTTACCTAAAAGATTAATCTATATTAAGTATATGTCATTTTTATGAAAAATAACTATTTCTTAATAGTTTTTACACCTTCAGATGTAGCCAGAAGTAGTATATTTGCTGGCCTAGAAGCAAAAAGACCGTTGGTTACAACCCCAACAATTTGATTAATCCTTGCTTCCATTTCAACTGGGTCAGATATGACTAAATTATGCACATCTAAGATGACATTGCCGTTATCAGTGGTAAAGTCCCTCAAAACGGGATTACCGCCTAATTTTGTGAGCTCTCTTGCCACATAGCTTCGTGCCATGGGGAGCACCTCAACGGGCAATGGGAATTTTCCTAATACGTCAACATATTTGGTTTCGTCGCAGATACAAATAAAATCTTTTGCATTGGCCGCTACTATTTTTTCTCTGGTGAGTGCGCCCCCACCTCCCTTGAGCATATGCATGTGAGCTGTTATTTCGTCCGCTCCATCAACATAAATCTCCATCCCGTTCACACTGTTTAGATCATAAACTTGAATCCCATGAGCTTTTAATTTTTGAGCGGTTGCCTCACTGCTGGCGACGGCACCTTCTATCTTATGTTTTACTTTAGCCAATTCATCGATAAAGTAATTTGCTGTTGATCCAGTCCCTACTCCAATAATTCCTGATTCAACATAAGCTACCGCAGCTTTAGCAACTTGTTGTTTTAATTCATCTTGCGTGAATGACATTACTTCCCCTTTGTGTATCAATAAAATGTATTTAAAATTTTGATTACAATGATACACCTCTGTAGAATGAATTAAAATTAAGAAAATATATGAAAATTGATATAAAAAAAATTAAGCGATCAATTGATCAGGTGAATAATTACTCCGTGGTCAAAAAAACTCCCCTGGAGAGGCAGGAGCAACTTTCATCTCGCTTTGAAAATAATATTTATCTTAAGCGTGAAGACTTGCAGCCAATTCATTCTTTTAAGATTAGGGGGGCGATGAATAAGTTTTCAAGACTGCCTGCAAGTAAATTGAAAAATGGAGTGATTGCAGCCTCGGCGGGGAATCATGCTCAGGGCGTTGCCTTAAGCGCCAAAAAAATAAAATGTCGAGCTGTTATTGTTATGCCCGAAATTACGCCATTCATAAAAATAAAAGCAGTCAAAAATTATGGGGCAGAAGTGGTTCTGCATGGAGAAAATTTTGCTGAATCAATGGAATATGCATTGGAGCTTGCTCAAAAAGAAAAAATGACCTTTGTTCATCCTTATGATGATCTGGATGTCATTATTGGACAAGGCACCATTGGAAAAGAAATATTAGAAAACTTTAACAAACCGATTCATGCGATCTTTTGTTGCGTCGGAGGTGGTGGACTGGTTTCGGGGGTCGCTGCTTATGTGAAAGCCATGCATCCCGAAATAAAAATTATTGGGGTTGAGGCAAAGGGTTCTGAAGCCATGACCAAGTCCCTAAAAAGTAAAAAAAGAGTGACCTTGAAACAGGTAGCATTATTTGCTGAAGGGGCTGCGGTTAAAAGAGTAGGTGAATATAATTACCTGATTTGTAAAGATTATGTCGATGAGATGTTAGTCGTTGACAATGATTCTATTTGTGCGGCGATCAAGGATGTTTTTGAAGATTCAAGAATTATTTTAGAGCCCGCAGGCGCTTTAGCGGTTGCAGGTATCAAGCAGTATGTTGAAAAAAATAAAAATAAGATCAAACATGAAAATATTATCGGGATCGCTTCAGGCGCTAATTTAAATTTTGATCGATTACGTTTTGTATCTGAGAGAGCAGAAATCGGTGAACAACGTGAGGCTATTATTGCTGTTACCATTCCTGAAAAACCAGGGGCTTTTAAGAGCTTTTGTGAGCAGATTGGTAAGCGCAACATTACAGAATTTAATTATCGTTTTGCTGATGAAACTGAGGCACAGATTTTTACAGGGATCAGTATCGAGGATGTCTCAGAGGTAAAAAAAATTATTACCTCACTAGAGAGCGTTGGTTTAAAAGCCATTGATCTCACGGCTAATGAAATGGCAAAACTTCATCTCAGACACTTGGTTGGTGGGCATGCCCCTCAAGCTAAAAATGAATTAATGTATCGTTTTGAATTTCCAGAAAGACCTGGAGCATTAATGAATTTTTTACAAAGTTTAAATAAAGGGTGGAATATCAGTCTTTTTCATTATCGCAATCATGGAGCCGATACTGCAAGAGTTCTTGTTGGAATCCAGGTTCCGACAAAACAAATGAAAACTTTTAAAAAGTTTTTAAGTCATTTAGGTTATCCTTATTGGGATGAGACAGAAAACCCTGGCTATCGACTATTTTTGAGTAAATAACATAATTTAAAATTTTGAAGGAGTTTTAATGAAGCTGTTAATAGGAATAATTTTTTTGGCATTGGTGTCTTGTGGCTCCTCAGAATCACCTAAGGCTTACGTAACCTCTCAAAAAGGGGGGATAACTGTAATTGACCTGATTACCAAAGAGGTCATTAATGAAATTGATATTCAGTCTTCAGGCCCTCGTGGCATTGGGGTATCCAGTGATGGAAAATATCTGGTGACCGCAAATAAAGGCGACGCTAACTTAACTATTATTGATCGAGTATCTGGAAAAGTAGTCAGCCAAGTCGAGGTGGGTAAAAATCCAGAATTTATTCGAGTCTTTAATGATTTAGTATTTGTTTCAACTGAGCCTGCATCAACTGGAAAACCCCCGGCTCAAAATGAGCATGAAGGAAAAGAGGATGACGATGATGACGAAGATAAAACGCCAGCACAAATAGCTGTAGTTGATATCAAACAAGGAAAAAAACTCAGAGAAATTGAAGGCGGCCCTGAAACCGAGGGCATTGAATTTAATCAAGATGGGACAAAAGTGATTGTGACCAATGAAGCGGATAACACCATCACCATTCATGATTTAAATTCTGGCGAATTATTAAAAACATTTGATGTAAAGCCTTTCGGTGATCGACCCCGGGGAATCAAAATGTCTCCCAAAGGGAATTTATATGTATCGACTTTGGAGCACAGTGATAACTTTATAGTTCTTGATCAGGACTTTAACCATCAAAAAACTATATCTACTGGGAGCAACCCCTATGGTGTTTCATTCGACTCAACTGGAGATCGACTATTTGTCGCCTCTAGTAAATCTAAACTACTCGAAGTATTTGAAACCGAGAATTTTACAAAAATTAAGGATATTCCATTAGATGGTAAAAGATGTTGGCATTTTTCTTTTACCCCTGACAATAATGAGTTACTGATGGCCTGTGGAAGATCTGATGAATTAAAAGTAATTGATACGAACAAACTCGAGGTGACCGGATCAATTGCGGTTCAAGGAATTCCTTGGGGGGTGGTGACTTATCCTAAGGCTATTGGAAGTCTTGATGACGTTAGGTAGCCAATTTCTTATTGATAAAATCCCATTCAAAATCAGTTAAAGGGGTGATCGATAATCGATTTCCCCTTTGGAGTATTTTGAGTGTTTCTAATTCTTGATAGGTTCTGATTTCATTTAAACTCAAAAGTCGAGTTTTTTTGACAAAGGCAACATCAACATTTACCCAGCGAGGATTATTTGGATCGGACTTGGGGTCATGGTACTTATGACCAGATTGGAATTGAAGTTTATCCGGATAAGCTAACTTGCAGACTTTCATAATGCCAACAATCCCAGGTTCTTTACAATTTGAATGATAAAAAAAGGCAAGATCGTCAATGCTCATTTGATCTCGCATAAAATTTCTTGCTTGATAATTTCGAATCCCATACCAGTCAATATGACCATCTTTTTCAAGATCATCAATGGAGTAGTCTGTGGGTTCTGATTTCATTAACCAATATTTCATTTATACTAGTCCTTAATTTTTAATACTAGTTTAAACGATCATGCAAAAAAATGTAAAAGGGACCAATCTTCAAGTGTGTAGTCTGAATCCGAAAACAGGTTATTACAGGAACGGCTTATGTGATACCTGCGAAAGTGACCAAGGCAGTCATACCGTATGTGCTGAAGTGAGTGAAGAATTTTTACTTTTCTCTAAAGCATTAGGTAATGATCTATCTACCCCCCGACCTGAATTTCAATTTGAAGGATTAAATCCTGGCGATCGATGGTGTATTTGTGCAAGTCGCTGGCTTGAGGCCGCGGATGCGGGCATGGCTCCCCCAGTGATTTTAGAGGCAACCAATGAGAAGTGCCTTGATTTAATAGACCTTGCTGATCTCGAGTACCACAGCCTAAGATAAATTCATTTTACTGTTGCCTAGACTAGCATCTAGAACCAAAGGTTCAGGTGGTAAAAGTCTATGATGCTTTAGGTTTGTCATCAAGAGCCCTTATAAGGTAACCCAATTGAAAACAATCTCACCACATCAGATGAACTCAAACCGATGCTAATGACTAGTTCAAAGAATATATAGCCTAAGCAACAGTAAAACAAACTTGAATCAATGCTGACTCAATGCTTGGTCTAAAATTTTATCAAAATTGTTCAATTTTTCTTGAACAAGTTTTAATTGAATAAGATTATCAGGGTTTTGATTACTCGACTCATTAATAATATTAAGCGATGCCATCAATAAGATTCTGTCAAAACCGACAACACCCGAATCTTTTAATTGATTGACTTTTTGATTCAGGTGATTAACAGACTGCATCAAAGATTCTTCTTCGCCATCCGGACAGTTGATTTGAAAATCACGACCTAAAACATTAATTTCGATAATTTTACTCATAACAATTCCTCGTCGGGAATTTGTCCAAGAAGATTTTCTATTTTTTGTGAGGCTTCATAAATCTTTGTATTGAGTTGCTTAATCGACTCATCTTGTTGAGCCGTTTTTTCTTTTAAAAGGCTATTCTCAATTCGAAGCTCAGCTAATAAATTTACCAATGTTTTTAATTTCTGTTCAATCATTTCTAGATCTTGTCTCATGACGTCCACTATAAGTTAATTTTCCTGGAGGATCAATCCATCTTTTTTTTTGATCTCGGGTGTGACTGGTCATATATTTTTGCCAAATGTTGATAATCTAAATGGGTATAGATTTGAGTGGTTGAAATATTTGAATGTCCCAATAGCTCTTGCACTGCTCTTAAATCTTGGCTCGATTGCAAGACATGGCTGGCAAAACTGTGTCGGAGCAGATGGGGGTGGATATTTTCAGGAATATTATTTTTTTTAGCCCAGTATTTTAAACGATATTGAATAGCCCGATTAGTTAATTTACTTCCCTTGGAGTTAACAAAAAGATATTCCTGTTCATCAATGTTTTTAATTTCTTGAAGTTTACTGATCCATGAATTAATCGCCTCTATTGCTTTGGAACCAATGGGCAAGATTCGATACTTGTTTCCCTTACCCAATACCTTGAGTGTTTGATCATGAAGGTCGATGTCATTTATTTTTATATGACTCAGTTCAGCCAATCTTAAACCAGAAGAGTAAAAAATTTCTAGGATGGCTTTATCGCGAAGGCCATAAAAAGTTTTATCATTAATTTCAATCAGTTTAAAAATCTGATCAATCGACAATGTTTGTGGTAATTTTTTTGCAGATTTAGGAGCTTTTATTCCTGATGTTGGGTCATTTTTAATCTGATTGGATTTTATTAAGAACATAAAATAACTTCTCCAGGCCGACAGGATTCTTGATAATGATTTTCCACTGAGGCCAGAGGCGTGAAGTTTTGCAAGAGACAGTCTGATATCCTCTGTCGTTGCCTGGATTGTAGGTTTGGTAATTAATTTATGTAATCGCTCTAGGTCACTTAGATAATTTTTCACTGTGAGATGGCTTAATCTTTTTTCAAAGCGAATAAAATTTAAAAAAAGCTCAATGCTGTTTTCATTCATAAATGAATAGTACCTTCGTAAATAACTTGAGCATCACCCTTAAGTAAAACATGGTCATTTGCAATTAATTGGCTATAAATAATTCCACCCGGCATGCTTATTTCAATTTCTGTCTCTTCTATTTTTTTTGTATGTATAGCACTCACTGTGGCTGCACAGGCTCCAGAGCCACAACCGAGCGTTAATCCAGAACCACGCTCATAGACAATCAGCTTGAGTTGGTGGCCACTGATAATTTCACAAAAACCAACGTTAACACTGTGAGGAAAATGTGGAGATTGCTGAATGGCTTTTCCAGTTTTCACAGCATCAACCTGATCAATCTGTTCAAGAAAGAAAACAATATGAGGGTTTCCAATTTCAACAATGACCCCCGTAGATAAAATAGTTTTGTTTTGATAAAAAATATCAAAAGAGGGAGGCTGATTAGTTTCAGTTCGAGGTAAGTGATAGCGTCCCATATCCACAGTGACTCGATCACTTTCTTGTGATAATCGAATTGTGCCTTTCATTGTCTCCGCTAAAATAATGTCTTTATTTGAGAGATCTTTATATTTTATATATTCATAAAAACAGCGAGCACCGTTGCCACAATGTTCGACCTCCGACCCATCAGCGTTAAAGATACGATACTTAAAATCATTGGCTGTAGATTGACTTTTTTCAATGATAAGCAATTGATCAAAGCCTATCCCAAAATGCCGATCTGCAAGTTTTTGAATCACTTTTGCACTGAGGTTATAGGATGTTTCAATTTGATTAATGATGATAAAGTCATTACCAATCGCCTGCATTTTAGTAAATGATAATTTCATGATTTCGGTAACTTATACCTTCTGTAATTCCATAAATATTGTTCAGGAGCGGTCCTTACAATTTTTTCAATAAACTGGTCTATTGATTGAACGGTTACTTCATCTTCATAACTAAAGAGTTCAATTTCAAATCCGGTCCCTATTTTTTTCCTTCGACCTAAAGCGAATATAATGGGCGCTTGGGTTAGTTTATGTAACTTTTCAATTAACGTCATCGAATAAACTCGTTGATTAAAAAACTTTGACCAAGCTCCATGCCCTTCGGGTGGAACTTGATCGGGTAAAATCCCAACGGCCTCTCCATTTTTAAGTGATTTTAAAATTTGCTTCATGCCGCTCATTTCAATATTCACCGGTGATACATGATTTTTATTTCTCCCATAAAACATAAGATTATTGATCCATTCTCTTTTGCTAGGCTTAAACATGACCTTAATTGGATGATTAATACCATAATATTGGGCTGTGATCTCAAATGACCCCATATGTGGGGTTAAAAAAATAATTCCTCGACCTTTTGACTTTTGCTGCTCGATTAAATCCCAGTTGATGGTTTTTTTGACTAACTTTTTAATTTTTTTTGAAGAGGCAAACCAAATGGTAAAAGTTTCCATAAGCGCCATACCGATGTGCATAGAATTTTTGACAATTAAATTTTTGGTTTCAATTTTTCCACTTACAATGTTTGCTTCTTTAATATTTTTAGAGACTCTTTCCCGAAATTTGGCATCAAAAAAATACATCATCATGCCTAAAAAACAGCCGAGTAAGTGGATGATCAAAAGTGGTAATGAAAATAGCAGTTTTAGTATGACGATCATGGGTATTTAATTATCTCTTCTTATCTGGTATTCTAGCGCGAATCTTAACAATAAAAAAAATTATGAATGAATTTTTATTTACCTCTGAATCTGTATCAGAGGGCCATCCAGATAAAGTTGCCGATCAAATTTCTGATGCGATTTTAGATGCCATTTTAGATCAAGACCCCAAGGCTCGGGTAGCTGCGGAAACTTTGACAAATACAGGCCTCGTTCTTTTGGCCGGAGAAATTACAACCACAGCAAAAGTAGATTACATTAAAGTTGCTCGTGAAGTCATTAAAGATATTGGATATGATGATCCAGCGAAAGGAATTGATTACAACGGCTGCTCCGTTCTGGTTGCCTATGATGAGCAATCTCCCGATATAGCTCAAGGTGTAGATCAAGCAAATGATGATCCGTTAAATCAAGGTGCCGGGGATCAGGGATTAATGTTTGGTTACGCCTGTGATGAGACACCGAGTTTAATGCCTCTACCCATATGGTTAGCGCATCGACTTGTTCAAAAGCAGGCGGAAGTGAGAAAATCTAAAAAGTTACCCTGGCTTAGACCAGATGCCAAATCCCAAGTAACGCTAAAATATGTTGATAATAAGCCTGTGGCAATTGATACGATTGTACTTTCAACCCAACATGATCCTGAAATTAGTCAAAAAGAAATTCATGAAGCAGTGGTTGAGGAAATTATTAGACCAACGCTGCCTGATGAGATTAATCATGACCACACTAAATTTTTAATTAATCCGACTGGAAAGTTTGTTATTGGCGGACCTCAAGGCGATTGTGGGCTCACAGGAAGGAAAATTATTGTTGATACATACGGTGGAGCAGCACCCCATGGAGGCGGAGCATTTTCAGGAAAAGATCCTTCAAAAGTGGATCGTTCAGCTGCATATGCGGCAAGATATGTTGCTAAAAATATTGTTGCTAACGGATTGGCAAGTCGATGTTTAGTCCAGCTGTCTTATGCCATTGGAGTAGCCAAACCAACCTCCATTATGGTGGATACTTTTGGAACAGGCACAGTATCTAATATGGAAATGGTGGACATTATCCAAAAACATTTTGATTTACGTCCCAAAGGTATTGTTGAAATGCTTGATCTTTTACGCCCAATTTATAGAAAAACCGCAGCCTATGGACATTTTGGACGAGATGAGGGTAGCTTTTCTTGGGAAAAAACTGATAAAAAATTAACATAAACAGCAACTTAACTTTTTTTTTATCTTGATATATAATTACATTTGTCGAGGAACGCTGCGAGATTCTTTCCCAGGCTCGACGATCTAAACTGCGTTCACCTAACCTTGCCAGTCAAGGCTTCAGGTGAAGAAGCCAGCTGGTCACTTATTAATTTTAAATTTAAAGGATA
>Ga0222715_10003201_pt1 | contig 14685 bp, 9 predicted proteins | sample C33_9DmetaG_FD_165056 | JGI IMG/M metagenome (GOLD analysis project Ga0222715, IMG submission 165056) | Estuarine water microbial communities from San Francisco Bay, California, United States - C33_9D | ecosystem: Environmental > Aquatic > Marine > Unclassified | place: USA: California...
CACTTGGGCGACAACTTTGCACCGCGACCGTCATGCTTTGCGAGCCAAGCCTTGAGAACCGATGCGGTGACGCCGATGAATCTTGCCGCAGTGCGCGTTCTCTTTGCCTCATCTTCATCTAGTGATAGCAACGTTCGCGTGATTGCGGCAATGTGTGTTGCCGATAGTCGTTGTATCAGCTCAATGCCTTCTTCGTATTCCTCCAAAGGCGGCGCCACAAACGGCTTGTCTGGTACCGCTGGTATCGTCCCTACGACAGGCTTCACCCCACTCACCACAGGCGTGGTATCAAACGTAGCTGGTTTTCTTATCCCGCGCGTACCGTCGGCATTTCTACCGTAAACTAAGCCTGGAATTGGAATCTCAATTTTGTCTTCACCAACTTCGTAGGCTGGTCCCAACGCTGCCGAACGCAGTGCCGCGTCGTATTCCCACGGCGTCGTGGGCGCTATTCGAGCTATATCTGTCGCATATACTGGTCTAAAGTAATCTTCTGCGTACCTCCACCATGGGGCAACCTTCTTCGCCTCTTTTTCCTCTTCATTGTTCACTAAAGCGTTGCGTCTCTTCTACAAAATTTGCACGCGAGCGGCAAGCGGCGCGTCGTCAGTACGAGCTCATTTTCACCACACACGAATCAAAACGACGATAACAAAACAATAACGAGCGCAAACAAACACTACCTACCGATGACGCCTTTGCCGCAGCCTTCTTCTCGATATCATCCAAGCTCACCGCCTCGCCCACCGTGTACGGACTCCGCACCTTTGGCGCGCCCGGCGCGCACCTTTCCACCAATGCCGCCGCGACATCAAGCTCGCGTTCAATCCTCGTCAGAGCATCGCGCACATTCTCGCGATCCTTCCCCTTCACCCCAGACGACGCCCCCTTGTGTGCCATCGCACCCGGCGCTCACGCGCGTGATCTCTCACGCGCGCGCGTCTCCCGCTGCACCGAACCGCCCTCGGACGCGCCGCGCGAATTCCCCCGTCGCCCGCGCCCGCGCGGTGCCGTCACGGTGCGGCGCCCGCGCGTGCGCTCGATCCCGCGCGTCGTCGCGCGCTCGCCCGCGGCGTCGCGTCGACGACTGGCGCGCGAACGGACGATCGCGCGCCGACGCGTGCGTGTGAGGCGCGGGCTAGCATCCCGCGCCATCGATGGGTTCGCCCGTTCGATCGATGCGCGCGCGCTTTCGACAGTCATATCGATCGATGGGTGGCGCGAGTCACGCGCGGCGCCGCGAGGTGGGCGATCGATGGCGATCGATGCGGGTGGTGTGTGCGATCGATCGATGTAGGTGTCGATGCGTGTGCGTGGTGATCGATGATTATCGATCGCGACGGTTTCGTGATCGTATAGAGGCACTGTCGATCGATGCTTGGTATCGATCGATTTTCATGTGTAAGGGGAAATTGCGATCGCGATCGATGGGGTAGGTGATTGAAACTGGAGTAGGGTGATTTTATCGATGGGGGATATCGATCGATTGATCGCGGGAAAAATCAGGAACGCGTGGCGAGTGCACGTTGATCGATAGCGATAGCGATCGAATTGATTTTGAAAGTGATCGATGTCGATGAGCACGATCGAGGTGAAAGTGGACGAAGGACGCCCGCGTTGCGCTCGGGGCGTTACTCCGTGACGACATACGGCTTCGATAGCGTCAAGCGTGACTGGTGGCGAATTGCATCTAGTGTATCGTTTTTCATGCTCTGAATGCGTCGAGTCTACAGTTGACGCATTGGCGGTCGTCTGGGAGACGAAAACGCGCGCGCTGTCCTGCGGTTGTGCTTCTGTGAAAGCGACGACGAATGAATATTTTCTCGCGAGATAGGCTCCATACGGTCTCGCTTGTACCTGGACACCTTCATTTCAATTTTTATAAACGTTTGGTACTGCTCTTGCTACCTCCGATGGCCAAAGTGACACGGTGGAGCACGAAATGTGTTTACCTGTATGCGCGTCGATGGGATGCGTTTTCGGCAAAGCCCGCTATCGCCTTCCGGATCGTTGGCCGCCAAACCTGTAGCGCCAAAACCTAGCAGACTTATGACTCGACTACTATGCTCACTCTTCACATCCGCCTGCACCGTTGTCGACGGCTTTAGATGTCATGGTGTGTTGTCATGCGGGCCACTCAACGCAGTAGACAATGTACGCTTTCAGGCAACGTTTGGACGCCATGCGTGATGAACATCTGCGATTGTTTGTCAGGTAAGGGGGAGTAAAGTGTAATGGTAAACAAAAGTAGCATGGTAATGATAACTGGAGAAAAAGTCACGTAATCAAGTAAAGAGAGCGCACTGAAGCGTCCGTAACATTGGTTTCTCATTCAACTACGTCCGCGAGCATATCTGTTCACATCCACGGAAGTTTCGGAACGAGCACCGGAGTCGTCTTTTTGTACATTTGATACCCTTCGTCTTTCCCCCAACGTTCGTCCGCACTCTTTTCGAGTATAGGGATGCCACTCATCTGCGTGAGCAAGAATGTGACGAATAACGGGGAGGCAAAAACACCGACGGCGCGTCCCGGATGGCTGGCGGCTAAACCACTTGCCGCGACGCCCGCGACGCCGAACCACATACAAATCTCACCGAAATAGTTTGGATGTCTCGAAAGAGACCACAAACCATGCTTGATATACTTCCCCTTATTCGCCTTGTTTGACTTGAACACGTACTTTTGAACATCTGCGGTGAGTTCAAAGGCGAAACCGAGAGCCCAAAACGCAGCCAACGCGTAGTCCGCCGCGCGCAAGCCGCTCTGACCGGGCGTGCCGTTCACCATGTACACCGGAAGCGACGTCACCCACACCCAAACGCCTTGCAAGAACCAGTATATCGCAAACACTCTGGGCTTATCCTTGACCCCATCGAAGCGGCTGTCACCGCCGTCTCTGTGCGCTCGAAGGCCCAAAAACACGCCCAGCCGCGCCGTCCACGTCATCGCCATGGCGCTCACGAGTACCTGTCGCGCCCCAAGCCCCGAACTCGCCAACGTCATCGCCGCCGTCGATGCAAACGCAACTGAACCGAGTATGTCGTAAAACTTCTCAGTCTTTAGAACCGAAGCCACGGCCCAACCGACGAATTGAATGCCAAAGTCAACCGCCGCCGCGGCAAGCAACGACGATTCCACCGCGCTCACGCCCGGAATGATTCCCGTGCGCGTCATCTCGAGCCCTCGGGCACGCGGCGCGCGAAGAATGCGTCCGCCGTGCGTCACGCCGCGATCCGCGAACCTCGCCCTCGCGCTCGCGCGCGTCGCCGCGAGCCCAACCGCCCGGCGCACCGAGTCAGCACCAAGCTTGCGCACGACGTCCGCGCGCGCGGCACCGTCGCCGCCTCGGCCGCCGCCGCCGCTACGCGAGCGCTGAGAGCGCCGCGCACAGCCCTTGTCGCCGAACGAGAACCCGAACGCGCGATGGATGCGCGCGAAACCGCCGGGTCCGAGCGTCATGGAGTACCGGACGCGCCACTTTTTCGCGCGCCGTCGTCGTTCGAGCTCACACGCCATGCGCGCGTCACCAGCCGCTGCGAGCGCCGCGCGCGCGCACGCGTGTCCGCGCGCGCATCGCGTATCGCGGCGACGTGACGGCTGTCGCGCGGCGCCCGTGACGCGTCGCGCATCGTCATCGGGGGATGACGAGTTGGACACGCGAAGCGCCGCGGTGGTTGATATGTTTGAACGGGCGGCGACGCCGATCGGGGAGCTCGAGCGCGCGCAAGCGGCGCTGGCGGCGGTGAAAGCGATGACGAACTCGACGCTGGCGCGTGATGATGGACGCGCGAGCGAGGCGAGTGGGAGCGTTGGGGCGAAGAGCGCCGGAGCGGTGGGTAAGGCTATCTCTTCGTCGGCGCCGACCCGGGCGCCGACGGCGGCGACGAGCGCGAGTGCGGGGACGTCGAAGAGCGCGAGCGAGAAAAGATCGAAACCTAAAGCCGATACGTTCAATCCCGGGAGCGACTTCTGGACTTGGACGCCGCCGGAAGATGTGACAAAGTCTTCGTCGCCAGCGTCGGCGCCCGTTCCAAAGCTGCAGCGACAGACGTCAAAGAATGTAGCCGATGCCGTAGCCTTTGCTGAACGCGTTCCCGAAGCTTCGTTGCAGTTGAAGTTCCAGTCTGAGGAAGACGTACCCACGGCGCTTTCGATGGATTTTGAGAGTGAGCTGGCTACGGAGACTGTCGGGGCGACGGAGACGTCTCCGCTGAGCGAGACGCCGACGGTTGAACTGGAAGAAAGCGCAACGGCTGTTCGCGAGCTCGGTGCGGATGGCGCCACTCAAGGCACGCTTGAGAACGGTGCGCGTTGGTGGCGCGAATCAGGCGAAGAAGAGCTCGAAGGAGGTAAATTGTGCAAATGGACGCTAGTACGTGGCGCATCGGCTGACGGGTCCGTGGAATGGGAAGAAAAGTGGTGGACGACGAGCGACGCGTTCAACTATCGCGAGATGGGGGCAATAAAGTCCGGTCGTGACGGTAAAGGTAACGTTTGGCAAGAAAGCTGGCGCGAACAAATGACGCATGACACCACCTCGGGATTCTCCAACGCTTCAAAGCACATCGTGCGAGACGCAAACAAGTGGGGCAAGCAAGCCGATGGTACAGAATGGCACGAAGTATGGGACGAGAATTATTGGGGTGATGGACAAGTGAAGCGCACGTGCACAAAAAAAGGTGCAGTCGGCGACGGTGTCACGCCTGAAGACGGTCACGGCAACCGTTGGACGCATAAATGGGGCGAAGAGTGGGATGGACGCGGAGGATGCGTGAAATGGACCGACACCTTTGCCGACCGAGACGTGAGCGAAGGCGGCGGCTCAGGCCGCGCGTGGGGCGAAAAGTGGGAAGAACGTTGGGGAGATTACGCACACAACGGCAGCGCGGGGAACAGAACCGGAAGCACGTGGAACGACCGCGACGGGTATAAATTTGAAAAGACGTGGGGCGAGGAGCATTGGCACGACGGCCGCGTCCACAAATGGGGCGGCACCACCGACGGTTCCGACGGCTGGGACGTATGGGAAGACAGCGCAGGCTGGTGGGAACGCGCCCCAAGTTTCGGCTGGGACGAAGCCGTCTCTCACTCGCCGCAGCTCCTCTCCGTACCGCTTCGTTCCCGCGCCCCGAGCACCGGTAAAAACAAACCAACCATCGGACGCGCGCCCGGTCGAACCATCAAACCCCCTCCCGGCTCAAAGCTCCAAAACCCCGATCAGTAGCAGCGCGCACATTTTTTGTCATTCATCACCATTGCTATTCATGCATCACCACTCCCAATCGCGCGCATCCGCCGTCGACACGTCGCGCGTCCCGTCGCGCGCCCAGGCGCCCACGCGGTGCCCCACGCGTCCCGCGTCCCTGACGTAGCCTTCACACGCCGACGGTCGTCACGCGCGACACCTCACGTCAGCGACGCGCATCACACACGCACAAAAAACATACCCGCGATGTCGTTCGCACGCGCGACGCGCACGGCGGTGCCACCGACGGCGCGCGACGGCGCGAGCACGCGCAGCAAAGGGCGGCGGCGGCGCAGCGGCGTGCGCCCGTGCGCGCAGAAACAGCCCAAATACACGCGCGACGCGCGGGATGACGGGGGACTAGGCGTGGCGTTTAACGCCAGCGCATCGCTCGCGGACGTGCTCGCGGCGAAGGATGCAAAGGATGCGGCCAAGGCGGAGAGCGGGAATGCGAATTGGGCGAGCTCGCTCGCGGCGTTTCGGGATGAGAAAGCCGCGGGGGCGAGAAAGCGCGCTGAGATGGGCGTAGAGATGGCTGAAATTGAGCGTGATATCGACGAGAGTGAAGATTTGATAGATACGGTATGGGTCACCGATGCAGGCACGGTGGCGAAGCGGCAATTCAGAGGGTTATCGGATGAAGAAGAGGAGGTGACGGTGGAGGATGGCGAGTTTGTCGCGTTTGGCGGAGGCGGGCGAGATTCGGATGAGGACGTATGGGGACCAGGAGACGACGATATGTCGGTGTATGCGAGTGACGACGATGATTACTTCGAGGCTGGCGCGCGCGAGGAGCGTCCGCGGGGGATTCCGCGAGAGATGCGTTGTTTCGATACGGCGAAAATTTATGTAAAGGCTGGGGACGGGGGCGACGGCGCCGTGGCGTTTCGTCGAGAAAAATTTGTCCCGCAAGGCGGTCCGTCCGGAGGAAACGGTGGTATCGGTGGTGCAGTATATTTCGTCGCGGATAAGAACATGAACTCTCTTGATGGGTTCAGAAAGCGAGTGCATCATCGCGCGTCACCGGGTAAGAGCGGACTCGGGTCAAAGTGTAACGGAGCTAACGGAGTAGACATGGAGGTTTTGGTGCCTCCTGGAACAATCATTAGAGATTCACGCAACAAGAAGATATTAGTTGAAGTTACCAAACACGGTCAACGCGTGTTGCTCCTCAGCGGTGGCCGCGGTGGCCGCGGTAACGCATCATTTAAGACGGCAAAGAACAAGGCGCCGATGATTGCAGAGCTGGGTGAAAAAGGTAGTGAATTCTGGGTAGAAATGGAGCTCAAACTCGTCGCGGACGTAGGTATCATCGGCATCCCGAACGCGGGGAAGTCAACGCTTCTCGCTTCAGTGTCAGCGGCAAAGCCCAAGATTGCTGATTATCCATTCACGACCATCGTGCCCAACCTCGGCGTGGTTGAGCGCAATTACGAGCGCATGGTGTTCGCCGACATCCCAGGTTTACTCGAAGGCGCTTCCGAAGGTATTGGTTTAGGTTTCGAATTCTTGCGTCACACGAAGCGTACGCGAGTGCTCATTCACGTCATTGACTGCACGAGCGAAGACTGTTTCGAGGCGTATGAAGCCATTCGTACCGAGCTGGAACTCTTCGACGAGTCCTTGCTCGACAAGCCTGAAATTGTTGCCCTGAACAAGGTGGATGACATCGAAGCTACCGAGCGAGCGCTGCGCATGAAGGAAAAGTTCGATGCAGAGGGTGTGATTTCTCACTGCATTTCCGCCGTAACGGGCGAGGGCGTAGAGGAACTCGTATCTGATGTTCAAAAGGCTTTGAGCGCGCTCCCACCGATTGAAGACGAGTGGGAATCTGACATCGCGTCCACGGGCTCGCGAGCGGCCGACGGTAAATCCATCCAACAGTTCACCATCACCGAAACACCATATGCTTTCGTCGTCAACGGTGACGCCATCGAAAGATTCGCTCAAATGACAAACTGGGACTACTTTGAGTCGTATAAGCGTTTCGGCCGCGTGCTCGACATGTCTGGCGTCGACGAAGCCCTCAACGCCGCCGGTGCCGGCGAAGGGGACCGCGTCATGATTGGCGACTTTGAATTCGAATGGAGCAAAGACAAACGCGATCGAACGCTCTACGAAACCTTCAAACGTAGAGTCGCTGACGCCCCTGGCGCGCCTCGAGGTTCGCGTCACTGGCCCCACGCCGTCTAATCGCGAGCGCGCATTGTACACACAATCCTCCTACGCGCTGGCCCAAATCCGCATTCATTCGCGTGCATAGGTAGCCAGCGTTCAAGGAGGAATCACACCATCACATCACCGCCAGCCGCGCACTCATAAACTCGCAGCAGTGTACATAATAAATACCAATACACGTCACACACATGACGTAGCAAACCGTCAAAGACACGTCATTTAAGAAATCTTCTCCGTACTCTCGCACGGTTTCGGTCGTACATGCGTTGTTCCCCACCACACACGTACACAGAACTCATATCACCTCAATACGTACTATATCACTCTCATATGGACCGCCACACGCGACACGCCATCCCACGGATCATAAATCGAACGCACGGAGCTCACGGCCGCACAGTACCACACATCCACGCGATCGCGGCACGAAAACTTCCGACCTCGACTCGACACCCTTTCCGACGCTTCGCGCGGCGGCGACGCGGCAGAGCGACGCGCGCGCGCCGGGGCACCGATATGGCGGGAAACGCGAGCGATGTGCCATCCGGCGCGCGAGGCGCGTCGAAGCGCGGGCGCGACGGCGACGAGGCGGGAGACGGAAGTCGGAAAGTCGTCGGGGCGGAGAGTCACAGGATTGATCAGGTGGTGTCCGAACTCGGGTTCGTGGGCGCCGTGCCGCGCATGAAATGGGTGGATGACGACGAGGAGTTCGAGCAAGAGGAAGATGGAAGCGATAGGGTGGTCGTTGTCGTGGAAAGTGGGCGGCAGAGGCGGGCTGGGGGGCACAGTGGGGCGGCGGGCCGCGAGGCTGCCGCGGACGGGGGCGGCGGGCATCCTTGGACGTCGGAAAACGCCATTGGAGGCATTGAGACTGGCGCGCACCACGCGGATCGTGCAAAAAGAGCTGGCACCGGCGCGCGGAATGTGCACGCGGGGACTGGTGCGACGATGGGGCTCCCAGTTACCGCGCCGCGGGGCGGGTCGCGCGGGACGAGCGGTTCGGGCGTCGGCGTTTCCAAGGAGGAAGCTGGACGCGCACTCGCGTCGATGGTTGTCGAAGACGACGGCGAAGAACTGAAAAAGTTGAAACGCAAAGAGTCTAACCGCGAAAGTGCTCGTCGTAGTCGCTTACGAAAGCAAACTGAGAATGAAAACCTGAGTGGGCGCGTCAGGGCGCTCACCCGCGAAAACATGACTCTGAAAGAAAATTACGAAACCTTGCGAGGTGTTGTCGATAGCTTACGAGCACAAAACATTAATTTGCGCGAAGAGCTGGCCGATATTCACATTCGCAATGGGAAAAAGTGACCAAATTTTTTACCTGCGCGCTATGCACCATCCTTAAAGGCTTTATATTCCCGATTAGACCGTACGCAGCACACCATCACTCATCCTTGTTAATCATAATCAGCACAAACAAGTTTTGTCTCTGCTCTGTTTATCATTAAAAACCACTAAGCGTGTACATGTCATCGTTGCATTTGTAAGCGTCGCGACTGTGTCTATCACGGACCCTCTTGTTCGGGTTCGAGGCGAATCAAGTCGTCGATGCGAAGGATAGTAATCGCCGCCTCTGTGGCAAACTGAATGCTCTTCACCTTACTCAACGAAGGCTCGAGCACGCCCGCCGCAATATTATCGCGAATTTCACCCTTGACGAGATCCAAACCGTAGCCCGCGAGTTCATCCTTGCCCTCGTGCGCTTGAGCCGAGTGGTGTATCGCACGAAGCTTGGCGACAAGTTCAGTGGCGTCCTTGGCGGCGTTCACAGCGAGCACTTTAGGGATGACTAAAAGCGCTTGAGCGAATTCAGCAATCGCGAGTTGCTCTCGGCTTCCCAAAGTCGTCGCCATATTCTCTAGATAGATGCTCAAAGCCGCTTCAACTGCGCCGCCACCGGCGACGACGCGTCCGCTTTCAAGCGTCCGCTTGACGATGCACAAGGCATCATGAACAGACCTATCAATTTCATCAAGCATGTAGTCGTTTGCACCTCGAAGAAGTATCGTACACGCTTGAGTGTTGGCACAATCCTTGATAACAACCATGTCGTCGTCTGCCACGCGCTGCTCGACGACTTCGCCCGCCGTGCCGAGCATGGAGGCGTCAAAGGTTTCGCCGCCATCCATGTCTGACAACGAAAGCATCACTTGTGCACCCGTGGCTTTTGCAATGCGACGCATGTCATCGCGGCTCACACGACGGCACGCAATCGCACCGGCCTCTACGAAATATTTGAGCGCCATGTCGTCGATACCCTTGGAACAGAGCACTACGTTGGCCCCCACGGCTAAAATCATTTGAATACGCTTAGCGGTGATTTCAAACTCTTGCTCGCGAATCTTATCGAGCTCCTTAGGATCATTCACGAGCACTTGAATCCCCATGAGCATCTTCGTCTTTTGCAAGTTGAAATCAATGCACGCAATCTTCGCGTTTGTCACACGCTTGGGCATACCCTCCGCCGCGCGCCCGAGGTTCAACGCGTAACCTTTGACGACGGTGGACTCCTTCAAACTCTTCCCGTGCGCCTTCAAGATGTTAATTGCCTTGATTGGATACTTGACATCGCCCATATCGTTGTACGTTTTAATGCTCATGCACGCATCGACGACTAATTTACCAAAAAACTCCTCCTCAGCCCCGATAATCTTCGAACTCATGCTCGTCTTGGCGCACTGCAACAACGCGTCGACGCCGAGCGCGTCGACGCTCGTCGCCAACTTGTTCTCAATATACTTGACACTTTCACGCATCGCGAGTCTATACCCAGCGATGATATTGGTCGGATGGATCTTATTTCTGACTAATTCATTCGCACGCTTCAACAATTCCGCAGCGAGGATAACCACTGACGTCGTCCCGTCGCCCACCTCTTGATCTTGCAACTCGGCGAGCTCGACGAGAATCTTCGCCGCCGGGTGTTCCACCTCTAAAAGTTTTAAAATCGTCGCCCCATCGTTCGTAATCGTCACATCACCGATATCATCCACCAACATCTATACACGTGTTCAAATCAAACCCCACAACCGTCAGTAAAACGTACGCGCGCTCGAGCCAAAACGCCAAAACGACCGACGACGAAGAAAAAGTCAACGCACCTTGTCCAGCCCAACCGGACCTAAAGACGTCTTCACGATATTCGCCACCGCCATCACCGCCGTCGCTGCGCACAAAACACACAATCACAAAACACACCGTCAGTCTCACGCGCGTCCCACCCCGTCGTCGTCACCCGTCACACGAAAACCACGCAAACAAAGAAAGATCACCACCAGAGATCCATCCACGCATCCATCCATCAATCATCACCGTCCCTCGCGCCGTCCATCCTTCGCCCGCCCGCGCTCGCGCTCGCGCGCGCATCACCACCGTACCATTCGTCTGGCGCACATCCCGCCCGCTCTCGCGTTCGCCAAAGAACACGTCAGACTGTCCCATGGTCCGCGTCGCGCACTGCGGCGGACCGCGCCGTTGACCTCGATGTTCGATCGATGCGTGCGTCGCGCGCGATCGATATCGATATCGATCGATTCAACATTCCATCGACTCGCGATTCGCTTTCGAGACCCATAAAAAAAGAGAGCCACGACAAAAACCATTTCGGCGGCTGCCGCGCGCGAGGGTCGCGGTCGCGCCGCACACGCTCGCGCGCGGCGGTCGACGCGCGCGCGGGGTTCGCAGCGATGGTGATGGATTCATCCTCGTCCTCGTCGTCGTCGTCGTCGTCGCGGGTGATTCGCGCGTGCGCGGTGGTGGCGGTGAGCGCGTGGTGCGTGGCGCGCGTGGTTCGGGCGCAGCGACAGCGCCGCGCGCTCGACGCTGGGGTGACGGCGTCGGCGTCGGCGTCGGCGTCGGCGTCGGGGACGGCGGCGACAAATGATGGGTCGTCGTTGACGACGCGCGAGCGACGGATGGTGGTGTACGCCACGCGCACGGGGACGTCGAAGAGGTTTGCGCGCGCGTGCGCGGAGGCGCTGGACGCGGCGTCGGGGTCGTCGCCGTACGAGGTTGTGGATTTAGCGACGATTGATGATCCAGAAGCGGTGTTTGGTAATAGCACGCACGCGGTTACGGCGGTGTTTGTGGTGAGTACGCACGATGGAGGTGAGGTTCCGACGCCGAGCGCGTGGTTTGCGCGTTGGGCGCGGGAGAGCGCGTACGACGAGCGCACTGGATGGATGTATTTGAAGCATGTCAAGTATGCAGTGTTTGGATGTGGGAACAAAGAGTATGGGGATGATTTCAATCGCGCTGGGAGAGAATTGGATGCGCAATTGGCACGCATGGGTGCGGAGCGTTTGGCGCGACGGTGCGACGGAGACGAAGCGAGCGGGCGAATGGAGGCGCAGTTTGAGGAATGGAGCGCTAAGCTCGTGCGTAGAATCGCCTCGGTGAAAGAGTCATCGGCATTTGCGTATGCAAAAGACGCGATGATGACAGAATTACAAAGCGGCAGTGTCGAAGATGATTCTGTGGCGGCGTACGCGTCAGACGACGAGGATGACGATGGGGCGCCGAGCGTGGCTGGGAGCGAAGACGACCAAGACATGGAGGATATCGGCGAAGGCGAAAACAACGGAGAAAAGAAAGAAATGGTCACTGATGCTCTCCGAGGGGCGCTGACGAAGCAGGGGTATAAAATTCTGGGCTCTCATTCCGGTGTAAAGCTCTGTCGATGGACCAAGGCCATGCTGCGCGGTCGCGGTGGGTGCTACAAACACACATTTTATGGGATTGAAAGTCATCGATGCATGGAAACAACGCCCTCATTGGCATGTGCGAATAAATGTACGTTTTGCTGGCGACACCACACTAATCCAGTGGGTAAAACGTGGCGGTGGCAGATGGACGATCCTCTGGAACTTGTTGAAGCGGCGGTTTCCGAGCACTGCAAAATGGTAAAGCAGATGAAGGGCGTTCCTGGAGTGTTGCCAGAAAAACTCGAAGAAGGCATGAATCCGAAGCACTGCGCGTTATCGCTCGTGGGTGAACCAATTATGTACCCAGAAATTGGCAAGTTTGTCGGTGAATTGCACTCGCGCAAGATTAGCACCTTTTTGGTCACCAACGCCCAGTTCCCAGAGGCGATTACAAATTTACCACCGATCACTCAGTTGTATGTTTCCGTTGACGCGGCGACGCCAGAAACTCTCAAGGCAATCGATAGACCGTTATTTGCGGACTACTGGGATCGCTTTATTGATTCGTTGAAGTCCTTAAAGGATAAGCAGCAGCGCACCGTGTATCGGTTGACACTCGTTTCGGGATGGAACATGGAAGAGGTTGCTGCGTACGCGAAGCTTGTCGATCTCGGTAAACCAGACTTTATTGAAATCAAGGGTGTAACGTACTGCGGCAGCAGCGATGCATCATCACTAACGATGAAGAATGTACCGTATCATAAAGATGTATGCGAATTTGGTGAGGCTATTGTCAATTTGCGTCGTGACGAGAATGGCGAGGAAGAGTACGGACTGGCGTGCGAGCATGCGCATTCGTGTTGTATTTTACTGGCTAGAACAGATCGATACAAGATCGATGGGGAGTGGTACACGTGGATTGATTACGATAAATTCCAAAATCTCGTCGCGAGTGGCGAAAAATTCTCGGCGCTTGACTACATCGAGCGTACGCCAAGCTGGGCAACGTACGGCGCCGAGGAAGCTGGTTTCGACCCAGATCAGACTCGTCATAGAAAAGTTAGAAATCACCCAGGAAAACTCGCTCCAGAAGTAGAAGTAGTAGCGTGAGATGTCTGTAATAATAATATAAACAACACTATTTACTCAGTTTTGCGTTTTGAACATCCTGCTCGTATCGATGGATGTTGATATCTATGAGTTCTAACAGAGGATCGATTGCGTCAGGAATAATTGCCGCAAGGAGTTCAAACGACGGCTTTGCAACAAATCGAATGAAACCAAGTTGATTCGATTGTGTCGTCGCCGGCCCAGCGATTGTTCTGTCCATGAACTCTGGAACATCCATCAAAAGCTCTCGCTGACGGTCGCCTTGTTTGTAAAACTCGCCCGTGACGTCTTCAGCCCACGCCAGCGCGAGATGATACGGACGAGCTGGATTACTAATATCAGCACAGTGCAGAGTAAACGCAAGAGGAACCCAAATGGGGTTCCACTCCCTAAGTGGTTTCACGAGATGTGTCATGGCATCTGTATTGCTTTCAACATCAGAGGCTACACGAGCGACAAGATCACCATGGAATTCCATATCCGTGTGGAGAACCATTTTTTGCATCAGTTTACAGATTTCAGCTCGCTCTTTTGGAGGGAAATCATCTAAAACTCTGTGGTTCCTCATCCCTGTAAACGCTCTGAACAAGTGACCGTTCTCATTTACGCTCACGCCATTCCATCTCGTGGACTCTTCCGACTGAGAATCCACCAAAAAAGGATTGTTCACACCAGGATGACCAACATCGTGAACTACCGCGGCTATTAAGCACGTAAAAACGTGCTTTGGTTCAATTTGAGCCTTCAAACCATGGTCTAGGAAATATGCCATGGCTTGCGTGACGTCTGTCGCGTGCACGTGATTGTGGTAATTGTTGTCCTTGTATTGGGCTTCTATCTCGCTCAAAAATTTTGCCATATTCTCAACCGAGAGTGGCAAAGATGAGAATAATCCAAAGTCTCTGAGTAATCCCATAGTGAGCTTGGTGAGCGGTCCAACGCGGGAATCCTTGCACGTCTTTGCAAATGCATACACATCAAAGCCACTCCAACTCGTACTCACTGTACTCAACGCTTGATCTAACGAAGTCGCACTCGACGTTGACAGTTGAGAATGCGATATTTCAGGAGACATTGGCCTACTGGACCCCGCGAACTCTGATATTTCCCCAGAACTGTAAGCGCTGACATCCATACTACGTCGCGGTGCGCGCATTTCCATCGAAAGCTTTGCCATGTTACGGGACAGAAGCAAAGAATTAATCGTTTGACTCTGGTGCACGTACTGCTGCACGAAACTTTGCGCCTGTGGATCGAGTAACTGCTGTGCTTCCGCGCTCGCCGCGTTTCCGTGAATCTGCAAAATCAACGCATTGGCCACCTTCAATGCGTTTTCGATCGACCTCAAGGTCTCAACTGGATCGGTTTCAACGTTACTTAAGATCTTCTTCTGCTCAATTTCAACCAGACGCCGAACGGTATGGAACATTGCGCGATAAACCCCATTTTCTTCTGCGCTAAGCGGAAAACCATCCTCGTCCTCGTCCTCGTCTTCAATCAGCTCAT
>Ga0222715_10003204_pt1 | contig 14679 bp, 6 predicted proteins | sample C33_9DmetaG_FD_165056 | JGI IMG/M metagenome (GOLD analysis project Ga0222715, IMG submission 165056) | Estuarine water microbial communities from San Francisco Bay, California, United States - C33_9D | ecosystem: Environmental > Aquatic > Marine > Unclassified | place: USA: California...
TTAGAGACAATCTACTTGATCAGCACGGATGCTACGTACAATATTTAAATAGAAATGGTCAGCCTATGGATTCTGGCTTGTCGTACAATCAGGGCATGGCTGTTGGGCAGTACCATAGTAAGGCACTTCTTCCGGGTATACTTGGTGTGAGGACCAAGACTAGAACACCAGAAGGTTACCCATATATAAGAACTGATGATTTATTTAAGAGTCTTGGTTGGAGAGAAACTGAAATAAAGTCTTTAAGTAGATATATAAGCCTTGAGAATGCGTTGGTCCATGCTCGAGTTTTAAACGATGCTGGTGTTGGACCTGAGAAAGCAGGTTTAGAGCCATTATTTAAAGTTTTAGTTAAGGTTACAGAGTTTATAGATGGTGACACAATTCAGGTTCAAGACATACTCAATCCCACCAATAGCTTCAGAGTTAGATTCGGCGGAATTAATACAGGTGAGGTAAATATTATTGGAGGAAAAATTGGCGTAGCAGAACCTGGTCAAGCTTCAAATATAGAGGGTATTTCAGCTGAATTGGTAGATGTCGTATCTCCAGGTGGAAAAGCTAAGCAGTACGTATATGACGCATTAGTAGGTAAAGTTTTCTTATTAAGAGTTAACAAGAGCATGTCTCAAGATCAAGATATGCCAACAGTTACTGGCGGTATGGACCTAGAAGATTTCTATGATGCAGGTTCTTCCATTAATCAGCAATCATCTTATGTTAAAGATTCATATCAAAGAGTTCTAGGTACCATATTCTATTACATTCCAGAGTCTATATCCTCACAGGCTAAGTCAAATGTCGAATCAATATTTAGGTCTGTTATTGATGAAGGGTTAATAGCTAATCTGGAAGAAGAAGTTATTAGCAGATTTAAGGATCAAATGGGAGACGTTTACTCTGCAGATAGTGGCCCCGTATTTTACAATAAGTTTGACGATATATATCTAGGTGTGAAGTCATCTACTCCTCCTAATTATTTTGACTACGCAAATGCTGCCGACCCCATAGTTGCTAATACAGATGATGAATCTAGAAATATTTTTAATATATTAGTTTACATTCAGTCACTACAAGGTATCTATAATATAGCCTCCAAATGGCCAATTGTAGCTTGGAATGAGTACTATGAAGATGGTTATCCCGTAACCCTGAACTGGGAGCTTGTAGTTAATAATTTAGCTAGAGTATTCGTCAGAGATCTTCAGGTTCAATCAGAATCAGTCAATACTGCTAGCGAAACCGCAGTTCAGCTGAATGGAGACTATTAATGGCCGGTTATAATAATTCAGACCTTTCCTCATCAGTATCTTTTGCCAGATCTTTTATGGCTAATAACTATGCAGGTGGAGAAGTCAGAGTATCTGGTACCACAGCTTCAAAAAACCTAAACAAAGCTAGTGCAAATTCGCTTTCCAGTAGAAATGTAGCAGACTACTTAAATGGCAATTATATGAACCGTAAGCCGGTATTTAATCTGGTTAGCTTTGACAATCATATTCATTCTTCTTTAAATTCTCAGTTGATTGGCGGAGCTGAGGTTGGTCATGGTTACAATACAGCTAATGATGAAGTTAATCCAAATCTAACAGTTTTAGATCCTAACTCAATCAATACAGCTGATATTCAAAGATTAAGCGGCGGTGCTGCTTTTGCGGAGCTCTTAAAGAGAAGTGCAGTGTCAAGAAATCTCACAGGAGATCTAGTTTCTAATGCAATTGACGGATTAAACTCAGCTTATTTAAGAAGCTTAAATGATGGAGTTATGTTAGGCGGCAATCCTCACGATAGGGAGACGTATACTTATACTAATATTGAGCTAGTCGGTGCCACAGGCAGAGCGGAAACTGGAGGAGTTGCCCTTCAGTCTGTCATGAGTCAGGATGAAATAGGTTGGATCTCAGACAGAATGCGATTACTTAAAGGCTATGGGGTTATTGAAGATGATCATGTTTTAAACGATGGTTTCGACTTTGATATACCAGATCATCTTTCTGACCTTCAGCAGAATTATGGATTAAATAATGAAAGGAGATACTCCGGAGGAGTATTAGATGAAACAGTTCAAAGGTCAGGTGTAGAAACTGCATACCTGGCTCCAGCTTTAATTGAGCTTTTAATTTATTTAGGTTCTGATGAAAGCGAAGTTAGGATAGTGGCTAATACTGGAGCTGGTAGTTCTCCAACTTCTCAGGAAACTGGTGCAAATGTAAGCACTCTTTCCAACGGTGATATGGTAAGTGATCATGTATTTGGTAGAGCTATAGATATTGTATCGGTTACTAATGTGGATGGTTCTGGTGGTGCGGTCGATTTACCTAGCAGTGGGTCTAGTGTAGCTATATATAGGGCAGCTTTTGAGCTGTTGATGGATGAACTAAATAAGGTTGGGCTGTCACATCCCTATTTACTTCCCGATAGTATATGTGTTAGCTCTGGATTAAAAGCTGAGCTAGAAATAGAAGATGGATCTTTTGAGGTCAGCAATGCTTCGGTAAGGTTGAGATATCCAGGGCTAAAATATGTTGATTTTGTATCTTCAGATTACGCAACTGGATATATACATCTTAGTTTTGGCGCTGGTAGGTGTGGTGTTTATTCTGGTCCTGGAACTCTTTCTATGGGTAGAAGATCTGTAAATGGATCTGATTCAGAGTTCGCCGTTGATCTAACGTCTGGTGTTGACTCGGCTTTATTGTATATCGATGGAGAAATAGCAGGAACAGCAGCATCATTCAGCGATGAGAAATTCAATACGCCTTTTATTGGGGATAGGAAATCAGAATCACTAACAAGAGATGAAGTGTTCAGGCTGCTTCTAAATGTTATGCAGCCCGAAGCTGCAGCTATCTTCTGTGCTATAGCGGTCAGGGAGGGTGGCTCTAAACCCGGTGCTTTTAATCCTAGTAACTATGCAGATAATGATCTTCCATTACCTTCGGCTACAAATCCTTCTGTCCCAACAGGGAGTGAAGTTACTAATCCATCAGGAGTTTCTTTCCCTCTTATCGCTACAGCACAAAGTATTTATGACACAGCTAAAACTATATTAGATTACCCAAATCCAGAAAATAGATACAATAATTCAGGTGGTGGCAACCCAACTGTTAATACTGTAGATTCGTGGACGGCAGCTGATGAGTTCGATTGTTCGGGACTTGTTTTTTGGGCTGCGTATAAAAATAATATAGCGATAAATGCGTACAGTAATTTGGTAAGAAAAGTTGAAGATGTATCTCAATTTAATAGCGGATGGGACTGGAGTTATACTCAAACAATTATAGATTTAATGGATGTATTTGGAACTAAGTTTGTTGATTCATCGGGCGAAACCGTAATAGGCACTGATGTACCCAAGCCAGATTATGAAAAAGTTTTTAATACTCCTGGAGCAGTAATAATAAGAGGTCCAGATGATATTCCTGGCCAAGGTGGCCACGTTGCAATAGTAAAGGGTGATGGAACAAGGACTATCCTGCATGCAGCCAGTACATCTGTAGGTTTAATTGAGCAAAGTATTAGTGAGGAGTCACTTCAGAATTATTGGCACTGTGGATTAATACCGGGAACCTATTCTACTACCTCATCCGGTGCTACAGATTCAGCTGGTGGATCTAACTTGAACTATAGTGTTAGTGACCTGGGCCTGCATGGCGATTGGTCTGTGGGTATGTTTCAAGTTAACCTTTTACCAAATGCACACGGTCAGAAAAATTTCTTCCTGCCCTCACCTGCTCCAGGTCAAGTTGTACAAGGATGGAAGATCGGGCTTGTTAATTGGCAAAATTATGGAACAACAACAGCAGCTTTAGCTGGAGCAAAAATGAGCCATATATATAAACCATATAGGGTTTCCGGCAGACATGCTGATGGTGTTGAGGTCATATTTGACGAGGTTGATGAGAGAGCATGGGTTCCAATAAATCAAGCTTACATGTTATACAAGACTGCTACAAATAGAGATCCATCTATAGTTATGGCTGAAGATCAAAAAGCAGGGAGAGATCATGAGTATATATTTGGTCCTTGGGGGGATTATGATGGCGGACCTACTTATGGATTTATTTCTAATGTAAGATTCGAAACAGCAGTAGAAATATATGTTTCGAATACTACAGGTACTAGACAGGATTTAGTAGATTGGACTCTTCAAATGTTTGATAATGCCATCAAATCAAATGGAGAACCAAGCCCATCAAAAGAGCATGCGGAAGAGTGGACACAAGGTTGGGTATTTAGGTCTACTTACAACAGTGCAACAAGTAGATATTCCGATGGTGGTAAGGAGCACCCCGACGTTAATCTTTAATTTTAAGGAAGAGTTATGCCAGTTAATTATCCAAAATTTGATAAAAAGATACAAGATCAGATTGATCTAAGCACCATGAGATCATCCAGGTCTAGGCCCGGAATGATTATGGATTACAGTAGATCAAATCATACAGCAACGATTATACTAGATGAGCAGTATTCTAGTGGCATGGGATCAGTAATAAAGAACGTCCCCTGCCCGGTCACGGTTGGTGTACAATCAGTTTCCCCGACAATAGGCACACGCTGCCTAGTAGGCTTTAGGGACAGCAATGAAGCTTCGCCTTATGTTGTAAACTATTTTGAAGATAATATTTCAAATTCTAGTTATTACAGAAATAGTTTTATCGATACTGGTATACCTAGGTTTATGGTGTAGTTATGCAGATTAATGGACAATCCAATAAAATACCTGTTAATAGAGAATTAAAGTCTAGAAAAGAGTTTTCAGATAGAGAAGTGGGCATCACTCATCCTGATATACCTAGCTTTATTAGGCTGAATGATAAGGGTGATATAGAAATATTTGCAGCTCCTGGTGTGGGAATGGTTATAAGTTCTAGTTCTAAAACTATATCTTTTTTTGGAAACTTCGTAAACTTTGTAACAAGAGACGATGGTTTAAGGTGGAATAGTTACAAGTTTAATATTTCTTCTTATGACTATTCTCAGCCAACTTTAGTTAAGATAAACAGAAAAGAAATAAATTCTGCACAAGAGGGTGTTTATCATTATCTTACTTTAGTAGATAAATTAGATCAGGAAGAAAAAGATATTCCCATTACTATTAGTGGTAGACATACTTTGGGCGAAGTTAATCAAATAGAGTATCAAAATCTAACTTCTCAAGAAGATTATTCTGATTTATCATATGAAGATGTCGCATTACTTGAGGTTTATGCCACAGATTACTCTAGATCTCATCTGGATTTAATTATAAAATTCCTACGAGAAGGACTTAATTTTAATCAAGCCCATCAAAGAGCACTAAGGGAAGGTACTGATGAGTGATTTATATTTCACTCTTTCTGGTGATATAGCGTTTAATGGCCAGAAAGATCTGGCGATAACCTCTACATCAATGCAGACTGACATACAGCAAGCATACCTAAGGTTGATGACAGAGCCTGGAGACTTTTATGTGTACCCGAATTTAGGCATAGAATTAAGGCAGCTTTACGGAATGCCACAGAGGAAAGAGACAGGAGAACTGGGTAAGAAACTTATTCTAGCTGGACTCAAAAAAGAGGGATTATTTAAAGAAAGATCTATTAAAATAGATGCGGTTCCTACAGGTCCAGATGCTATTAGATTTGATATACATATCATATCTGATACTAATCAGCCAGTAACACTTTCCATAACCCAGAGCCTGGAGGTATGATATGGCTATATATGGATTAAAAAATAAATCAGAAATATTAGTTGGAATATTAGACGCTCTTCAGAAGAATGCAGGTATAACAGCAGTATATCCTGGTTCTGTTGCCAGAGCTTTTGCTGAAGCAGTTAGTGATGAAGTTTCAGATCTATATGAGTCTTTTAGGTTCAGCGTTAATCAATCAAGTTTAGCTACCGCTTCTGGTAGGAATTTAGATTTAATTGGAGATCTATACGGCATACGAAGAAAATCTGTGAGTGACGAAGTTGCTAATGACAGAAGATCTTTTAACATCGAATTCTTTATAGACAAAGTACATTCTTCAAACATTATCATACCAGCAGGAACAAGTATATATAATGATGTTTCTAATTTTGTTACCAAGCAGTACAGCTATAGTTTAAGGGCGGCAGTAACAATTCAAGCAGGATCAAAGAAAGCTTACGGTAGGGTAGAGCCAAACTTTACCGATGATTCCTATGTGGCCCCAAGAAACTCATTGACCAAGCACAACTTCTCTGGTTCCGGAGGAGTAATTGTATTCTGTACCAATCCAAAAGAAGTATATTCAAATGCAAATTCAGAATCTGATGAAAATTATAGAAGAAGAATTATAGCCTACAATAAGTCCAGGACAAGCGGAACAGCAGAGTCAGTTAGGTTTGCAGCTCTCTCAGTAAAGGGTGTTAAGGATGTTAGAATAAGAGAAGCCTCTTATGGGATAGGCTCTTGTGATGTTATTATAATCCCTGAGTCTACCTCATCTATACAAAACCTGCCTGGAAATATTCTTACTGCAATTAACGCGGTAAAGCCAGTGGGCGTGAGATTTAATGTGTCTATAGCAGAAAAGCTAGAAACATCAGTAAATGCTACTATAACAATTCCTTCCGGAAACTCATCGAGTACAGTCACGGCAATAAGAAACCAGGCCGCACTCTTTGTTAAGAGATATCTGAATAGTTTAAGTGTTGGAGATCAACTTTCAATATCTCAGATAGAGCAGCAAATAAAGATGTCAACAGATGTTATAAGAAGTGTAACGATAAACTCTATAACAGTAAATGGCAGAGAAATATCTTTAAAGGATTTTTCACCAAGTAGTGTTAGACAGTATTTGGTGGCTGGGAATATAAATATAAATTCTGTTATAATAGGAACATCTTCGTACTAATATTTTAGGGCACTAAATGAAGCAGTATCTTTTATCTTTAAGAAGTAGTGATTTCACCAAGTCAGGAAATACTTGGACTACTACTGCTATCAACCTATACAATAACAGTAGTTATAAGAATTATTCAACATTAAGATCTGCATATGGTTTAAATTTGATAGGTGATAGAACCTATACTGGCATAGAGATGGCTTCACCTTCCAGTAGTGGCGATCATGCCACACCTATTGACCCCAATGCTGTGTACGTTACAGATCAAGGTGAGGTCATATACGAAACAGCTACCCCCTCTCTGCAAAGGTTTATAGACACTTCTTCTCAAATAGATTTGTTAGCATTTAGTCATAAGTTTGTGAATATTAGTGGCTCATCTGAACCAACATTTTCTTTAACAATATATGAATCAGACGACTCTTCTGGTCCATGGCTGGAAAGCTATTCTTCAGGAGAAATTTCAACTCTCTTTATGAGAGATGTAAATCAGTATGTAAAAATAGAGTTAGAAATTGAAGATGACGAAGCTGAGATGGATACAGCTGGTTTAATATTCCTTCTTGAGGTTGGTATACATGATTCAATCCCTCCAGTAGTATCTAGAACTGGCAAAAATATTCTTAGAAGATTCCCTTCTTGGACAAAAATATATGAGGACTCTGTAGATTCAGCTACTCCTTCATTAGATGTTCCTCAATCTGAAGGTGGAAAGTTCTTAACCGCTCTTACTCAAGATAGCTTAAATATCTTTGAGAACATAGTAGATTTAGATTCTTTAAACTCATACATAAACACCGCAGACATAAATCAACTCGCATGGATATATGCAAGTTACTCAATACCTGCAGCGGTAGTCAGCTCTATCTATGGTGATGACATAAAGCTTGCTCCAGTGTCTAGTTTGGATAAGCTCTTAGCACTAAGGAGTACAGATTATGCATTTTATTATTCAGCGATAGATAGAACAGTTTACACTACAAGAAAGTTTGATAATCTTTTAATAAATTCGGTCATAAGAGACCAAGATGCTGTGAGTATATTTAATTCTTTTGACGAAATGGGCGCAAAGGTCGGACTCCCCAGGCTGTATTTGGAAGGTAATGATAATTTCAAGAAAAGAATTCTTGATGTTTCCCAGAACACAACCTCTGGAAATATTGAAGGACTTAAAAGAACGCTTAGAAGAGAGTTGGATATATGGAGGGCGTATGGGGCAACTCCTGATTCAGACTATCTTGGTGCCACTCCTGAGATATTAGAAATATCTGACATAGAGAGATCTACCCCTTATGTTGATAGCTATCTCAGGCCAAGTAAAGCTTTTAAAGATTTAGTTAAAAAAATTAATACTATCTACCCTTCAAACATAGGGTATGTAAAATGGTCTGAAGGTGTTTGGGATTATTCTGGATTTAATTCTGAAGGAGTTTCTAGGCTTCATTCGGTATATGATCAGTCATCTTCACCGCTTTCTTCTTATTATCAGCCCGGCGTTGGTGACTTCAATGATGCAAAGTTTGAGATAGTCGGTAGTGTTACTGATGTAGATCAAGATTCTTCTGTTACAGATTTTTCTGGATATCTAGAAATTGAAGGTACTGAAGTCAACAGTCAAAACTATTCGTATGATCCAATTATAATTGATTACACAGTAGTCGCATCGTATATTAGAGATGATGTAGATTTAGATTCAAGTGGTCCGGTAATGGTTTATGAGGTAGACATGCCGGCACATGATAATTATTCAACACCTTCTACTTTTTATGTTAATTTAGATTACAATACTTATCCTGGCTTGTATGTAAAGAATAGGTATTCAGAGTTAAGCTCTGCAAGTCCTGAGTATTCAATGTTTAAGGTATTTGATCAAGATGGGTTATCTTTGACTGGTTTACCATTTAAAGACAAGGTTTATGATGAAGCTTACCTGAATACAGATTCGACACCTAATAGTCAAACGTTCAGCTTAAATGAGGTAGATGAGGTTAGGGTCGTATTTGGACAGTCCTGGAATCAAGGTACTCAAGCCTATGTCACGGAAACTTACGGGGATTTTAGGGCTTCGTTTTCTTTAGCAACACCTAATTTTTATAGTTCATTTTCCGCAGGGGATTTCATGTCTCTCGCTACCCCTGATATTACCTCTAAGAATGCCAATGTCTACGTCGGTTCTGAATACTATGGAACTACTCCAAATTTATATTACACCTCAAAAATAGTCGATAAAATATTACTTAATGATGATAATGATTTAAGTTCTTCTTCGGCTACTCCAAAAAGAATAGATATACAAGATATAAAAGATAAAATTATTTATCCGGCCAGCGCTACTCCAGAAAATATTTTCTTAAATATTTCTAGCAATCCAATTTATCCACTATATAATTCCGATTCAGTTGCAACACCTCTGGGTGGATATTCTTCTTTCCATGGAGATCAAGTGAAATACCTTGTTCCATCTTCGCCAAATATTTTATACACAGTATATGACTCTTCTTCTAGTGTGACTCAGTCTCAAGACTACTTTGAGTCAGCAACTATAAACTACTCTTCTAGTGATGACCATATTTTAGTGGAATCTGATACTGGTGATTTTTATCCGTTTGAATATGATGTTGAGTCTGATTTTTCTGCCACTACTTCCTATACCATTTTTCAGGGTTACATAGATGAGTACGGTAATGCATATGAATCTTCAGAAGATCCTGAGAATACATTTTATAGAGGAGATAAAACTTTAGGGGATTATTCTTTTGACTTATCTACATTTTCAATGAGCTCCCCTAACACATATAGAGTAGAGAAAGCTACATTCCATTCCGCCACTCCTGGTGTTAAGCTTTATGTTAAAGATAAAACCTCCTTTGTGCAAGATCTAAATTCAGCATTTGAAAACTACACTAGCACAACTGAGTCTGTCTATGCAGATAAAGAAGAGTCTTACAAGATATCTGTTCATCCTGGTTACATATATTTTGATGAAGATGATTGGTATATATATGAAGTTTCCAATACTCAATCTGAAAATGGCAGATTCTTTGAAATAGAATTAGATAAGATACCTAATGCAGCCAAGCCATTTATTGTTAATGTAGATGGAGAAGATTGGCGACATATAGTCTTTGAAGATTCAGCAACTCCTGGAAGTATTACATTTACGAATACGGAATCAGTAGAGTACATTGGCAATAACACTTTGATGCTAGCTTATACTGATGTTAGCAATGTTGAGGTGGTTGACTCATATACAGATAGAGTAGTTAACAATTCTGTGTCAGAGTCTGGTGGTCTTATAGAACCATTTGATTCAGCTACTCCTGGAGTTTATGGGAGGTATTATGATGTTTCCTATACTGTGAACAATTCTTTCCATGTGGACCCAGATGTACTGGTTGGTGATGAATATAGGTCTTACTTATATCTTTCTTCAACTCCTTCTTCAAATGTTAACTATGAAATAACATATGAAACGTCTTTTAGTGATAGGTATAATTATGTTGATTTGGAAATTGATCAATACGAGAATCCATTATCAGAAGGTTTTGTATATGTATCAAATGAGGAATATGACTTTAATAAAGTTGAACATAAAATGTCTCCTTATTACCTATATGATAACACTGAAGACTTTGCAAACTTCACTATAACATCTTATGACGTAAACCATAATCTAAAGCCGGGTCAGACGTTTAGGGTTCATGGAACTAATATAGCTGCCGATCCAGAATATGTAACCACAAATGATAATGGCTTAGGTTTTACAAAAATATATTATTCTGGCTCTGTTCCAACTTCAGTATCTTCTGGTCAATTTATTGTAGAGGGAATAGGCTCTGCTACACCAAATGGCGGAACCAATAGTTCCTCAGAAGGCTATTCAAGTACCGTTAATTTTGAAGTATTTTCAGAAAACTATTTCAACCTACAAGTAAAAGCAGTTCCTGTAAGAATGCATATTAAAGCTGACGGTACAAGCGATGTAATTATTATAGGACAGGTTTACTGGATGGGGTATCCGATAGGTCTAGAAGTTGACATAGATTGGTATGTTGCAGACTATGTCGCAGATTTGTTTAATGGAAATGTTTCTGCAACAACAGTTACCTCTGATGAAAATGGTAGATTTGTTTTAGAAAATGTTATCACAACAAAGAGTAAAAATGATCCAGGAATAAGGTTTGCAAGGGTGGATTTAAATAGTTCATCATCAGTTGTGTCAGATTTGCAAGCCCAAGGAGAGACTATTGCATCTAATGACGTTACTATATCAGGTGACATAGTGTACTGGAATGAAACTTTTGATAATGTAGAATTCTTTGATGACGAAGCTGCTATTCCAAGAGATCTACTAGTTATACCTGATGAGAATAGATTATTTGCAAATAATCCTGTATTCAGGTATAACCACTCTAATCCTGAAGTCATTACCTACAACACGAGCACACAGCCCTGGTCTACTCAAAGATGGGTTCCCATGACCAGGTATCAGCAGTATCAACTGGGATATTTTGGCTCAACTCCAAATACTATAACCACATACTCTAACATACACCCTGACTATGGAGATAGCTAATGAGAAAATTTGTTAATCAAACCTCATCTGGAAATGAGAAAGCTATAAAGATAGGCAATAACGTACCCACCAATGCAGTGGGTCTGTCGTGGTTTGATTCAAATGAGGTAACCCCAGGTAATACTGTGGGGATTGTAGACTATTCAGATTTAATACATGAAAATAAAATATCAGAAAGAATGTATGGGCAATCTCAATTTGCGTATGCTGATGAGTTGGGCATTTTAAGAAAAGCAAATGGTAGCTATAATTTTCAGAGCAACGATATAAGCATTTCTGATTTACCATTGTCAAGAAGAGCTATTTCAAATAATATTGACCTAAGTAGTCAAGATAGTCACGACTATGCTCATTACAAGTATGTTAGTAGACATTTTATATCAGCTCCAAATAACTTTTCTTTAATTGATGAAAACTCTTTTATAGAAGCTGATGCTATGTCAAGTATAGCAATTAAGGTTGTTGATAAAAATGGTTTTGAATATTTAGATGAATCTTTAAATAGAAAAAAGTATAGAATATTACTTGAGCCTTATAGAACATCTTTAAATTACAATAACCTGGAAGTTCCGCATAAAGTTGTCGTGCTGCTTGACTCATCAATTCCCGATAATCTATCTTTGATTTATGATAAAGTTGAAACAAATGATGATGGTTCTGTTTTTAATCTGGAATTAGGTTTTAGCGAATCTATTAATCCAATATCTATTTATGAAGAGATACCGGAAGAAAGCTTTGTTATAGATCGTACTACGACTGGTAAAAAAGTTTTTTCTATTAAAAAGTTAGACAATAAATATTCTGAATTAGTTAATCAGTCGCCTTCCAATAATGGCTATCAGGTAATATCACCCTTGAAAGCTTTCTCTGACTATAGGACTTATGAGACTTTTAACTGGAGAGTTGTAGCTAGATCCAGAACCTCTGTTAATGTCTCAACAATTGACGCTGGCTTATATCAAGACACTGACAATATTGCCAGGAGTACAATTAAAGTAGCTGTTCTATATGATTCAAATACGGCTTTAAGTAACTCTGATATCAATCCTTATATCTTTAGAAGATTGCAAAGCTCATCATTTAACCTTTTTAGATATATTTTTGAAAATCCAAATGGATCAGTTGAAACACTGACAGCAAACATTGGCGAAAAAGACCACGCAGATTACTGGAAAGTTGATATTAATAACTTAGATATTGATATAAGAGAGTACGATATATTAGCTTGGTCTCCAAATTCGGTTATAACACCCGATCAATCACGCAGGATAGAATCATTCTTGGCAAAGAGTAAAACCCTTATACTAGACTTAAGTAACGCCCCCGATGACGCGGCAAGGCATTTGCAGGGAAATCTTAATTTAGAAGCTGACGAAAAAACTGTAACAGAACTTAGGGTTGAAGCCTCCGCTGTCACCGACTCTAACAGAAACGGCGCATGGGACTTGGTGTCCGGAACAGACTATGCTAAAGACTATTATGGAATATGGGGATCAATAAATTCTTCAACTTCAGCAGACATAGTCTACAAATCATATAAATATTTTAAGAATTCTAATAATTCATTCTTAAATATGATTGATGATCCTCAAGATACTGAAAACCCCAGCGTGGCAAGGTTTATACCTTATTTGAATAATTCAGATTCTGTTTCAAGAGGCAATATATTAGTCACCTCCTTTGACCTCATGCCGTACTGTAATGCAATATACGGATTGTCAACAAATCAAAATGCTATAAGTCAAAACACTGGCAATACAATTGACCCTGACTCAGACATAAGGTATGCTGGTGTAGTTGAGGGTCCATTTAAGCTGCTATATAATACATGCTGCTATGCACTGTATTCTTTAGCTAAAAGTTCAAGAAGCTCAGATGAAAGATCGGCAATCTATAATTACGTGTCAAAGTGGTACCCGTCATGGACAATGAATCAAGACGCCCTTCTGGATGAAGAAAAGAACTCCCTATTCATAAACATATCCACTAACACAACTGACAAAAGATATGCAAGAGATTTGTTAGAAGGTTTTGATAACACTGAGGAATACATAAAGCAAGAGGTTAGCAGTCTTTCTGATTATATATCCGATAGAATAAACGCTGATATTGATAATGTAGAAGTCTTTGTTGAGGTTACCAATCCAAGTGTTGACCTAGTGAATGCGAATAAGTTATCAGAGGCTGATAAGATTTCTTACGATATACCGTCGTCCTATCAGTTATTTAAAGTTATCGATAATAAAGCAAAAGTCTATGCAGAGACTATAGCATACTCTATGTCTCTTTCTATACCGTCTTCTTACGGTGATTATATTATTATTGAAAAGCCTGTAAATAAGTCTAAAGACATACTCCTTAAAGACAGTTTGAATGTTATGGACACTATTGCGTCTTACCCTTTTGATTTAGAGTGTGTTTATAGCTATGCGGTTCCTGGTTCAGAAAAGTATACTGAGTATAAAGCTACCTTAGATGTTGATTTTACATACAATCTTAAGGCAACATTCTACGATCCTCAGACAAGAACTGAAGCGGGTGAATCTGTGGATATTGCAGACGTGGATGCTACTAGAATGGCTCAAAATACTGAGTCCTATATAGATCGTAGAACTGGTGTGCAGGGGCATGTAAGCGATGTTAATAACATATTCCCATATACTGGAGACTTAGATGTTGATGGTGTGGATCATAAAACTGCGGGTTGGAGAGCTGGACAACGTGGAACTTATGTAAACTATATACAATGGGTTTTAAAGCAAGCCAATCCAGCGTATTATAGGTATAATATAGATGGTTATTATGGAAATGCAACTGCAGCAGGTGTTCGTTCATTCCAAAAGGATCAGGCTGAGAAATGGGTGGATGGAGTCGTAGATTCTGAAACCAAATGGTATTTGGCAAAGTTCTTAATAGACAATAACGTAAACATAGAGCCACTAAGACAGATATCAGAAGGTGCGTATAAGTTTGCAACTGCCGCTAAAAAAACTGTCCAGGCATACCAAATTAATACAGGGAAAAATTATAGAAAGACTAGTTTTACTGGAGTAGAAGGTCCTACTCAAGCTGAAGATTTCCTTTTTTTTGAGTTTGATAGCGCGCTTACCGCTTCTGTGGATAAAATAGTCATAACACCTGTCAGTGGTTGGGATAATTTTGAGATAGTGGCATCTGGAGTAGGAACTGTAAATAATAAAGAGGTAGAAAATGTTAGAAATAACTACGCATCCACCGGTGCTGCCA
>Ga0222715_10003206_pt1 | contig 14671 bp, 26 predicted proteins | sample C33_9DmetaG_FD_165056 | JGI IMG/M metagenome (GOLD analysis project Ga0222715, IMG submission 165056) | Estuarine water microbial communities from San Francisco Bay, California, United States - C33_9D | ecosystem: Environmental > Aquatic > Marine > Unclassified | place: USA: California...
TGCTGCTCGGTCATTTCATGTAAAGTTATAAACTTTTATTGTTGATTTAAAATATCTCGCTTAAAATGTGACACTGTATAATCTTTTTTCTTTGACACTGCCTTGTATACAAGGTGCTCAATACCTCCCTCAGAGAATAACCAATAGATGTGATTCTCTTCTCTGTCCTTGGTTGTCATCCTATCCCGGGCCTGCCAATATGATGTGGCACTAAAGTCAATATTGTAGAACACTAAGCAATCAGCCCTTCTTAATGATATGCCCTCGCGTCCTGACACAATCTGTAGTGCAATGTGCTGACACTTGTCGTTGTCAAAGTCCTCAAGTGTTGTGGCTACATTGTCCCCAAGAACTGACTTTATAGCCTCAAGTTCTTCCTTAAACTTATAGAATATACCAACTCTCTTATCATTAAAATTATCAGCGATATAGTTAGCTTTTGTTGTTGCAAGCACCATACTCTTTCCGCTCTCAAACTTTACAGTACCGCTATACATCTGATGTAACTTACTCATCAACTTGACAGGTGTATCTCCAAGTATAACTTCTTCTTTCCCCTGAACAACTAAGTCTCTGCTTAGCATCTTAATCATATTTCTTACATTATCTTCAACGGGAATAGTAATAATTTTTTCCGTTGTCTTTACTAAGAATCCCGCATCATTCTGAGAGAACCGTATGGTATAAGGAACCATAGCGTCAATTATAGTCTTATATCCTGATGAATAGTCATTAACCATCATACCATTAATCTTTCTCTGTTTTACATCTACGTAATCCTTAGAAAACTTATAGAAGTTACTGTACTGCCTGAATGGATTTGTTGGTATACCATACACCTGATGATACATCTGCGAGTAAGACTCAGGGGTTGGTGTCCCTGATAGAAGTATAACTCGAGAACCGTTCTTAGAAATTAAACTCTTGATAGCAGATGCTCTACCACTTGGTTTTGGAAATGCTCCCATTCCGTGCGCCTCATCTAGTATGATAACATCCCACTTTACATCAGGTAGTTTATGTATGCTCTCGTAGTTTATTACAAATAGCGCGTATGATGGACAAATCTTATCGCTATCTTCAGTTATTGACTTGATTGCTTTCTTCTTAGTTACAAACAATACATTGTCAACATCTTTTAAGTTATCGCAAATGCTCAGACTTGTTAAAGTCTTTCCCGTGCGAACCTCCATGGCTAAGTAAACAAACTTGTTTGCATTAATTATATTACAAGCTTTCTCAACTATATCTTTTTGGTATTCTCTTAATTCAATTGTATTATTCATTTCGTGTTCATATAAATTTTTATAGTACTCAATACTCTTCTCCATCTTCTCAATGATGTCTTTGTTGTTTTTGTATTTAAGCTGATATTCTGTACGAGCGTTCTTTCCTTTACCAACTTTTACAGGAACCTTTTGCATCATTACTGAATACATTAGTTCACTTCTATCAAGCATCATCTTATTGGAATAGCTTGGGAGCCTATCAATTACTCCCAAGCCTTTGTAGTTCATAGCCATTAGAATGGAATTTGTTCTTGTGCTTCAGTATCTTGTTTAGTTCTGAAACATATCCATCTTCCTTGTTGGTCTCTACCCTCCTCAGGTGGAACACCATCCTTAAACATAGCATAAGAATTGAGCCACTTATAGAATCGTGTTCTACTAATTGTCATTCTAGACTTAGGGCCATAGTCAGGATATTCAGAAATAAATTCGTTGTAGATATCTTGCTTGTACAGTCTAGTATTTGGCTCTAGTAATGTATTGGCTGTTGCGTTATCAACTAAACCGCACCACTCAATAAAGTCATGGCAAGTCTCAGCTGATAGCTGACGTATCTTAAGATTAACAAACTTAGATTTCATTAGTCCTGTCTCTAGGTATCCTTGAAGACACTGTATCATATAGTTATCAAACTGACACCATTCATCATCTCCCCAATCTCCAAACATGAGTTTACCAAACTCATCCAATGGTGTAAATGATTTGCTGTAGTATTGATGTAATTCTAGCTCCCACTTACGGCGGGCAAATGAATTACCGCTTCCCTTGATAGCATAGTTTGTAGTTATGGCAATCTTCGGAGACTTCTCGAATGGTATCTTGATTGCATCCTTGTTCTTTTTCTCTAGTGTCAGACCCTCAGTTACTACGCTAAATAATCTCTCAAAGTCAAAGTATTTCTTAACATCATCAAACACAAGTATCTGTGTATCTGCTGATACTAGCTGATAGGCAAAGCTTCTCTCAAAAGTAAATGACTTACCATCAATGGTGACTACTTTTTTCATTTGGCTAAGTGCATTCATGAATAGACCCTTACCTGTACCACCCTCAGGGTTATCACTAATAACCTCATCATTAAGTATGATTGCGGGACAATACTCACGAGTCTTGTATGCATGTAGCATAAATCCTATCGTGCTCTCCATTGATGCAACACGACCCTCATCTCCACCACATATGTTTGAAATAAATTTTTTAAAATCAAAATCTCCAACATTACAACTAATATAATTCCTATCAATTATGTGGTCTTTCCAAACATAACCACCTAGGTCAAGATAATCAATAGGTATAACTTCATTCTTTGTAATCTTAACAGCGCAGTTTCTATAGTATAGATAGGCTGACTTTCGTGTGTCCTCAATAAAGTAGATGTCAATAGTGTTAAGCAAAGACAAGAACTCTTCTTTAAAAAATCTTGTGTTATCAGCAAAGTAATTATAGACGCTCATGTCATCTAACTCAATAAGATGATTGAGAACAAAGTCCTTAATCTCTTTCTCTGACGTATGGTCAATTAGATTATTAGTAACCTTTACAAATACATAGTTACGTCCACCCTCAGGGCAATACTTATAGAATCCATTGTCTTCTAGAAAGTGTTTAAATAATATGTGCTCAATCTTTATAGCACCCTTATCGTTCTTAGTCCAAAAGGTCTGCTTTGAATTTTCCTCCTCAACCTTATTAAGTACAGATTCAATTACATCAGCATCAAGGATTGTATCTTGAAGCTGTTCCCTTATTTCCTTGCGCGATACTCCACGCCTTAACTTTGCCCTTACCTGATTGATACGTTCCTCATCCTCGTAGTACTTGGTTCCAAAGTTTTGAGTCCTTGCATAAGCAGAATCAATTGTCCTTTGTATCTCGCTAATGTCAAAGTCTTCTGTAGCATATTGGTTTAATACGTATGATGCTAAGCTCTTGTTAACTCCAAAGTCATTAAATGCTGAGGCTAATACAAATACGTTAGCATTACGCTGACCCTCTTGCATTGGGAACTTATTAGTCCACCACTTTACAAGAATCTCTACTATCTTATTCTCATCAGTTATTGGAATTGTTGGTGCATCTCTATACTTTACAACCTCATTGTACTCAGGCTCCTCAATCTTATCCCAAACTGATGACTTCTCATTTACAAATATTAGCGGGTCATACGACTCATAGCAAACACGACTAATGTTCTTTGATGTCGTATCAAAGTATGGGCTATTAAAATGCTTCTCGAGGCTATTGAAATAGTTAGTATGATTCTCAGGGTCGGTAGGTATCTTAACTAAAACCTTTAGTCCATTTCCTGATGGAGATATAAATACTGAGTAGACATACTTGTTTTTCGTAAGCGTCTCCTTGTCATTAAGTAACTCCTTTTGACGCTCGTATCCATCAAAGTCTAAGCATATAAGTCCGCTATGCTCAATCAATGAATCATCAGACCTCTTGTTGAAAGTCCCACTAAAACATATAGCGGGTAATAATTTTTTTAGCTCATTACGTTCAGGCTTCTTCTTCTCAGACCTTATCCTTTTTACCAAGTCCTTTGACGCTCCGTCCTTAATTCTTTCTAGAATTTTATCTACCTCACGGAAGAAAGGTGTAGAAGTTTCCTTGATATTTTGGAAGATTGTGATTTGTTGTGTCATTGTTATGTCGTTTTTATGTCGTTTTAAGTTTACAAATGTATTGATTTTATTGACATGTGTCGAAAATGTCGATTTTTTTTTCCTTTTCTAGTGAATTAAAAAAAATATAATATATAAAATATATATAGAGAATATAGGGCTATGTTGTTTTGACATTTCGTCATAAGAAATAAAGCCATGAAATAAACCATATAATAAATATTACACCTACTACTCCTCCTACCTGTGCAAGCTTGCAGTTTCTATCGCACTCAAATTTTTCTTCCATCTTATTATAATTTATTTAGTTCGTGTTTTAATTTTAAATAATTTGCAAATCTTTTGTTTTCTCTTTTCAGTTTTTTATTTTGTTTTTCCCAATACTCTTCTTGTGTCAATCGTACCTTCCTTCCACATTTAAAACAATGTGTTGAATGTACATAGAAGAAATCGTGATTACAATAAATGTACTTTCTAAAAAACAAAAATAATTTGTACATCATCTTATTCTGATTTATTTAGTTCGTGTTTTAATTTCTCAATGTAAAGAGTTGCGTCCATCAGTTCATCTTGGAGATGATTCAACCAATCAAGCTTACTTAGGTCATCACGATTAAGCGTCTTCTTATATTTCTTTATTCCTTTCTGACTGCGCTCATAATATTTTGCTAGTACTTTTAATACAATGGGGTCTTCAATTTTTTGATTTTGTAAATCTTGGTCGTGTGTTATATTCATTTCATTATTATTAGATAAAACATATTGGTATATCATCATCTTCAATCGCTATCTTCTTTTCTATTGGTTCATCTACAATCTTAATACTTTTTTCTTCCTTCTCTCTATCTCTGTAGTCAACAATAATACCTGCAATCACAATTATATTCATACCTAGTGAACTTATAATCTCAGTGATGTCGTCATAGACTGTGGTCATCAGATGTATATGACCTATAGTCCAAAATGGGACAGCCAAGTTTTGGCTGACCCATATTAGTAGATACTTAGCGAACTTCATGGCTAACTAGAATGGCAATTCATCATCATCCTCTTCCATCTCACGGATAGCATCCTCTTGGAAGTTTTGCTCAATATTTCCTAGCTTTCTTTTGGGAGCTGACTTAGGCTTTACCTCTGTAGGTTCACCATCATCTTTCTTAGGCTCATAGGTATCAAGCTCTACATAAGGGTTTCCTGACCGACCAATCATGATTGATAGGTTTATCCAACCATTCGCATTCTTGTGTTGATTTACAAAGTTTATAGCATCATCAACCTTTAGGCTCAATCTACCTACTACAAACTCGGGTGCCTCAGGGCTTGGTTTTCTAAATGAGAATCCATCTGCAAAAACCTTTTCTTTTTTTTCTGACATTTTATTTTTATATTTAATTAAACAATTGTGTCCTCAAGGACACTTTATAGGGTTTCATTTATATAATAGTTATCAATGCTATCAGTAGCACTTGGAGAAAAGAACTGATTGTAAACCTCAACAGCTCTGATAACTTTTCTTTCTCCTCCTTCAATGAACTCAGCAGACGGTTTGAATATACCTAACTGCATTGTTCCCTTGTCAATGACAAAGAATACTAGGGGCTTACCAAACAGTTGTTGGTATATGTAAGCCTGACTATCGTAGTTGTACTTCTTTGCTGACCATTTAAAACCTTGGATATCTGATGTAGTTTTTAGGTCAATAAGCATATCATCACATACAATATCGGCCTTACCTTTCCACTCTAAACCAAATAGCGTAGTAATAGATGGTACCTCATACTGATTGCCCGACTTGTATATAGCCTCATAGAAGTCAATGTTTGATTTCATAGTAGATGCTAATTTCTCTACATTTTCAACCTCACTCTTCAATAATGCAAAGTCAAGCCCTTGAGTCTTACAATAGTCTTTGTATAAGTTAGTATTGCGAGAACTCGCATCAATCATATGTGCAACCTCAGCCTTCTCAGGCTCGGTTAAAAGCTGATGGAAATATCTACCCTCAGCAAATGACTTGTTGTCAGGCCTACTCTTACCAAACTCCTTAGGATTGGTAAGTAGCGTACCTATATCTGAATTGCTAAGGTACGCCTTACCCATCGGTCCGTAGTAGTTAGTGTCGTTTTTAAGTAGCTCTAAGATGTCTGCGCTCATTTCAATAAGGATTTAAGTTTCTCAATTACTTCTGCTTCAAAGGTATACTTGCGACCTAACTGATTGCATATGTATCCTATATCCTTAGACTTATTTGCAGTCACATACTTCTCTACGTTAGCCCAATTACTATCTCCTACCTCTAGTTTTTTTGTTTCATTAGATGTATTTGTGTTAGACTGTTTTTTGGTGCTAACCTTTTTAGATTCCGTGACCTCAGGTAAATCTTCTCCTGCGTATATGTAGTGACCAAGACCAAACATTGCTAGGTTCTTTGTCAAGCATCGCATTAGCGTCTTATTGATATCAAACATAGTTGCTGAGTCAACAGACTTTACGCCGTAACGTGTACTGTACTCATAAGCTTCATGCTTCATGGCCTGATTGGCACCATCCATTACGGGCAACCACATCTCAAGAGTCTCATTGTTGATGGTGACTGATGTCATTACCATGTAACCAAGATGTTGGTCAAAGAAATACGGACTCATTGTCTGAGGGTCACGAACAATTGTATAGGTAGCATTTGGATATGCTTTCTTTACTTCTCCCCATGCCCATGCCCATGATAGGTAGGTTAAGTTTTGTTTCTTCTCAACCTTGTCATTTACGTTAATCGCACTTAGCGTTTCAAAAACTGATTTGCTCATTTTATTTTGTTTTAAATTGTTACTTCTTCTTGGAGTCTATGAACTAGAACTCTATAGTCAGGGTCTTCTTTTAATTTACCCCTCATTGATTTAATTCCATTAATGATTGGCGAATGCTTGGTTTCAAAACCATTCTCATTCATCATCTCTTGAATCATTGATATCCGCATTGGTCTAGTGTAGCATAGGTAATATAGTAGTTGTCTTGCATCAACAAGCTCACGCTTCCTACCTTTTTTAAATAACTCACTAACTTCCATTCCGAATACTTCTGCCACTCCATTGGCGTACATATTAAACACTTCTTTCTTCATCTGAATTGTTTTGCTCATCATCCCCACCAAGGAACGACAATAGATTATACATTGAATTAACTATTTGCTTCTCTTCTAGAGTAGCTTGTTCGTGAATTTCTTGCTCACGAATCTCAAAGAATTGTTGTTTTGACATATGTTTTGTTTTTGTTTTACAAATATACTAAAAAGAATCCAAACTTAGACAATAATTATGCATTTATTTTATTATCCCACATGAATTTTTCTACCTCCTTTAGGTTTTGAGACACAGCTCTAATGTTCTGTTCACCACTTTTTTCTGACTCATGTACATAAAGCCAATCGCCACCATAAAGATGTTGTGCTGTTAGGCCTGACATATATCTACATACTGTCTCACAGTCACCATCTAGCTCAACATCTCCAAACTCATTTTTGTAGTACTCAATACCCATTATGCGTCCTGTGTTTGCAAAGTCTTCAAATGTAAACTTACCCTTGTCTAACATTTTTTGTAGTGATTGTATGTATGATTGGTCAGGGTGTTTGCGTAGTTTTTGTAGTACTATTTCTTTTGAAATTAAATTATTCATCTTCTTGTTGTTTTGCGTACACTAATAGCATAAAGCCCATGGCTAGCATGCATATCCATGCACATGTTAATAAAACTGTTCCTATTGTATCTATAGTTGATTCAGCTCTGCTAATTGCATCTACTAAAATATCTATACTCATATACGTCATTACTAGGTATCCAACAAATAATGACAATCTTCTTATCTTATCCATATATATAATCATTTAAAACTAAATACTGAAACACAACATCGCTTGATGTAGCGTCACCTCTCTCATTAATCTCGTCTTGCAATGCCCACATATTTCCGCTGTTAGCACATTTCTCAAGCCTTTCTTTAATAGTCTCTTTATTAAGGACTCCTAAAGGCTCGCCTTCAATATCTTCAATGTCATAGATTGGAACCACAGCATCATAGTCATATACTGCGGCAAACAATCTCTCGCTGAGCGCCATACCTGATGCTTTTGGGCATACATTGTTAATGGTCTCTATTGATTCTTTTCCAAGGTAGTACCAATAGTTACTCCCACCTTCTATCGCTGTGATAAAGATGTTCTCAAGAGTCTCTCGAGATACATCAATTGTTACATTAATTTTCATTGTCGTTAATTGATTTTAAAAGTTTATCCATTTCATCGTTTGCGTTATCAAGATACTCAACCATCCTAGCCATCTCTCTTGAGGCTAGTAGAACAATGTCTTTTAGCTCTAAGTGATTAAGCGCAACCTCGGTGAACTCAGAATGTTTTTGAATTACTCCTGAGTCAATACACTCAGCTACCACTGTTGCCATTTTCAGCATCAATAGTTCTTGGTTTACAAAAAATGATTGTGCTAAATTATCTGCATCATGATTAAATTTTAGTTCATGCTTCATAATAAATTAAATTAAATTAGTTATCCCGTTTCATCCTTTTGGAATCATCAGTCAGAGCACCCACTCTGATACGGGAGGGTGTCCTCAAGGACACCCCCTTCGACTAGTAAATTAGTCTATCAACCTCTGCTTGTGTATACATCTCTCCACACGCCTTGCACTCATGCCATGTACCTATCTTCTTAAGGTCATGGTAACATGATGTGCAATATGGCTTTGTATCCTCAAACGCTGACCATCTATTGTGGAATGTGCGCTGTGGCTTGTATCCTACATTGAACTTTTGCTGTGGTACATATCGCTGTTGCTCGTAGCTCTTATGAAACGTGTCACTAGGTTTTACATGGATAGGATTGAAATAAACCCATGCAGTCTTAGTTGTACCATCAGCCATGTTTATTGATATCATCTCACGCTTGTACCAATTTGGATGTCCCTCAAGCCTATCAAGTGATGCGAATGTGTCTGCACTAACCTTGAATACATCAACATTAACATTGTGGCCTATGCCTTTCTTATTCACAAGGTATGGCAAGCCCTGAACGATTAATGGATATTTATCTTTTGTAACTCCACTACCTAGGAACTGCGAGTCACTAAGGTAGTTGTAGTAGTTGTTGTGGTCTTTCTTTAGTGTACCATACACAGCAACAACATGCTCCTGAATGATATTAGTCTTTGAATACCATACGCCATCCTTGAATGTCCAAAGGTCACGATTGTAGATTTGGAACTGACGATTGCGGACATTGACACTAAGGAATCGAACTGTCTTGTACTTGGCTAATTCTTGTTTCCACGAATGGCGAGGAACTTTTCCAAGGGCTTCTGCCAATACTTTTGAGTCACACTTCTCAATGTTGCCTAGGCCATGGATGTGGCCGTTCATCATCAGGTACTCATTCTTCTGCTCTCCACATTGGAATGGATGTGTATTACTGATGCCTACCTTACCGATAGTTGCATAGCGGAAGTGAGCAATGAATGGGCGTTTGGTGTTGAGTAGCATATAGTCGCTAGACTTGTGGTATGTAATATCATACGTGTCAAGCCATACGATGCCTAACCCATCTGCGTTGATGCGAGATGCATTTTTAAGGATTTCAGTTGCGATTGTGTTGTTGTGTTGTTTTACGATAATTACGCACATAATTGATTGGATTTGTGGGTAGTGTCTTTGAGGACACCGAGCCCTGATTAAACATTAGTTGTACAAATATAGTACAGATTTTAGACGTATGCAAGTCTTACGTTGATTTTTTTTCGGTCATGTTGCCAATGCGTCTCAGCCATGGCGAGCTCTTTTGCATGCCAAGGAGAAGAGGCGGTGATAGTGAACAAGAACCTACTGCTCAGGTATATCTTGTACGTCTTCATAAGTCCATTTCATTTTAGCTATGGGCTTAAACTCCTCGCATAGCGAATTGAATGAGCGCATAAACTTGTTAAACTCTTTTTCTTCTAGGTACAATATTCTATCTATTAGTTTCTGCACCTTTACTTTCTTGAATTGGTCATCTAGTCTGTTCATGATTTTTATTTTTTTTGTGGCAGTAACCAAGCGCCAAGATGCATAGCATCTCAGCGCATAGGAAACCAACAAACAAAGTTGTAATTAATTTTTTATTAGTATTCTATATTTATATTGGTTAATATACTTTCTTCGTAGCAAGCTTGACCATTACTCTCAGTCAGGTATACACTCATATCAAATGTATCTTCGTAGTAGAAGTGAACGTCGTATATTGAGCCGTCACTAAACTTTACTGAACTCCATTCATCTAGCTCATTAAAATGAACTACCTTTCTTTCATGTCCGTTGTCTAATATCACCTGTCTTGTGAACGGATTAATTGTTGCTTTCATGATAATAATTCTTTAAGTTTGTATTTGGTGTTTTTGCAGTTAAATAACTGCACCTCATCTTCGTATTTCATATCCATGCCACCTAATTGGATTCCTGTGTAGTAATCATAGTACTCTCTCGTCACGTCATCACGTTTGCTTTCTTTAATCAATAAACACTCAATACGTAATGCTTTTTCCCAAATATAATGTTCAGGAGTATTGTATTTGTAAATAAATATGTAGTCTGAGTAATTATGATTATTCATAGCTTCATTGCCACGCTTAACACATAGCCTATCGCCAATGTCTTCTTTAATTTGCTGAATCAATTCATCAATGTATCTATTACGCTCATCATCCCATAAGTCTCTAGTACTTTGAGCATCATTAGTCAATTCAATGTGACGTTGGTTGATAGAATCTAACTCATCTACGTCAATTAACTTGAATGGTCGTTTAACTTTTGTTTCGTTTTGTTTGTTGAACTCAGCTACTAAGCTGTCAATAATTCGTTGTTGGTTCTCTGTCATTTTATTTGTTTTTATTGGTTAGTAGCATGGGGAGAGTCGAACTCCCCTACGACCATCATGCCTTGGTGTCCTCAAGGACACTCTTGTTAATACCTATACGTGTGCGGTTTTGTTGCCTTCGGTGATTTAGTGTGCGTCTTATACGCATCGCAGTCAACATACTTTGTGCTACCACATGACGTTAGTAAGATTGCAATCGTTATGATTGAGATTGCATAGAGTGACAAGATTGCCCATACTTTGTTTTCAGTTGTTTTCATTTTGTTGTTTTTTATTGGTTGTCTTTTATTAGTGTGTTGGTAATTTGCCCATAGTCGCATTGCATTATGTGTCCGTCTGAACTTTCTATTAATACTTTGCTTGGCTTTAATTCTATAAAGTACTCAGTCCTTATGTGCTGACCTATCTTTCTTATTGAGCCGATGGTATAACCTATACCAAGGGCTAGGATGAATGTGCCAATCTTTAATAGTGTTTTCATTTTGTTGGTTTTTATTGTGATTAAAAATTTGTTTTGTATCTCTTGCTTGTTGTAGCCAAGCGCTCTACCTCATTAGCCACAGCTCTTTGTACTTGCTCCGATATAAGCGCATCGTACATTAGCTGAAGCGCTCCGCTGTGAGACAATTCATACTTAGCCACTTGATTAGTGTGGAACACATCAGCCAAGAAGCCTTTGCTCATTAGCTCACGTGACATCTCATAGGCATCAATGCTGTCGCTTACTAGTACACAAACTCCGCCATCGTGACGCATATGCGTGTCAAGGTCATCTGCTGTCTCAATTGGCTGTAGCTCTAGGCTAAGTACACCATGCTCGCCATAAGTAAACTCGGCATAGGCAATGCGCTCGTTGTTTACTACCTTGTAGGCCTTTCCGTCTTTGATAATTAAGTTGTTCATTTTTGTTTGTTTTAAAAATGTGCGTTGACCGAGACGCACCCCTCGTTTTGTTATTTTTTGATGTAATATGAATTAGCACACCATTCGCGTGAATCCCATGTGTCATTGACAATGCCATTGATGACCGCAACAAGGTGTGCGGATGTGTGAACAATCATGTCGCGTTCAACGGGCATCATTCCTAATTTGAATTTTTTGTTTGATGCATTTTTCATTGGTGATTGTTTAACCCATCCATGTTGATTCAAAAATTGTTCGTAACATTTTTTGTCATTCGGCATGAATCCGTTTTCCATTGACATATCAAATAACGATTGTTTGACGTTTTTGTAGTCCATGCGCAATGCAATTGCGATTGCACGAATAACGCAATCATTGGTTGTATCCATTTTGCGGTCGCATCGATGATAAATTGAACGACCTCCATCATTTTTTTGAAATTGATTTTTCATTTTTGTTTGTTTTAAAAATGTGCGTTAAGGATGCGCACCCCCCGTTTAATTAATTGTTTGAAATTACTACTTCGTAACCCTCATCAAGATAGTCCATAACTACATTTTGTAGCTCCCTGAAATATTCTCGCTTGAGAACCTTGTGGGAGTTAGGGTCTGCAATTACTCCGTTGTAACTTTCTTGAATTGTCCAAGCTCTTACTCCGCCATAATCTTTAACTAATTTAATTACAGCTACTCTTTTTACTTCTGTTTTCATTTTTGTTTGTTTTAAATATTAACGAGACAAATATAATACATTTAATAGACATATGCAAGACATTTGCATTTTTTAACAATTATTTAACAATTGAGTGTCTTTGAAGACACTCCTGATAGAAAGTCATCTAGCTCTACTCCATCTTCGAGGGTCATATAAAGCTTTCCATACTTTCCAAAGCGCCCATGCTGTTTCTCTAATCTAAATCGCATGCCTCTAGCTGTAAAGTCAAGGCCCTCGTAGTTAGCAAGCCTACCAAACTCTGCTCCCCTTGTTGTCATGAATAAATCAACAATCCAATCAGATGCGTAGCTGTACTTAAGCGAGAACTCTCCCTCGGTTATCACGTGCATGTGCTTGAGCACCTCAGTAAAGAAGTACTGAGCATGATTGATGCCGTAGTGCTCTCTCAGGTAATATCCCCACAGCTCTGCCTTAGTATCGAATCGGTTTGTCCACATGGCATCTTGTGTACTCCATGCATTGTCAATTACTTTAGCATTTCCCTCGCTTATCCAAGCTTCAAATGTCATTAGTTGTTTGCTTCTCATTGTTAATTAAGGTATTTAGTATATAATTTAAATTTAAATTGTGCCATGTACATGCGCTCGGTCATGTTGTCAAACTCATATCCATTTACTACGCTCACTCTTGTAAAAAACTCAGCTCGCTGTCTTGGGCATAGTTCCTCCATGATAAAACCTATGTACATTTCAACATCATGACCAATTATTCTATCATATAAATCATCTTCGGTATCAATGCTCGTGTTAGTAATGACGTAGCTCACTACATTAGGATGCATGGCTTGTACTTGTCGCTCCATCTCAATGATGCGTTGTTCTTTGATTAAAAGTTTAAACGTGCTCATGTCTATTTGTTTTTAGGTGTTAAAGTGAATATATTTAATGTTCCTTGACAACATGGGCATTGTGAATCATTCATCCACATATGTAATACAAGCGCATTGCTATCAGGTCTAAAAGAAACCATCTTGTGCTCAACATCTCCGATGTCAAACCACTTATCCCATACGTCAACCTCCTCGTCTCCAAGGGAGTCACACTCCTCTCTTGTTATTAGTGTCATGTCGAAGTCCTCAAATGGAAACTCCCATGCTGTGCCTTGCATCTCTTGGCTTAGCTTAATTACTGATTGTGTCATTGTGTTCATGTCTATTTGTTTTGTTTGTTAATCTATTTTAATTAATGATACTGATAGCATTACCCATCCTACAACAAAGGAAGAGCATGTTGTAAATGTCATTGTGTCGTTTTGCATTACCCAAGATAAGAGCATACCTAGTGTAGATAATACTAGTACACAAATTGAGGTGGTAGTTAATTTTTTCATGTCTATTTGTTTTATTGGTTTCCGTTTCGCTCTTTAGAGCTCATCAGTCAGGACACTCATCCTGAGACGGAGGGAGGGTGTCCTCAAGGACACTCCCCCCTTGCGATATGTCACTCGTATCGCTCGAGATGTTCCTCTCCCCACATCTCAATGTGTTTTCTGCGAGCGCTCGCATCGTAGTAATGCACCAAGTCACGATTGCCATTGGCTGTTAGCCATCTCATTGTGCGCTCGGTGATGACTGCCTTGTCTATCCACAATTGAAAGTCAACAGCATCCAACATCACTCGCTTGATGTCATCCTCGTTGCCTAGGTACATTCTGCTGATGATTGGCTTAACAGCATTGAGGAAAGTCTTGAATGATGTCTCAGGACGATTGATAGCTGTGTCCATGAGCATGTACATCAGTTCGTAGCGCTCACGCATGTCAGCTACTGAGTCAATCTTGCTAGACAATCTAAACTCAACACAGCCATGGCTTTTGATTAGGCATACCATAGTCCGTCCCCATCCGTTTATATATCCGCTATAGCCATCACCACTAGTGTCGGCATGCATGCGCAAGTTATAACTGCAATAATTGTTCATCAAACGTCCTCGGAAGATTGCGTAGACAATACCGCTAAACTTACGTAGCTTTCTCACTAGCTCCTCGCTAGAGACACCATCGCAAGCTAATGTGATATGTCCACCGCATGTGCTCACAATCACGTCATTGTCTCTAGTGTAAGCTCGTTTCTCGTTACGTGTATCATCAGCCCTACTATATTGGCTGTCGATAATCATCTCAGCCTTGTGCATCATGTCGTATACCTTGGTGCGCCACTTAGACGCACCCACTAAAGGTAGTATATGGGTCACAGCCTCAA
>Ga0222715_10003209_pt1 | contig 14658 bp, 23 predicted proteins | sample C33_9DmetaG_FD_165056 | JGI IMG/M metagenome (GOLD analysis project Ga0222715, IMG submission 165056) | Estuarine water microbial communities from San Francisco Bay, California, United States - C33_9D | ecosystem: Environmental > Aquatic > Marine > Unclassified | place: USA: California...
CTGAGGCTCTTGTCACTGCGAACTACAACGCTGCCTAATATCACTGAGGAAGGGCTGGCTTCGGCTGGCCCTTTCTTGCCTTGTGAAACTTATACATAGGACATCCCAAGATGGCTATTACAACTGCGATGTGCAACAGCTTCAAGCAAGAGCTTCTTGGGGGTGTTCACGACTTAGACACTGACGTTATTAAGATTGCGCTTATTAAAGCGACACCTACTGGCACTTATGGTGCTGCTACTACTAACTACAGCAATGTTACTGTAAGCTCTGATGAATCAGTAGGTACTAACTATACTGCTGGTGGAAACACACTTGGTAGTGCTACTATTAGCTTAGACGGTTCAACTGCTATTGTTGACTTTGCCAATACTACTTGGGCTTCAGCTACAGTTTCTGCTGATGGTTGCATTATCTATAATGCTTCTCAGACCAATAAAGCTATTGCTGTAATTGACTTTGGTGGTACTAAAACCTCGACTAATGGCGATTTCACTATTGAGTTCCCGACAGCGGATGCATCCAACGCTATTGTCCGTATTGCATAAGGTACACTCTTATGGCTTTACTTCTTAAAGATAGAGTAAAAGAGACTACCACTACTACAGGCACTGGCGATATAACACTCGCTGGTGCAGTAGAGGGGTTTCAGACTTTTGGTGCTGTACTCTCTAACTCTGATACAACATACTACGCAATCTCGCATAGGAATGCTGACGAGTGGGAAGTAGGTCTAGGAACTTACGATAGTACTGCTGGTACTATTGCACGTACTACTATCTTAGAGAGTAGCAACAGCGGCACTGCTGTAAGTTTTACTTCTGGCACTAAAGACATTTTCATTACACTGCCTGCTGAAAAAGCTGTAGCACTTGATAGTAATGATGATCTTAGTATTGGAAACATTACAACTAGCGGCTACCTTCGTGGCCCTGCTACTTTTACTATTGACCCTGCAGCATACGGAGATATAACTGGTACTGTAGTTATTGCTGGTAACTTGCAGGTAGACGGTACAACTACTACGATTAACTCTACAACTGTAACTGTAGATGATCTTAACCTTGTTCTAGCTTCTGGTGCAGCCAATGCTTCTGCTGCTAATGGTGCAGGGCTTACAGTAGATGGGGCTGGTGCTACATTTACGTATGACTCTGCTACTGATCGCTGGACTATGAACAAGTCGCTTACTACTGATTTAGTAGGCAATGTAACTGGTACTGTATCTTCATTAAGCAACCATACTACTTCAGACCTTGCAGAAGGTACTAATCTGTATTATACTACAGCTAGATTCGACACCGCATTTAGCAGTAAAACAACTACAGATTTAACTGAAGGTACTAACCTATATTATACTACTGGTAGATTTGATACAGCATTTAGTTCTAAGTCTACTACAGATTTAACTGAAGGTACTAATCTCTACTATACTACTGGTAGATTTGATACAGCGTTTAGTTCTAAGTCTACTACAGACTTAACTGAAGGTACAAATCTCTACTATACTTCTACAAGAGCTAACAGTGACTTTGATACTAGGTTAGCTACAAAGACTACTACAGACTTAGCTGAAGGTACTAACCTTTACTATACTAGCACTAGAGTAAACTCTGATATTGATACTCGTGTCACTAAAACTTTTGTAGATAACTTAAACGTAGATGCTGATACTTTAGATGGTCTTGACTCTACTGACTTCGACGCCGCTGGCACTGCGCTGGCCTTAGCAATTGCTCTTGGGTGACTTATGGCTAGGAAAATATGCAGTAAATGTGGAACAGAGAAGTGTACATCTAAGTTTAATAAAGATGTTAGTAAGAAAGATAATCTAGCCAGTAGTTGTAAAGAATGTAAAAGACGGTCTTATACGTACACTGACGAGATGTACTTACGAAATAAGCGTAACAATTTAATGTCTAAATTTAATCTTAGACTAGAAGATTACAACAAAATGTTTGAGGATCAGAAGGGTTGCTGTGCGATATGCGGTACACACCAAAGTAAACTTTCTAGAAGCCTTGCTGTAGACCACAGTCATACTAACGGACACATTAGAGCTTTACTCTGTCAGTCATGCAATACTGCACTTGGAAAGTTTAGGGATAGTGTTGATATTCTTAATAAAGCAATTGGCTATCTAGAAAAGTTTGGAGAATAACACATGAACGCCTTCAAAAACTACACAAGCGCCTCGGTAGGCACCTCTCCAGTAACAACCTACACGGTTCCATCTGCCACTGTGGCTGTGGTCATCGGCTGCAACGTAGCCAACGTAACGGCTAACCAGATCACCTTCTCGGTGCAGGTTGCTGGTGTCTACCTCGTGAAAGACGTTCCGCTCCCCGCTGGCGCTGCAATCTCCGTGCTTGATGGCAAGATCATCCTTGAGGCTGCGGATACCGTGGTTGTGACTGCGAGCGCAGCTACTGCCGCTGATGTGATCCTGAGTGTGCTGGAGCAAAGCTAATGAGCAAGCAGAGCGATATTGTTAAAGTATCACAGGGCGCTGCTGGTGATCCGCTGTTTGTGGACAGAACGAGCAATCGTGTTGGGATTGGGACGGTAAGTCCTGCAACTGCTCTTGATGTAGTTGGCACGATCACCAGCGATGGTCTGACCGTTGATAGCAACATCTCTGTCACTGGCACTGTAGATGGTCGTGACGTTGCGGCTGATGGCACCAAGCTCGACGGTATTGAAGCTGGTGCAACAGCAGACCAAACCGCTAGTGAAATCCTGACTGCTATTACGACTGTGGATGGCTCTGGCTCTGGGCTGGATGCGGACTTACTGGATGGGCAGGAGGGAAGCTATTACCTCAACACATCTGGCGGCACGATGACTGGCACCCTCGTCATCAATAACGCCAACGCCAACAACGCAATACAGTTGAACGGAACGTCTCCGACGATTTCGTTTAACGACACTAATGCTGACAGTTTCTACATTTACGTTGACAGCAACAACTTCTATATCCTCGCCGACCGTGACGGCAGTGGCGCATACCTAGGATGGGAAACTCCCCACCCAATGCAGTTGGAAGCCGACACCAACCTTGGCTATCTTTTTGGCAACCTGATGATGCACGTAGGCCTCGGCGTTGGCGCAGTCGGCACATACGCTTATTTGATAGCGACTACCGCAAATATTGGGGTAACTCCGGGAAGCACATATGCTGGTTCTGGGTTAAGATATTCTGCTCAGTCAACCAACTCCAATACCAGCAACTCTGGTTATAGTGTGGGCCACACTTATTCAAGCGGACCTAGCGGAACTTGGAGGGCGATGAGTGGTCGAATTGCGACAACTTCATACTCTTATGTAGCGACACTTTACATGAGGATTTCGTAATGAACTATCGGAATGCAAGATACATCGACGCCACCCGCATCGACTGCGAAATTGAGCATCAGGTCCATGGCTGGATACCCTACACGCTTGATCCTGCCGACACAGACATGACAGTCAATAACGACGATCTTCTCGCCGCTATGGCTCAGAATGGAGACGTTGCTGCATATGTTCCTCCGACACAAGCTGAACTTGATGCCATTGCTGCTGATCAGGTTCGTGCTGAACGTGAGTTCAAGTTGGTGACAGAGGTTGATCCTATTGCTGGTAATGCCCTTCGTTGGGCTGCATTTACGCCCGAGAAGCAGGCGGAGTGGGCTACCTACCGCCAAGATTTGCTCTACATCCCGCAGCAAGACGGGTTTCCCTTTGACGTAATTTGGCCGACTAAACCGGAGGGGAACTAACATGGCAGGATACATCGGTTCTAAAGCCTCTGTCGTCTCCTCTGGAGCAGAGCGCAAGAAGGTCTTTGCAATCACAACCACGACCACATCGCTGACTGGTCTGAACTACACGCCCAACCTTGTTCACGTATTCCACAACGGCATCAGGCTCGTTGACGGGACTGACTACACCGCCACCAATGGCACCACCATCACGCTGACCAATGCCGCACAGAACGGCGATGAGGTTGTCGTGGTGTCGTATGCTACGTTCCAGACGAGTGACACTGTGAGTGCATCGGCTGGCGGGACGTTTAGTGGTGACGTAAACTTCACTGGTGCCTTCACTTCGAATGGTATAGACGACAATGCCTCTAGCACTGCCATGACAATCGACTCGTCGGGTAACGTGCTGGTGGGTAAGACTAGTGCTGATTTTGGTGCGACTGCTGGCATGGCGATGCAAAGCAATGACACACTTTATGTTGCACGTGATGGTGGCGGCGCTTTGGCTCTAAATCGTTTAAGCAGTGGTGGTGACATCATTGATTTCCGCTTCAACGGCACAACTAGGGGCATGGCTGGTATTTCTGGTAATTATCCCTACTTTGGCGGGACTGATACTGGCCTGCGATACGATAATGGTTCAAATGGAATATTTCCTTTCAATTGCGGCGAACTCTCATACAGGGACAACACAATAGACCTTGGCTTTTCTGGGGCCCGCTTCAAAGACCTCTACCTCTCTGGCGGTGTCTACCTCGGCGGCACTGGTGCGGCTAATCTGCTGAATGACTATGAGGAGGGGACTTGGACGCCTGTTTTAACAAACAGCGGGGGAAATTGGACTGGAAGTTCTGGCTCCTACACGAAAGTCGGGAATACTGTAACTATACACTTTGCGTTTGATTCAGGTGGTGGCGATGCTGGCTTTTATACGGGAGGTGTTACTAGCCTCACTTCTGCGTCTCTGCCCTTCACTCCAAATACAGACAGCTATTATGCAATTCCTTTATATTATGCGGTTGGTGCAGACGCCACTCAGAAAGGTACATACGGTATCTTCTTGCGTCCTAGCGGAGATAACCCCTTGCGATATTTTAGAGATGGCTCCAGCCCTGAACAACTAAGTGGCGATGACTTGGGATCACTTGCAGTAATTCAGTCAACCCTAACCTACACAACAAATTCATAACCACCCCTGTTGGGTCACAGGGTAGTCAGTCCAACCATCACAGGAGATAAACGATGGCACTTACAGAACGCACCGCAGACGACAAGATCGAAATTGTCGGTGACTACAAATTCATTCAAATCCGCACTGCGACTATCATTGAACGTGATGGCGTAGAGATCAGCCGCAGCTTCCACCGCCGTGTGGTAGGCCCACTGGATGACCTCTCAGGCGAGACTGCCGAGGTGCAAGCCCTTGCTGCTATCGTCCACACAGATGACGTTAAGGCGGCTTATCAGGCGCATATCGACGCACAAACCAGCGGAGTAGCATGATGCCTATCATCACCATCGAACTGACTGAGACCCAGTATAAAGGTCTCGAATACGCAGCACTGTCGCCCGAAGAATGGGTCATCAACGCTGTGACTGAACGTGCAAGGATCGCCAACGACGAGATTGTGCAGCTTACTGTTAAGCACTGCCTCGACAACGGTGAAGCTATCCCGCTGACCCGTGAGGAAGTCGTGGCTCATGCATTCGACCACGGTGTCGTCAAAACTGCTGCCCAGCGCCAAGCAGAAGCTGACGCAGCAACTCCGCTCGTATAATAACTATAGGGACGCCCACAGATGGCAACATACATCGGCAATCAGCCAACGCCTCAGGCGACACAAACACGAGATGTATTCACTGCCACGGCGGGGCAGACCACGTTTGCGACTTCGGGCTATACGCCGAGCTTTCTTGACGTATATCTCAACGGTGTGAAGCTCCTGAATGGCTCAGACTATACCGCCAGCAACGGCTCTGATGTGGTGTTGTCGTCAGGTGCTGCGGCTGGTGATATCCTTGAGGTATTGTCGTTTGCCACCTTTGAGACAGCAAACAGCGGAGGTCGCTATAAGGGTGACCGAGGCACTGTCGGAACTGCCAGCGCAAACGGCGACATCTTCCGTGTGAATGAGCAGACCTTGAACACCAATGTTACCATTGACGCAGACGAGAACGCATCGGCTGCTGGACCTCTCACAGTAGCGTCAGGCGTGACACTCACAGTTAATGGGAGCCTAGTAATCGTATGAGTGAAATTCGAGCAACCACAATCAGTGACGCCGCTGGCACTGGCCCTATTACGCTGACGGGGCAGAGTGCTGCGAAGGCTTGGGCTAATGTTAATCATAGCACTCCGGTTATTAACCAGAGTTTTAATGTATCAAGTTTTAGCGATTTAGCGACAGGAAACGGGAAAGTAACATATTCATCTGCTCTTAGCTTTGCCAATAATGTCATGGATGCTGGTGGTAAAACAAATAACAATAATACTGAAAGCGCAGCCAATAGAACTTTTGTTCGTGTTTATTCATTAGCTGCCGACAGCGGAAGCCATCTTTGTGCTGATGAAACCGGCACTGCAAGAGACTTAATTGTCTTATGTTATGCAACCCACGGAGACCTAGCATGAGCCAGATTACCGTAGAGAACATCAAGCGATCCACTGAGACTGTTAGTCGTTCCACCCGTGGTGTTGCGGCGGCTTGGATGTCATTGAATGGTGATACAGCAACCATCAGGGATAGTCATAATGTAGGCAGTATCACAGACAATGGGGTAGGTGATTATACAACAAACTTTTCCAACAATATGGGTAATGCCAACTATGGAGTTTCTGGGGCTTGTTGTGGGGAAGGTTCTGTAAACGGTGCTTTGAATACAGTGCAAATTAATTCTATCGCACACAATGCTTTAAGCGCACCTACGGCATCGTCATTCAGGGCAGTTGTAATACACGATGGAAACTCAGTAAAGCAAGATGTCGATTATCTAACACTAACAGTCCACGGAGACCTAGCATGAGCAATCTAGTTGTATCAAACATCTCCGATGGCACCACCTCTGTTGGCACTGGCTATGTGGTCAATGGGTCGGCCAAGGCTTGGGTAGATTTTGGTCAGGTTGGAACGCAATCTATTAATGACAGTTTCAATGTTAGCTCTATTACGGATGTAGCTGTCGGTAGAACTGTCCCAACAATAACTAATGCAATGGCAGGCTCTAATTATCACGTTAGCTTTTCAATGTGGGATAATGTATATTACCTTGTTGTTTCAGTTGGTTCTAGCAAAACAACAACAGGTTTTCTGTTTGCAACAGCAAACACTTCATCTGCGGCTGAGGATGCTGATCAAGTGACACTAGCTTACACAGGTGACCTAGCATGACGCAGCATCTCTGGAACCGCCTACTCGAAGCCAAGTCACGCTTGAAGCCTGTGCAGTCGAAGTATCGTGTGCTGTTTGAAAACCCAGATCAGCCTGATGCACCTGCCGCTGTGCTTGTGCCTGATCCAAACTGGATGGCTGCTGCACTGGCTGGTGGCATCCTTCCTCCGATTGACACCTACCTGCGTGACCGTGAAGTGCCAGACGGACAGCCAAAGGAACACCCTTACGCTGAACCGATTGATGCCATGAACGAGGAAGAGGCAATCGAGTATCTCATCATGAAAGACATCCCGCCGCAGGTGTGGCGTGATTACAAAGGGAACCGTGCTATACTTCGCATTGTTCCAGTCGAGCTAATCCCGTCGGATCGCTCTTATCGTAACGCTTGGAAAATTAATCAATTGGAGATGGCCGCATGACCACCTACATCAATATCAACGGCGATGTTCGTGACGCATCGTCTCTCACCGTTCCCGCAGATCGCACCTTCCGTGGCGCATGGCAATTCAATGGCGCTGCTGTTGAGGTAGACATGGCTGCGGCCCGTGAAATCCACAAGGACAACCTTCGCCGTGAACGTGCGCCTGAGTTGGCTGCGCTGGACGTTGCTTACATGAAGGCTCTTGAGCAGGGCGGCGACACGGCTGCTATCGCTGCAGAGAAGCAGGCGCTGCGTGACGTTACTGCTGATGCACGTATTGCCGCTGCCTCTACGCCAGATGAACTGAAGGCACTGGACCTCTCCACACTAATCGGAGGCTGATATGAGCAAGGCTCGTGAACTAGCCAATCTAGGCAATGCCTACAGTGACGGGGCCTTGAGCAACCGCAACCTTTTGATTAATAACGATTTTCGTATATGGCAACGTGGAACAATCCATTATGGTGGCGCAGGTAATTGGTCATACACGGCAGATAGATGGCAAGCTGGCTACACTGCTACCACAGAAAAGATAATAAGTGGCTTAAAGATGACCATCGGTTCGAACACTACTGGAAATCAGCTATTCCAGATTATTGAAAACATAGACGATGCTTTCCAGAGAAACTCTGACACGTACACGGCTACTATAAAGTTTAAAGCTCCTGTTGGTGTTACGGCTGAACTGTATGTTAAGAACTGGGGAAACGGCTGGGCTGATTTATTTTCTGGTTCTGTAGCTGCAACAGGAGAAGAGCAAACACTTACTATTTCTGGATCATCTTCTGCTCTTGTGTCTGGCGGAAATCCTTATTTTAGTATGTTGTTTAGTGGTTCAACAACAGGTCAGATCATAGAAGTTTACGACACTCAACTCGAAGTCGGCGACACAGCCACCCCATTCGAGCATCGTTCGTATGGTCAGGAGTTGGCGCTGTGTCAGCGGTATTATGAGCAAATAGATTATTCAGCGAGCGCAGCGGTTGCAATTGGTCATGCTTATAACGCAAATGGTATTCATGGGCCATTTTACTATAATGAAAAAAGGGCCAACCCTACAATATCACTAACCAATGGTGTTTTGTGTTATAGCGGCACTACTGGTCAAGCTCCCACAGTTGTCAACTGGGTGTATGCAACAAAGAGATCGGTGAATATAAATCCAGTCAATGGAATGACTTTTACAGTGAATGGTGCAAGTTATGTAATTGCGAACTCGTCTGGGTGTAGCGTAAAAATTGATGCGGAGTTGTAATCATGGAACAAATGCACATTACATCAGCACAATATATTACAGACTTTATATCAGGTGATAACGCCTCCATCCGTGCCACCATCGACGGGCGAGAACTATTCGTCCCCTTAGACCCAGCCAACCGTCACTACGCTGAGATTATGCGGCAGGTAGAGGCGGGTGAGTTAACTATCACTGAGGCAGACAGCTAATGCTATTTGGCTTTACACCCTTTTCAGTAGACTCCTTTGCTTCTGCAGGTGAAGTACGTCTAGGTGTAATTGGTGTAGCTGCTACTACTAGCACTAATTCTGTAGTAACTGTATGTGCTGCTAATACTAGCTTGACAGGTGTTGAAGCTACAGGTACAATCAACACTGTAACTGTTGTTGCTAAAGCTGTAACACTTATTAACTCTGTAAGTGCTACCTCTTATGTTGGTACACCTACTGTAGTAGCTAAGGCTGTAACTCAAGCTACAGGTGTAAGTTTAACTGGTTCAGTTGGCACACCTACCGTTGTAGCTAAAGCTGTAACACTTATTAGCACACCTACCCTTACTGTAACTGTAGGTAGCCCAGAAATTATAGCTAAGGCTGTAACGCTTATTACAGGAACTGAGGCTACAGCTACAGTTGGTACACCCACTACTCGTACTGAGAATAGAATTACTCTTGTATCTGTACCACTTACTATTTACAATGGTGGTGTTACTGTAGATAACCAAAGCTTTAACTATCAAGCTATTAAAGATAGCTATGAAAGTGACAGGGTTATTTACTTAGTCGCTACCGACAGGTTCAATACTAGGTATGTCAGTGAAGAAAACAGAGTTGTATATATTCAAGCAGCTAACACAAATAGAACCGTATACGTTGCAGCATAATAGGACTTAAGATATGGCATATAAGTGGCCTGATAAAGACAAAGATGAAATCTTAGACTACAGTGTAGATTGGTCACGCTTCTTAGCAGATGACACTCTCTCTGCTGTTACTTGGTTTATCACAGATGCGAATGGCGTTAAACAACAAGTAGCAGACGCTGGTGTAGTTTATGGCTTGCAGTTTGTGACTGGCACTATCTCTGGTCAAGTTGCTACTGCACGTTTCTCTCTAGGTACAAACAACATTCGTTATAACATTACCTGTCGTATTAACACAGGTGAAGGCTTGCAGTATGAACGCAGCATCTATCTTCGCATTAAGGAGAAGTAATAATGGCTTATAATTATCTTGGCCTTGTTAACGATGTCAATAGACGCCTTAATGAAGTGGAACTTACAGAAGTTAACTTTACTGCTGCTGGTGGTTTCTACAGCTTTGCTAAGGATGCTGTAAACGCATCTATTCGCCACATTAACCAAGAAGAGTTTGAGTGGCCTTGGAACCACATTGAAGAGACTGAGGTGCTGGAAGCTGGTGTTGTACGTTACAGCTACCCGTATGATGCTAAGACTGTGAACTTTAACACCTTTAGAGTTAAGGGTGATGCTGCTCTTGGCATCAGTACTCGTAAGTTAAAATCCATTTCATACGAAGAATATCTTGACAAATACGTAGATTATGAGTATAACTCTAACAGTAACAATAGAGGTGCGCCTGTATATGTTGTGCGTTCCCCTAACCGAGAGATCATCTTCTCTCCCTCTCCTGACCAAGAGTATGAAGTAGTATATGACTACTACACTTTAGGGTATGACCTGAGTAAGCCTACAGACGTTCCTAACTTCCCTGAGCCGTACAGACACGTTATTGTAGATGGTGCTATGTACTATGCGTATCAGTTTAGAGGAGACATGCAAGCCTCTTCTGTGTCTGACGATAGATTTAAGCAAGGCATTAAAAACCTACGTAGTTTGTATATCAACAGAACTGACTATATTAGAGATACAAGAGTACACTTCTAATGGCTACAGCATGGCAGACATTTCCCATTGAGTTTAGGGGTGGTTTGATCTCTAACCTATCCCCTTTACAGCACGGTGTTAATGCTGTGGGTTCTGCCACTATACTGCAGAACTTTGAGCCATCCAAAGAGGGTGGCTATAGTAAAATTAAAGGCTATGAAAAGTATGACCCTAATATAGTACCGGGTTCTGGTCCTATTCTTGGTGTTAAGGTAGTCAATGCAGGCGAAGTACTAGCTGTAAGAAGTGATGGCGTTAACTCAAAAGTGTATCATAGCACTGGTAGTGGCTGGACACTTAAAGCTACTGCAGCTTTGAATGGCTCTAAGGCAAGGTTCTCTGAGCTTAACTATGGCTCAGGCCATATAGTTATTATTGTAGATGGTGTCAACTATCCTGCTATCTTTGATGATACAGCTAACACTGTTACATATATGACTACGCCTGCTGATATTCAGGGCGCTAAATATGTAGCTACATTTAAAACTACTACCTTCTTTGCAAATGATACTAACCTTTACTTTACTGCACCTTCTTCTTATGATGATTTCAGTGCGGCTAATGGTGGTGGTGTCATTAACATTGGACATCAGATTACTGGTCTTACTGTTTTCCGTGACCAACTTATTGTTTTTAGTAGAAACAATATTCTGCGTATTACTGGTAGCTCTATTTCTGATTTTACTGTAGCGCCTATTACTGACCGTATTGGCTGTATTGATGGCGATACTATTCAAGAGGTTGGTGGCGACATTATGTATGTTGCTCCTGATGGTGTCAGACTTTTAAGTGCCACTGATCGTATTGGTGACTTTGGCTTAGACGTTGCATCTGATAGTATAGCTAAAGATGCGTATAACTTTCTTCAGTCTAGTAGTTTGTTTTGCTCACTAGTGTTACGAGAGAAAGCTCAGTATCGTATCTTTGCTTACATCCCATCTGAACAATCCCGTGTTGCTAAGGGATTAATTGCTACTAAGTTTTCTAGCCAAGGTGCAGGTTCTATTGCATGGGCTACAACTAAGGGCATCAAAGCATATTGCGCTGACAGTAAATACACAGAAGGCTATGACGAGACTACATTATTTGCTAATGAAGATGGCTATGTGTATGAGTTAGATACGGGTGCAAACTTTGATGGTTCTCTTATTGAGTGCATCTATGAATCTCCGTATATGCCAATTACTGATCCTCAAACTAGAAAGACTTTTTATAAACTAACAATATACGCAGACCCACTTGGCAGTATGACACTTGATGTCAACCTTAAGTATGACTTTGACGCAGGCTCAACTGCAGGTACAATACAGCCAGATACATTCAATATCTTAAGCTCTGGTAATAGAGTTTTTCTTTTTGGTTCTAGTAATACTAGCTATGGCGTATCTACTTTTGGTGGTGAGTTAGATAAAGTTTATAAGAGCAATATTATTGGATCAGGTAAGACTGTAGCAATTCGTATTGAAGATGGTTCAACTAATCCTTCATTCACTCTAGATACTGCAATTCTAGAATTTAGACAAAACGACAGACAGTAAGGACGTAACACATGGCAGGTTATACACGCCAAGACACAGCAAATAACATTGCTAATGGTAACGTTATTGATGCTGATGACTTTGACGCAGAATATAATGCGCTTGAAGCTGCATTCAATGCAACTACCGGACACACACACGATGGTAGTTCTGGTGAAGGTGCACCTATTACTAAGGTTGGACCCTCTCAAAATATTATTGTATCTACATCTACAGTACAGCCCAAGACAACTAATACGATTGACTTGGGTACAAGTGCTGTGCAGTTTAAGGATGCGTTCTTTGATGGTACTGTAAGGACAGATGGCTTACAGGTAGATGAAGCTTCTATTCTTACTGGTAACGTTACTGCTTCAGCTAACCTTTCTATTGGTGGTGATCTTAGTGTAACTGGTAATGCTGTTATCAGTGGCAACCTGACCTTTGGTAACTCTGATACAGATACAATTAGTATTGGTGCAGACATTGGCTCAAACATTATTCCAGACGTAGATGATACGTATGATCTTGGTAGCTCAATTAAAGAGTGGCGCAACCTTTATGTAGACGGTACAGCTAACATTGACAGCCTTATAGCTGACACGGCTGACATTAATGCTGGTACTATTGATAATACAGTGATTGGTGGTACACTTGCTTCCGCTATTACTGGTACTACAGTTGCTGCTACTTCTGGCTTTACGGGTAATATTACAGGCAATGTCACTGGTAACGTAACTGGTAACGTAACTGGTACTGTTACTGGTAATGCTTCTACAGCTACAGCCTTACAAACTAGCCGTACTATTGCGCTGTCTGGTGATGTTACAGCTACGGGTGTTGCATTTGATGGTACTGGCAATATTACTCTTGCTACTACTATTCAGCCTAACTCTGTAGCTTTAGGCACAGACACTACGGGTAACTATGTAGCTACTATTGCGGGTACTGCTAATGAAGTCGAAGTATCTGGTAGTGGTTCTGAAGGTGCAACTGTTACTGTTGGTCTGCCTAATAGTGTAACCATTACAAACGACCTTACTGTTGGTGGTAATCTTACTGTATCAGGCACAACTACTACAGTTAATACTGAAACTATTAATCTTGCTGATAACCAGATTGTTCTTAACTCTAATTACACTGGCTCTACTCCTACAGAGAATGGTGGCATTGAGATTGAACGTGGTACACTCCCTAATAAAACTCTTGTGTGGGATGAAGCTGCTGACAAGTGGACTGTAGGCAGTGAAGCATTTGTGGCTGGTACAGTTGAAGCTACTACACTGAAGATTGGTGGAGTAGCAGTTACATCTACCGCTGCAGAATTAAATATACTAGACGGTGTTACAGCCACTGCTGCAGAATTAAATATACTAGACGGTGTTACAGCTACTACTACAGAATTAAATTACGTAGATGGTGTAACTAGCAACATCCAGACTCAGATAAACACAAAGGCACCCACAGCAAACCCGACCTTCACAGGCTCCGTGAATGCTGGAGACAGCATTGTTCTTGGCTCTTGGACTATTTGGGACAGTGGTGGGACACTATACTTTAAGTATGGCACTAATAATGTATTCGCTATTGACAGTAGCGGTAACATCACTGCCGAAGCTAACGTCACAGCATACGGAACAGTCTGATGGCCGTCTCAATGAGTGATATCAGAACAACTTTCGGGGCCAGCGGCACCGTCAGTTTAAGCCAGTTTTATCGTGGTGGATCGCTTGTGCCTAATGTGACAACAAATTCTAGCGTCTCAACGACAGGTGAAATCTCGCTCGGATCATTTACCAGCCGCACAAACCTCGTCCCCGTGTCCTACGATGTTCTGGGCGGCGGCGGAGGCGGCGGCTTTGGCAACCAAGAGGACGAGGGAGCATCTCACTCTGGTGAGACGCAAGCCACGGCTGGCGGCTCAAGCTCCCTGTCCGGCAGCGGATTTACGACAGTCACATCAGGCGGAGGAGCCGCTGGCGCATCTCGCTCCATCAGCGGCGGTTCGCCCTATCGCTACGGCACGGCAGGCGAGAGCAGTGCTCACGGAACTGGCGGCACCAGAGGTGTCGTGCAGGAGGATAGCGTCGAGGGCGGTGCTGGCGCTGGCGCACCATCGTATGCTGGTGGCAATGCCACAGGCAACGGGGCAGGCGGCGGCGGTGCTGGCGGCGATCTGCGCACGCCCTATGACAGTGGCGGCTGGGCTGGTGAGGGTGGCGGTGCCGGAACACAAAAAACTGGCACGATCAACGTCCCATACAAGTCCACGCTGACACTGACTTGTGGTGCCGCTGGTGCAAAAGGAGACGGACCTTGGGGGTCTGACGGCGGCAATGGTAGCCCCGGAAGAGTTAGTGTTACACGCCAATATTTGAGCGGAAACTTGACAACAACCAGAACTACAAGTGGTAGTCAAACGCAGACTGTTTAAAAGGA
>Ga0222715_10003215_pt1 | contig 14639 bp, 30 predicted proteins | sample C33_9DmetaG_FD_165056 | JGI IMG/M metagenome (GOLD analysis project Ga0222715, IMG submission 165056) | Estuarine water microbial communities from San Francisco Bay, California, United States - C33_9D | ecosystem: Environmental > Aquatic > Marine > Unclassified | place: USA: California...
CTAAGATTACGAATGTGACTTGAACCCATAATGTTTGTTGCATCTGGTCTTTGACTTTCGTCTCCCATTTTTCTTGTGTGACAAACTAAAAATACATGAATATCTAAATCACGACAATACGATGCAAGTCTATCTATAAAAACTTTTTGTTGTTCGTAGCCGTCTTCAGGCACGTCAGAAATTTTCATAAGACTGTCTATCACAAACACATCAATACCAAGAATAGCTTTTCCATAGCTTAACATAGCAAACATATCTTTAGAATCTGTAACTCCCTGTTGATCATAAATATATAGTTTATCCGTATAGTATTGACAAAACTCCTCTAAGTATTTTTCTGTTGGATTAGGGTCAGCTAGTCTTTGCTGTACCATACGGCTAAGTGTAAGTACAGGTTTCATTTCCATACTTGCAATAAGGACTTTAGTCATGTGCATTAAATACAAACTAATTTGTGACAACATCATGCTTTTACCATGACCTGACACTCCAGTAAAAACTGTAAGCTCACCTTTTCTAATACCAAAGTTACTTTCTAATTTTGACCAAGGCAAAGAATATCCAGTACCTCTTTCTTCTTTGTAAAACTTCTTTAGTTGTTCTAAATAACCATCAGTTGATTTTACTTTATAGTCAGTAACTATTAATTGACCACTTGCTTCATCAACCATATCTTTGGTAACAACTATGCGTTCCATCATTTCTCCCACGTTCATAGCATATTTCCTTTAAATCTATTTATGTTTATAACACCATCTTCCCATCGTCTTTGATTAATAATAACTTCTGGACTTGGATTAAAACCTTCTTTCCATTCTTTGGTTATATTCATCTTTTTCACCCAACTAATAATTATATCTGCTTTTTCATCAAGGTTATGGATCTCCCATTTATCGAGACAACCTACCCTGTTATTTCTGCGCTTAGGTAACAATGATTTCCAAAACTCTTCAAAACGTATAGAAGTACCTCTTTTCTTCTCTTCTCTACTATCCTCTGGTATATACGCTGTATATACACCGTTTTCCAACCAATGCTCTAATGCTTTAAACGCAGTCTCTATTTGATCTACAGGTCTTCTAAGTCTAAAACAAATCTTCTTTATATCTGGTAAATTACCTTCATGTTGACTTGCAAGACAAAGTAGTTCTATATAGATAGCTTTATGTGCATCAGATAATTCAAACCATTCTAAATCGTTTAGAATATCCCCACCATACAACTTTAACCACGTCATTTGTTTTTTATATTTTACATTCATAGGCTTAAAATGTTGAAATTTATCCCAATTCTTTATTCTCAAAATAAACACTCCCCAATTTCTTCAATCATGTCATGAGTGACTTTTAGTATTTTAAATTCAGGTCTAATCGATATGTATTCCCTTGCAGACTTTATATTAGAAAATTTACGCAACGGTACTCCTTCCTCATCTACAACAATATACTCATACCAATTCATAGACCTACCAGTTCATTAATTTGTAAAATGCAGACTTAGTAACTTTTTTACCATCACTGTAATATTCTTTTTTACTGTTTGCACTTTGTCTTAATAACTCAATCTGTTGTTGACGAACCTTAGGAATTTCTCCAGTCTTCTTCCAATATTGAACTGCAGGTTGGGAGACACCTAGAGTCTCTCCCATTTCCCTTGCACTGTTATTAAATAATTTTATTGCGTCTTCATACTTCATTTATTTCTCCTGTATATGATGAATAACATTTCCTACTATTGGGCCACCATTAACATATGTAGCGTCCCAAAATGCAGTTGCCATTTTATTAACTGGTAAATTTTTTATTCTACCATCTTCGTTTACATACAACGTATGTCCATTTTTTAATTGTAACGCTTCGACATAACCACCAACAAATTTCTGCATCTCTTCCAGTGATGGTAAATCTTTTACTGTTTTAAATTCTGTTTTCATTTTACTCTCCTTTGTTAATACCTGACAAGAATAATCTATTGTTTTAAATAAGTCAATAACTATTTTATAAAATATTTATAAAAAAACTTAATAAAGGTATTGCTTTTTATTTTTAGATATGGTAATATGTTCTTGTAAGTTAAATAAATAAGGAGAGTAACATGGCAACAAAATTAACAAAACCAGTAACAAGAGAAACAGATGTAGTAAAGTTTGAAAGAGGTAATCGTAATATTATAGTTACCATTCAGGGAGATTCTTTAATCTTTAAACTTAAAGGTTTAAAGACCTCATACGAATTACCAATAGATGAGGCATATTGGATCGCATTTAAGAAAAGGGTAAATTAATTTTTACCTTTTTCTGTGTTTTGTATTTATAGATATGTAAATAACAAAGAGGAATAATGATGAATAATTTAACTGCACAAGAAATAATAAACAAGATCTGCGAAGATAGAGATCAAGAAACAGTAAGGTCAATGCGTAGGTTATCAAAAAGAATAGAAAAAGATAATCCATACAAATTAAACTTACAATTGTTAATTCAATACGCATTAATTAAATAGGGAGAATGAAATGAATAGAGATAGTTGGTTACAAGATTATGATGGGTGGTTAGAGTCTCAACCACCTTCTGAGTTTAATATTAAATACGACCATGAAGAAAAAGTGTATATGGTATTTGAGAATAAATTTTATTTAGAATCTTTTAATTCAAAAGATGACGCATTTCATTATATTGATTATTTACAAGGAAAATAAATTGACATTATTTTAATTATCGTGTTTAATAAAATTTTTATAAGGAGAGTAATTGTGAGAGAATTTAATCACTGGAAAGAACGTCAACAAGAAATTAATCGTAAGAACCGTCAAGATAAATTAATATTATTAACATTAATCATAGGATTAGGAGTAGTGATATGGACAAATTTATAGAACTGTTACAAGAGTGGAATGCAGAGTTTCAAGCAGACAACGATGCAGCCCTTGCAAAAATTCAACAACAGGAACAAGAACAGAAGGAGAAGTCTAATGACTAAATTAAGATCAGTAAATATTAAAGGTAAAGAGTACGTTGAGGTAAATGAACGTATTAGACATTTTAGAGAGAATTACAAAGATGCGTCTATACTTACAGAGATGTTATCTAATGAAATGGGTACTTGTGTTTTTAGAGCGCAGATTGTAGTAAACAACCAAATTGTTGCAGTAGGTCATGCGTATGAAAAAGAAGGGTCAACTTTTATTAACAAAACATCTTATATAGAAAACTGTGAAACAAGCGCAATTGGCCGTGCATTAGGCATTTTTGGTATTGGTATAGATAACTCGGTTGCGTCTGCAGAAGAAGTTGGTAATGCAGTTACACAACAAGAAGTAAAACTAGAACCTTTATCCAAAGAAAAGGAAAAAGAACTAAAAGAAGGTATGATTAAAGCACATCAAGAAGGTGACCTTAAAGCATTTTTCTTTAGAATGAATCCTTCCGAAAAAGAACATTTAAGGGACTTTGCAAATGAGCTCAGATCATCTAAAGGATAACAGACGACATAATATCATCACTGCATCTAGAGCATGGAGTGCAATATATGATCGTAAAAAATTATGGAGGCAACTTACGTTTAGAGAACCTCCATTTCAGGGAAATGAAATGACAGCGTATGGCTCTGCAAATGAACACATCGCTCTCTCTCGTTTCGAGTTAGAACAATCAGAGATATGTGAATCGGGTAATAAGTTAGTTGTACATGATAGTTTACCTTTTGGTGCATCACCAGATGCCTATTGTAGAGGTCTTCCTGTAGAGATTAAATGCCCATTCACACAACAGATTTATGATGGTATACCAGATCGGTATTGGTTTCAAATGCAGCTTCAAATGTGCTGTACAAAAACTAAAGCTTGTTATTTCTTTGTATGGACACCAAATGAAACACATACAGAACTGGTCAACTATGATAAAGACTTTATCGAGTGGTACACTCCATACGCTTTAGAATTTATGGAATGTCTTAATGATGATAAAGAACCAAAACGATGGTCTAGAAAACCAATTTACAACAAGGAGAAATAGTATGCGTGTAGGATTAAGCGTAAGAATAGATGTAACTAAGATTGATAAAGATAGATTGTACAAGGGTGAAAAAGGTACTTATCTAGATTTAACAACTTTTATTGATACTGATAACAAAGACCAATATGACAATAACGGATTTATTAGTCAATCTGTATCACAAGACGAAAGACAAGGTGGTGTAAAAACACCTATTCTTGGTAACGTAAGAGTTATTTATCAAGATGGTAACGGCTCAAAAGATACACCTTTACAAGCGTCAATAGATGAACAAGTGTCACTATCTGATCAATTAAATGAATTAGAAGATGACATTCCGTTCTAAAGTAATTAGACTTGTTCATAAAGATAATCTTAAATACCTACCAAAAGGTAAATCAACATTCTTAACTAAGTTTACAAAAAGGAAGGGAATGGTAAAGGTAGAAATAGATTTTCATTGGATTAAGAAGAACACTGTTAATTATCAGAGATTAATGGGGAGACGATGAGTTCCCCATTGATTTACATTGGTCAAGACCTTATCGATGAAGCGCAGGATTATGCTTTATTATCTAGATCACATACATCTAATAGACATGACTTTCATAATGGCACATTAGATGACAAACAACAAAAAATGTTTGAAGGTAAACTAGGTGAAAAGATATTTAAGCAATGGTTAATTGATCACAATATAATGTATCAAGAGGACAATACTCATTACACTAAACCTGATGAGTATGATTTTATTGTTAATGGTATTACAATTGATGTAAAAACAAGAACGCAAAAGTTTCATACCAGAACATTAGAAATGGTAGAACAATATAACAAAAACCCAAAAGATGTTTATATTTCGGTTAGGTTATATCCAGAAACTTTTAATGGGAATATACTAGGTTGGATTACTAAAGAGAAAATACTTAAAATTAATAGAGTAGAAAATCTTGGGTACTTAAACAACTATGTTGTTCTGGATAACGAATTAACAGATATTGCAAAATTACTAGGGGCCTTTACAAGCCCCTAAAATAAATAATTACTTATTGCATACGTACATTGTTACTTCAAATCCGAAACGCATTTCAGTTGCTGATGGTTTTGTCCACATAGTCATTCCCCTTTCTTTTAAATTTGTAATACTTGTATTACAAGTGTAATTATACTCTTGGTATTAAAAAAAATTATGAACGGAGAATTAGTTTATGGTCATGAAAATACTTAAAATTTTTGTTAGTTTTGCAGTAATATTCCTTGCATTTGGAATATATATTCATTATGATTTGATACAAGAACCCCCTAAAGAAGAGTTCATGTGTTACAAGGGTAAATTGATTAGGTCGTTGGAGATGAATAATATTTACCTTCAGGTCAAAGATACGAAGTGTGAGGTTTTTGAAGATTTAATTGTTATTGATAAAGAGGTAATAAAATGAGTGATCCTATTAATCCAGACCATTATAAAGTCGGTGGTATAGAAACATTTGACATTATAAAAGCTAAGATGACTGAAGAAGAAGTTATCGGATACTGTAAGGGTAATAACAGAAAGTATCTTGATAGAAGAGGTCATAAACAATCCAAAGATTTAACTGAAGTAGAAAAGTTAAAGAACAGGATTGAAGAGTGTAAAAAGCAAAGATGGTACTTAGATAGAGAAGAAGAGATATATGCTGATAAGTTGTCGAGACTAATGTCACCACCTATTATGCCTGATGTGTGGATAGACGACTCTTTGCATGACGAAGATTAAATTAGGTAATCAGGTTTGTCACAAATGTAAAAAACCTGCTAACACATTCCATGTGGTTTGGTGGTGTGGACGAGATATATATGGAAATGGAATATGTAAAAATGATAACAAGAAAATTAATAATTGACGGAGACCATTTTGATGTGGTATTCTATAATCAAGATGATGGAACTTGTAGGGTAGAAGTTAGTCATTCTTGGAGGGGAAAACATTACAAAATGTTTCCAAATAACATCATTAAACTTGAGGAGAGTAATAATGAATAAAATAGATTATGTAGTGTTATGTTTGATGTTTAGTTTATTTGTAACTTTTAATGCAAACGCAAAAACTGTAATTACACCAGACGGTACAATTATAGTGTGTACGACAGATAAGAATGGTATAACAGTTTGCATATAACATACGCACTGTAACTACATATTAGAACGAGGAACGATTCTTCCATATAAAAGTCAACCATTCTTTTAATGCTTTGACTCTTTCCTTGTCTTTTAACTTTTCTAACCATTCTTGTCTCTTTTCTAAAGGTTTTTTGCTAAGGTTTAATGCTTCGCAATATAACATATAATCTCTAGAGTAGTTATCCGTTTCAATACCGTTAGGTAAAGTTATCTTCTGTTTACTCATCTATCTCCAAATAAATACTGTCTACAATCATCTCTACAGTTGATACTTCACCGTTATGGTTTATAGTGATAATTAAAGTATCTTCGCCATATACGACTTGCACATCTTCAATATATGCGCCTTCCATATGTTTAGCAATTTCTGTTATATCTGCCATTTGCATAATTAATGAAACTCCGTATCTTTTGGTATTGCAATATAGATTTCAAAATCCCCATTAACAACGAATGATTCTTTGTTTTTAAAAGTAATTTTTATTAAATCAGAATTTATATCTGACATATATTCTACGTTTTCCACAGTTTCGCCAATAAATGACTCAAGTAATGCTAAACTATCTTCTTGTTCCATCTACCGTCCTTATTTAATACCATAGGCATAAGTTTTGGTTGACCATCAATAATCATTCCACAACCCACAATGAATCTTGATTTAAAGTTCTTAGCATAATCAAATGCCATAGACTTCTGATTGATAAGACAACCGACTTGCATACCAAAACATAAACGGTCTGGATTAGAGTAATATCCAATACTAAATTTTGTATGATAATGGCCTTGTACTGTACTCATGCCATATTGTTGAGCAACCTTTAAAACATCAGCAGACATACCATGTGTAAAGAAACATCTTTGACCATCTGATAACGTCAAAGTAAGATCATCTACCCACTGCCACCCCTTGCCAACCCCTAGAAACTCATTATATGATTTAAGGTAGTCTTTAGGTAGTCCAAACTTTAATGCACGTCTATAAACCAATGACGAATGATTAGAGTGTACTAAAGTCATTTTAGGAAATATTTTCTCTAATTCTTTAACATACACTCTTGCATTTCTTAACTCATCTCCTGCAGACATAAGATCTGGATTATGTTCGTGCATACTAATTGCGTGGTGATCAAGCTCATCACCTATATTTACAACCATATCTGGCTGATATTTATCTTTAAGTGCTTTTAAAAAATCAAACGCATCTTGGTGATGGTATGGTATGTGTAGATCAGATATTACCAATACTGATTTATTCATATTTATGAGAAGGGTCTTGTCCCTTGTTTGTCAATAATTAGTGCTTGTTTTCTTGGGTTTTCTTTTGCAAATGACAAATGTACCCAGCGACCATATTCAAGGATTACCTGATCATAGTTAATATTTGCTAATACTATAGCATCAACAACATTATGGGGATTACCAAAACTAGGGCAGATAAAGTCAACCGCCAGACCCTTGCAGTGGCTAGAAGTTCGCTTGCTTCCCAAATGATCATTAAGAACATAACTCCTGTAACCACTACTAATAAGCATAGGATTACCAAGTATATCTCTAACATATTCTAATTCACCTGCTAAAAAAGTTAAGTTATTTATTATTTCGACAGTAGGAGTATTATCAATACCTAAGCGTGTCGCAGTATCGCTAAGTGTTAATTCTTCTAAACTGAAATGTGGCGATAATTTCACTTAGTTAATCCTTTTGTTTTTTCAAATGTGCGTAATCCACCCAAACCTAACATACCCATTAATACGGTCATTAAAGAACCCATATCAAATACAGGTAATGCAGGAAGTGTTACAGTAAACCACGCTGCTAGGAATATTATAACAGGTGAGAGTACAAAATGCCAAGCTAATGCAACTCCACAAACCCAACCAATAAATGGTCTCCAACCTGCAACCCATACACTACGATGTTGCGCTTCCACTTGGTTTGTTTCTGCCTGTACCATGTTGGCTTCATGAGCTTGTTTTTCTGCCATTGTAGCAATCTCATGAGCTAGTTTATTCTTCTGGTCTTTATCTTCTATAAACTTATCTAGTATTGATGTTATTGGTGCAATTAATGCAGTCCAAACCATATCTTCTCCTTTATACTTTAACGTTAAACGTTAAACGTTATACGTTATAAGTTATATTTCATTTTCATCAAAGCCAAACGCATCAGCTATTTGATTTCTTACGGAATTAAAATTTTTATCATGTCGTATATAAGATGTGCCGTGCATATGATTACACATATGTATCATCTCGTGAATCATTGACTTAATAAGTGATGTTAAAAACCGATGTCGTTCAGGGCATATACCAATGATATCTGGGTCAGGTGTATAAGATGCCATTACCTTGTCTTCAACAGGTAGTAATTCAAACTCTACCTCATCACTTGGTGGATACCCAATCTGCCTCATTACAGGCATTTGTCGAAGCATCTCATATACTGCTTTAATAACTGATACATCTATTTTCATTACATAATATTATCTAATAGTTTATCAATACCTGTCATTATCTTCTCTATAATTGCAGTGAGTGCAAAGAAGAAATAAAAGAAAAAGAATAAAACTGGGACAACAAAGAGTTTAAATATTGCAAATAGTATGTCGTATACTGTACTCATTTATCTATCCAATGACCAACAATAAATGCAACGATTGCAGCTACTGTACTAAAGAACCACATAGCAATTCTTTTGCCACCACGAAACTCATCTAATGTGCTTTTAATATCATCTATAGATTTATCCATTTTATCTACTTTGTTCATAATATGGTCAATGTCTTTTTTCATATGTTCTATTTCAGCAGAATGCACTGCTACTTTTTCTTGTACTTGTTCCACTAGATTCCTTTCTGTTTGGTGCGTTGTATAAGTTTATAGGAGGTAATTTCAATGTATGCCATATCATGGTTTAAAATTAAAGAATTGTTTAGTAAAATCTACATCGCCTTCCATTTCTTGTTGCATACGTTCTAGTTTTTGTTGCTCACTAGAAATACTACGAGGACTACCAATAGTAGGCCCTACAGTTAATAATCGAGTAACGCCTGATACTAATTCTAAACTTCCTGATGGTAATTTTTTTAACTCATCTAACTCTTTCATTTTTGTAGAATCTAAAATGATGTCTGTAAACTTATTAACATTTTTTTCAAATGCACGATCCTTTAATACTTGCAATAAAGTTCCTTGTGGTTTTGTAAGTTCAATATCTGCAAGATCCCAACCAGACTTTTTAAAATCTTTTAATGCTTGTTGACTAAATGCAGTTAAAGAGTTACCTTTTTCTACTCTGCCTGCAGCCTCAAGCACAGTTGATAAATCTTGTAGTGATTTGTATTGCTCTGGAGATAATGCAGCCTCAAGTGCTTTGCGCTGTCTTTCCGTACCTAATAACAAGTTTCTCCAAGATAGTCCTGCATCTTTTGGTAGGTCTTTTTGCGCTCTAAACACTTTACTTGCTTGTTCCCAGTTTTGTTGCAACCATGCACGAGTTACATCATTCCATGCCTCTGGATTAACAGACTCTATTTGTTTTTTAGCATACCTAATAGTCATTGGGTCTGAATCTTTAAATAACTTAGTAACTAATTTGTCTGCATCGTAATCTTTAATTTTAGTTAAAATATCACCTGCTTTAGAGGCGTCAAACTCATCAATAGGTTTAGATAATTCTGCATACCTTGTGTCTGCTTGTTTGTATAAATCATTGTTTTGACTTACTGTGTTTTTGAGATCATTTCTAATTCCTTTAATCTCACCCTGAATAACAGAGTCAAGACCTACGACATCTTCACTTCTTAAATATGTATCTAATTCCATTTTAAGTCGTTGTAACGCTTGTGGTCGATCATCTAATACACGAACATTTTCAACTACAGGTTTACCAAACTTATCTTTTACAGGATTACCTTTAGCATCAAGTTTTACTTGTTCTGCGTTTCTGAAGAAGTCATTTTTTATTTTTTGCAATACCTGAGTTTCTCTGCCTTTTGATACGTCAATCATTGCATCTAGTTTATTAACAATATCTGTAGTATCTACAGGTTGTGCATTTTTTAATGCTTCATCATAAATAGGTTTTGTTGCTTCTCTTCTTGTTATAATTAAATCTTCTTTACGTTTCAATAAAGTATTTTTTGCAGATTTGCCACCTTCCCAAGTTTCTTTTGTTAAAGAGATATTGTCTAGGTATTTGTTTACTGCATCTTCAACTTTACCTGCTCTCATTTCGTAGAATTCATCTATTTTATCTGCAGTGACTCCTACTTTTGACGCAACGTATTGTTTACTTTTTAATGATGGTAAGTTTGTTAATTCTGGAATAGTTAATGGAACGTCAAAGTCTTCTGATAATTTTAGTACGTTCTGTAAGTCTGCTTGATTTAGTTTGTACAAATCAGGTGCTTGTTTTGATCCTTTAATAAGTTTTACACCAAACGGTGCGATTTCACCTGCAGTACCAAGTAATCCAGCTAATGCAATACGTCCAACGTCTGATGTATCTGAGTCTGCAAGATACCTTCCATATGCTTGTCTTCCTGCTTCTAACCCTACACCAATACCTCCAGATGTTGCAGCCGCACCAACTGGCCCAAGAAATGAAGTTGCACCAGCTGCACCGATACCTTCTAAACCTGCTTGAAATATATCAGGCCCATAATAACCTGCAGTACTACCTATTGCAGGATAATATTTTCCATCATCGCCTTTGTAACCAATATTACCTTCTGCGTCAATTACAAAACGAGTAACTGGCAAACCTGTTCTTTCAGATAACACTTTAATTGCATCTTGACGATTAATTGGAACTCCTGCGAGAAAAGAACCAGTTGCTCCCTGCGTGTACTGACCTTCTTCTTCTTCTAAAGTTGGTACTGATAAACTAGTAAATCTTTTTTGCTCTGTTGATTTACCACTGGTTGCAGATTGTTTTTGTTTATTAAAGTACTCTTTTGTAAAATCTACCATATTTATCCTTAATAATTAGGTAATCCAAATTTAGCCGCAATTGATATGTTTACTTGTTTCATAATTTTATCGTAGTTTATTGGGTCTTTTGATTTTATTTCATTTAGTGATTTATATTTCTTTGGATTGTATAATGGACTTTTTATTAACAGATTAGAAGTTTGTTCTCCTGTCTCTTGTATCATTCCAGTAAAATCATCTAAACTAAGTTCACGAACAGACCCTAAACCTTTACTATTAAGATATGCAAGACGTGCTTCTGCAATTTGCAATTCTTCATATGCTCTTTCCATACCACGTTTAAATACAGTTGGACTGTCTTTTTCAGGATCTGGAATAGCCTTTCTAATACGTTCTGCTTCAAATTCACTTAAAGCTGCACCTGTAATATCTTTAATGTATTGGTTCATTTCTGCATAAGAATCTTTCATAAAGTTAGTATATTGCTCTTGATACTCGATTTCTTCTGGCGATAAATCTTTCATTCCCCATTTTTCTAAAAATGATAATGTTCCTGATTTAATTTTGCCTTGTGCAGTTAAAAACTCTGGATTAAAAGAATCAATAATTCTATTTAATCTTCTTTTACGGTCTGTGGTTTGTAGTAATGCAGTTTGTACATCATTTTTTGATTGTTTAGTTAATTCAACACCACCCATAAATTTAGCATTGTTTTCTTTTGCAATATCAATGTCTTTATTAATTTTGTTTCTTAGTTCCACTGGTAACTGCAAAAATGATTCATATGGCAATCCTGTGTTTGGGTTTATTTCTGCCACAGCTCTTGAGTTTCTTTCTACACCAACATCAACAGGTTTTTGCTCTGTTCCTCCAATAGGGGATACTGTACCTTCTTTATTGATTTGATACTCAATACTTAATGGTAATTTTCTTTTTAATTTTTCTTCAACAGATAACTGTCGTGTACCTTGTGGTCGATTTAACGCATCAAGTTTAGTAATAACGTCAACAAACTGTCCACCCTTATCTGGATACTTGATTGCATACTCCATTAGTTTTTCTTGATTAAGAACTTTTTGTGCTGGAGTTAAAACTATTTCTTCTGTGGTAGATGGTGCGTAACTAGGCGCAATTGCACGTTCACCGCCAGGGCCTATCTGATTAATAGGTTGATATGTAGATTGAGTAAATGTTTCTGCAGGAATAGTGGTATACATATTCTCTTGCAATGTTTTAAGATCTGCTTGACGTTGCTTCTCTAATGCCATTTGATCAAACTTTTCTTTCATCACAACGTCACGTTCTAATCTGTCATATGGTGATTGTGCCATTTGCATACCTTGCATATAACTTTTTGCAAGATAAGGAACTGCGCTACCATAATTTTGATTTTTTGGTTGTGCAAGATAACCTAATGCAGTACCTAATAAACCTTGAAATAAGGATTGGTTTTGTGCAGTCTTAATTTGATCATCTGTTGCAACTGCATTTAAATAAGTTGGAGTAGTTGCTCCAAAGATATTAGTGTTCTTTGGAATTAATTTATCTAATATTCCCATTACTTGTCCTTATCGGTTAAAAAATAATTGACGTTTTCTAACGTCATCAATAAAACCAGTTGGAACATTAACATCTAACATACCTGTTCCTGTTTGAGTTGTATTCAATGGTTTGCCTGGGTTGATTCGTTGATTACCACTTTGAACCATTTGTTGTGCTTGTTCTTGTGGAGTAAATGCGTCTGCACTCATTAGTCCTAAGCCAACTTTATCCATAGTAGACATATCATTAAATCCAGTGTTTTCTGCTATTCTGTCTAGTATTGACGGGCCATCATAACCACCTGCAGGTGTGATTGTATTAATTGCACGATCAAATCCAGTCATAGGTATTTGACCACCAGCAGAAGAACCAATTAACGCAGGATTCATTGTACTTCCTGCAACTTCTAATGCGTTATTACCAAATGCGTATGGACTTGCAGTTGCGCCTGAAACACCTCCTGCAACACCTCCTGCAGTTGCGCCACCTACTGCGCCTGTTGTTGCACCACCTAATGTTAATCCACCTAATGTTGGAGTAGATGTTGCTACAGTTCCTGAAGTTCCTGCAGAACCTAAAATACCACCTTCTGCACCACCAAATACACCACCAGTAACACCACCTAGTAATGCACCCTTTATAGGATCACCACCTGTTACAAGAGATGTAGCTGCACCTACCCCTGCACCTATTAGTATATGTGCCATTACTTACCTCCTCCTGAAGATTCTGTTGTAGATACCTGGCCCATCGGAGCACCGTATGCTGCAGATAAGTAAGATTGTAGTTTGGTATATGGTTTGTTTTCCTCAAACTCAAATCGACCAATATCTGCTTCAAGTGCTTGACGCTGATAATCTTCTGCAGTTTGCCCTACGTTCATTAATTGTTGAATATCTGCATAGTCAGCCATTGCCATTTGTGGAGCATTTGCAATTGCACGTTCTTGTGCAGCTCTTTCACTTGCGTAATTTTGATAAGCTAATTCTCCTGCACGAGAAGTTAATTCTTTTGCAAGATTTGATGATGCACGAGACTGTAAGTCTTGCATAGCACCAGAACCATAACGACCTGCTTGAGAAGATTGAGATGCAATGTTTTTTAATGCGTCTTGGAATTGTGTAGTAGCAACTCCTGCAGCTCCTTGTAGTGCATTTGCAAAGTATGGATTTAATCCTAAGTTTTGACCCTGTATAGTACTAAGTTGTTGTTGTTGTGCAGCTGGTACTAATGGAGAACCTGCTAATGCTCTTGTTTGTGCAGATTGTAATGCTTGTTGTGTTTGTGCAGACGGTGATACATATGTTTGATATGGGTAATAATTTGGTGTATCTGTTTGATACAACTGTTTTGCCTCTTGTAAGCCGTATTCGACAAAAGGCCTAACTGTCGGATCTAATTCATTAGATGTTTTTTGAGTACCACCTCCACCACCTTTAAATAATTGTCTGCCCATTTTACCGTTGTTGATGGATTGATTACCGTCTAACTCTGGGAAATAATCGTAAATCATAATTTATACTCCATTAATGTATATATAGGGTTCATTTTCCATTTTTTTTGCCATAATCTGACAATTCCTTTTTTTGCAGTAGAACCTTGAACTTTAGTCCCACCATTATTTTTTACCCATGTTAAGAATTGTTCCCAACATTTTTGATTTGTAATACCGCCAATATATGTGATGTATGCAACTCGATCACTAGGGTAATTAATCCATTGAACTGTAAATGCACATTCGCAAATATCTCCATTCATAACTAACAATAAAACTGAATTGCCTTGTGATACAAATTGACGTAATTGATCAATTGTAAATTCACCGTTTCCAGTGTTTATAGCTCTTTGTAAATGTTTTTCAGCAAGATGCCAAAATTGATGGATATGTGTAGTAGGGACTACAAATAAGTTAGTTTCCATTATATGTAATTAAAGTTAATTACAATCCTAGTCTTTGTATCTGTATGTGTAGTAGCAGTATGTTTTATGTGTGATGGAAATATCACCATTCT
>Ga0222715_10003216_pt1 | contig 14638 bp, 26 predicted proteins | sample C33_9DmetaG_FD_165056 | JGI IMG/M metagenome (GOLD analysis project Ga0222715, IMG submission 165056) | Estuarine water microbial communities from San Francisco Bay, California, United States - C33_9D | ecosystem: Environmental > Aquatic > Marine > Unclassified | place: USA: California...
AAAGCGACCTTCATCATTAAATTCAATCCATATAATCTTTTCAGATTGTTTTGTGAGTCCGTCTCTTTCTCTTAGAAGCTTCCAATTCATGATACGTCTTCTAAATTTACACCATTCTCATTTATAATCTCATTAAGCTTTAGCCTAGCCTCATAATAGGCATTATACTTATCTTCACTATATTCAGCATCGGGCATATATTTGTATTGGGTTCTCAGCCATTGATCCATTTCCCACACAACGCTATACCATTTACCTCCCTTTGTAGCTAACTCAAAGTCATCTTGATCCTCCGGTATATTAAATTCTAATGTTGCTTTCATTCTACTACTATTTCGTATCCGTCTTTATTAGAGATAAACTCTATGACTATTCCTTCTAAACCAAACGTCTTCATATTCATACCTTCCTTTATAAAAGGTCCTCCTGAAGGATCAACCATATTAATCACTCCCTTTTTTGACTTGACTAAAGGTAGAAGATCAGCAAATACATATGAATTAGACTCTTCATCGTAGGTATGAATAGCACCTACAAACTCTTCATAATCTAAACCACCGTATTCTTTCTGAAATACTTTCCACGCTTGACTATAGTCATTAGGTATACCAAATCTACAATATTCAAAATTCCCACTCCATTGAATGTTTCCATTCTCTAACTGCTCAAACGTAAAGACGTCTCCGTATCTATTTTTATATTCTGCCATAACTAACCTTTATATAAATTACTACCCCAACCTAAACGTTGATCCATCTTTCTAATATTAGAAGCAGCTGAGCTATCTTTTATAATCTCAGTCTCTGCATACTCAGTCTTTCCAGAAATAATATTTCTAACATACCAAGCACTAGTCGTAGAACACTTTACACAAGTTTTAGTATCAGGTAAAACTTTAATACGAAGAGGATTAATCTCCTCAGAACATTTACAGCACTTCATTCTGCTCAAATATTTTATTGATTCTCTCTCTAGTACAATAACCTTCTACTTCACCATCAAACATAACTTCAAAAGAAGATACGTCTTCTGGGTTATCAACAGCAGCTCTTAGGCCATTTCTACTATTAGAATATAATCCTTCACCAGCTACTATCGATATCTCTTTACCGTTATTAAAACGGTACTTAGACATAATCCCTTTAAGTCTGGGATGATCTACGAATACTAAATTATCAAAATTTGCCATAACCTTTATTAAATTATTATAACTAAATATAGGCATAATTTTTCGAAGTAACAACTTTTTCTGTAAAATATTCTTTCCTTGGAATACCTACATGCTGCTTATACCATTTATTTTCCTTATCATGCCATACATAAGGATCAGCAGGATCTTCTGTCCAGCCAAACTGACTATAGAACTCTGGGTCTTTTCTCAATAAATTTGCTCTATGAGAAGAATGGAATGCTTCATTACCTAACCACCAAGGCATCTTTAATCTAAAAACATCTACCTCTTCAATTTGCATAGTGTTATTCTTGCCTCTTGCTTCCCATACGTAAATGCTTTCATTCAAATATACTTTTAAAGCATCTTCATATCCTCTCCACATTACACAGCAAGGATGATTAGTCCAACCTTTGTAAGGAGTGCCATCTTTCTTAGGTCTTCCTAATAAGTTGTTTAATATCTGAAATGTTTCTACTCTCTGTTTGCCTAAACGTTTATCGTCTAAGCATTCGAGAGATTTTTTAAAGTTTCTATATGGTAAGAATGTTTGCATAGTTTTGTTCTTCTTTAAATGCTGCTATCTCATATGGATGATCTGAATAGCTATGACCCATGTTGTAGTAACGAGTCATCCAAGAAGGAGATTGCAGATAGTGTTGATATTCGTGTATGATTGTTTGAGCTAAATGCTTTTCGTCTTCTATATTCTTATAGTAAAGTACTATGGTGTTGTAATCGAATATGTATTCAGCTTCCGGATTGTCATCTTCAGTATAGACCGAATAGACATATGGTTGAAATTCTAGATAAGGAGTGCATTCATGAAACTTACTATGGCCGTACACTTCAATACATTTACCTAAATACTTCTCAGCTAATCTTCTAGTAGTTCTTAAATGCATATTCTTTATTTATAAGCTAAAGGTGAAGGTAAGCCCCCATACTCACACCATTCTTCTTCTCTGTAAGTCATATTGTTATCAAAACACCACAGCTCATAATCATGTTCGTTCACTTCATAACCCCAATGTAATAGTGATTGCTGTATCCTTGGACTTATATTCCAATTGCCTGTCTCATGTACTTTCTTATAGATGGCTTGTCTCCATCTACCTTTTCTACCGCAGAAGTCTTGCCAACGTCTTATCTGTCTATCATCATCTTCACCTCTGATGCCCATATCGTATTTACACCACCATTCAAACCAACCGTATGGGTCTCTCTCATGCATCCATTTCATCTCTTTCCAATACTCATAGTCCATACCGCTCCTGATCTTAAACTTATTCACCTTAGGTTTATACGTCTCTCCTAAGTATAAGCTTGTATCTAAGCCGTCAAAATGATAGTTGAATAGTTCGGTATATTCGTAATTAGTATACTCTTCTATTGGAAGTCCAAAGTAACATCCTCCAAAGGCACCAGCCTCTATAACTTGTCTCGGAGTAAGCATTGGATTGAATTCTAACATAACCTTTATTTTATATCTTAATATAGTAAAAAAAATTTAGACTACCTACATAACTACCTATAATTTTCAAATACATTAGGAGGTAAAGTATTAAGTAACTTGTCTAAATGGTTACTACATACTCTATGAAATATATGACCTAAAATTTCCTCCCATGCTAAAGGATAATCACTTCTATCACTAGTATCTTGAGGATGAGATGCAGGGTATTTTTTTAAAAGATTTAATTTAGAATCTAAAACTTGAATCATAGAAGAATACCATTCTTGAGTCAAAGGAGTTTGCTTTTTACAAATGTAACTACAATTGCCAACTAAACTCCTCCAATTATCACCAGCGTAACCTTCGAGTTCTGGGTAGCCATGTATCCATTTGTCACTCTGTTCTAATTGGTCAAAACACTCTAACCAGCTTCCGGTAGTATTTTTTATATCACTATAACCTCCTCCATGGTAATGCATAAAATGTGTCCTTAAATAATCTGCTTTATGAGTTTCAGACAAATACTGAAAAGATTCGTGTAGAGCAAAATTAGTATAGTTATGTAAGTTACTTGGAGTAATTAGTAAAACTGGACATTGTGAATTCTTTGCTAAACCAACAAAAGCATTTTTCCTATCTGAACTCATTTCATTATCACCTGTCCAGAAAGTGTAAATTACTCTATCTACTTTATTCATTAGTTACTTAAAGGAGCTTTGATTGCAGGATGAGATTTGTAATTTATTAACTCCGCATCAAAATCTCCTCTATAGATGTCATAGCAGATTAATTCTATTTCCGGAAGATCATATCCATCTCTAATAGTTTGCTCCATAGCTTGCTCTAAATGATTCTGATATAAATGTAAATCACCAAAGTTTCCAATTAGCTCTCCAGGTTCATAACCAGTCTCTTTGCATAGTAATAACAGTAACAAACCGTAACTGCTAATGTTGAATGGTACACCTAAGAATAGGTCAGCACTTCTTTGATTCCACATCAGAGAGAGCTTACCATTAGCTACATAACATTGAAAAGAATAGTGACAAGGAGGTAAAGTCATCTGATCTAACTCCTCTACATTCCAAGCTGATACTAAATGTCTTCTACTATTTGGATTAGATATAAGTCCAGTGATTAGATTTTCTAACTGGTCTATTCCGTTTATATCTCTCCACTGTTTGCCGTAGATTGGACCTAAACTACCATCAGTTCTTCCAGACTTCTCATAATCACCATCCCAAATATGACAGTTGTTCTTATGTAAGTACTCTATATTAGTATCCCCTCTTAGAAACCATTTAAGTTCAGTAACCATAGTATTGAAGGCTACTTTCTTAGTAGTTAAGATAGGAAAACCATCTGACATATTGTGTCTGATTGTAGCTCCAAAGATCGATCGAGTGCCTGTACCGGTTCTATCGTCTTTATCTACTCCCATTTCAATTACATCAGAGAGAAGGTTTTTATAGTCTATGTCTAATTTATTCATTAACTATATATAACAATTCTTTCTCCTTTTGATTCATTAACCAAACTTCTAAGAACTCTTCTTCCTATCGGTCTTTTATTAATTAATTCAAATCTCACACCATCAACAACTATATGATTACCATATACTATATCTTCGGCAATTTTGTAGGTAATTTTTAAACTAGGGACATACATTGATTTAACCATAACATTTATATTTTATTTACTCTAAATATAGTGAAATTTAATGAGACTACCAACTAAATTGATTGAATATTAAAATTAATTACACATCTGTGAGACTTACCATAAAAAGGTTTAACTGAATGAACTATATCGTACGGCCATATGATAAGCATTCCTTTTTTAGGTCTTATCATATACTGTTGACCTCTAAGATGAAAAGCAAATACTCCAGAGTATGGGTGATCATTAATCGGATCGCCATCTGATAAATAATAACCACCAGAAAACATTTGAGTATTGATTCCTGCTTCTTCTCTCTGCCATCTACAGTGATTATGTTGGTTGTGGCCTCTTCCGGAATAAGGATCATAAAATTGCATCCAACTTTCAGTAATTTCACTCTCGGTATATTTTTTTCCTAAGTTATGTAGAAGATATCTAAATCCTATATGAATCCTATCAACTAATACTTTGACTGAGTCATGATCAGTTTTTAAAAAATCATTTGGAGGAGTAAAAAATCTACTGCCAATTGGTATCTGTTCATCATACTCTACCCATTGCTCTTGAGTATCAGATGGAAGATCATACCATTTTTGTCTTTCAGTATCATACTGTTCTGGAAGTTCTTGCCCCATTTGCTTTTGAGCAGGAGATAACTTATCGAATCCCAAGTTAAAGACTTCATCATGAATATCATGATCATCAAAAACTTTCATGTATACAGGTACTGGAGCAAGATGAAATATATCTTGCTTTCCAGAATCTAATAGTGGTTTTTCGAAATACATTATCCTATACTAATGCTGTTGCCAGCTTAAACAACTCTTTATTTACTTTCATATCCTTTTCAAAGGATTTGATCTTTCTAACCTTTCTAACTTTAGCTCCTTGCAAAGCAGCATGAAACTCTCCTTGAGTAATCTTCTCTTGTATTACGTTAAACACTCTCCAAAGATCATCTCCTTCATCTTCTTTTCTTTTAGGTTCTAAAATCTCATCAATAGTTTCTTCATCATACCTAAGATTATTAACTCCAGCTCTAATCAACATAGCATCGATAGCAAGCTTTCTTTTTTCTACTTCAGTTAATGTTCTATTCTTCATGTCATTCATTACCTGAACTCTGTTAGGAAGATCTTCTACTGCTTGCTTAACTACGTTTCTAAGTTCACCAAAAGTATAACCTTTATGTTTAATTTTAAAGTCACTAAACTTTTCATCAGCAATTACAAGTCCATTAGAGCAAACCAATCTAAAGATACCAACACTAAACTTAAATGCTTGCATACCATCATGACTATTAGTCAATAAGATGCGAGGATAGGCATCATCACCATCCTTAGACGTAATTTTAATCTCGGGGTTCTGAAAAGCAACCATATGCTTTGAGAAGATAGTACCTTCTTTCTTTCTACCTTTTCTTTGGGCTGCTTGAACTGGAAGCCATCCTAGCTTCTCTAAATCATCAATAATTGTCTCAGTATTAACAAATAAATACTTGTTACTAACATCAGGGTTAGTAGGTGCCTCTGCAAAGATAAGAGGAGATGAATTTTTAATTTGTTCTTTAGTAAGGTATCCATCTAAACCGTTACCAAATCTTAACATAACATCGTTTGACATAACTTTTAAATTTTTATTTATATCTAAATATAGTAAAAATAATTGTAACTCACAACTTTATTTAGTAAAAAGTTTATTGTTACTAAGTTCTTCGTAAAATTTTTCACCTCCTGAAACTACAGGTAACTTTAGGTCTGGGTGAATTACTTTGAAGTAGTTATGTACTGTTAAAACATACTCTTCCCCAAACTCTTCTATAATTTTATTAATAATGATTGCCTGAAAGTGTTCATGCCATTTCATAAACGTTGCATGGAAGAACCCATGGAACTCAAAATTTAGATAATCTTTAAACTGTTGTCTAGAATCTATCGAATGTTTTCTATCACCTACTAAGTTACAACAGTCACACTTTATATCCGGAATAGTAAATGTAAAAGGATATTTTAATTCATCAACCTTAGGAGTTAGATTATATTCTTCACCAGGTAAAAAAGGCATTTGATTAAAAAGCGTATGTTTATTGTTGTCTGATAAGTACTTATATTTGCTATCTAATGCTCTTAAATTTAAATGTAGAATTAACTGTTCTATATAACAGGCACCAAAAGTTTGACTATCTATATCCTCCTTTGCCTTGTAGTAATGTTCTAAAGTTTCTTCACATGCCTTAGTAAAAGTTTCATGTTCATTAACAAGAACGATATTCATGTTAGGAATAGAACCTACATCAAAAGCTTTAATTGTGTTATCTGATAGTAAATGTTGTAACTTAAAAAATAAACCTAAATATGTATTGTTGAAATCGTAAAAGTATCTTTTTTCTTGCCTTTCAAACGATCTTAAATGAGTGATTAGGTTGTTCATACTTTTTCTTAATCCATCATCAAAATGTTCTGTAGATATATCTAGATGACTAAATAAGAAAGGAGAGTCTATTGATTCAAACTCAATTTTATTATAGATAATAGTATCTGTGTCTATGTGAAGAAAAGGTTCTTTAATAGATTTGAATACTTTTAATTTAGGTATACTAAAAGTAGATGAGTCATCATTATTAACCTCACTACTGTTAAAAGAATCGTACGGTATACCCAACTCTTTAACTTGTTTTACAGCATCAGCAGAACCATAAAAATGTATGTTACCATAATGTTTTTTTGCATACAAAGCACTTAAAAGTTGAGTGTAAACTAACTCTTTCCAAATAAGTTCCTTAGAACTAAAACTGTGAACTACTTTCATAAAACTTTTATAATCTCAATTAATTTCCAGCAATCAATTTGTTCATCAGTCAAATCTTCAGCATGTAAATGATCTAAACAATTTTCCAATGCAGCTTGCCATTGAGAACTAGGAAGAGATATCTCATACATCATATCTACTTCTTCAAATGAAACCTCGAATAACGGAGCTGATCTAACGTTTTTCTGAACAGCTTTTTCTATACCTTGAACTATACTTCTAGTAACAGATAAAGTTTTATTTTTAAAAAGTTTTTCAAACTCATCTGTTGTTTGAAAATGTAATTTAACCATACTACTTTCTAATATAACTTCCTGATTGAAATTTATCAAATTGCTTCTGAAAGTAAACAGAAGTTTCACTCTCTACAAAAGAATGAGTACCTTTATAAGGTACGTAATTATTAGTACCCCACATAAAGACAGGTCCATGATATTCTTCAGTAACCATAGGAATGTTGTATATTTCTCCTCTACCTTGAGGTTTGATAGGTTTAGTTATACGACGCTTACCATCATATGATCTAAACTCTCTTGAGGTAACTCTATACCAACCTTCTAGTTTAGGAACCCAAATTTCTAATACTCCAGCAGTATCGAAATCATAATACATTTTTACTAAATGACCTCTTTTTTCTGACATAACCTTTAATTTTTATATCTAAATATAGTAACTTAATTTCATATATCCAACCGATAGTTAGAAAACTTTTTCATATAAGAAGTCATTTTAGTACCATTACCATCTTTGAATTCATATCCTTTTCTGAAAAACTTTTTTACGTTACCAGGTCCGGCTAAATGAGCTGCTGCTAGTATTCCAGATTCAGTTATGTAGACTCCATTAATAACTTTACCTTCATACTTCTCTATAAATCTTCTAAGTATTTTTTTGTTATGTACTAATAGATCTTCCATAGCTTGTTCTTGAATAGAAGGATCTGATAAAAATTGTCTGTTAGATATATTTTTATAACCTAAGTTATCGAGAGTCTTTCTTCCAAACTGATACTTACCTAAGTAACCGTACTGGTTAACTGCTTTATAATTTCCGGAAGATTCTCTAAAGCCAACTGCATTTAAAAATGCTGTATGGTTTCTTAATTCTATTTTTGGTATTTCTACCTTTACTTTGGGGAGGGGTGTAACTAAGGCCAAAGGCCTCGATGGTTCTAATTCTATTGGTTCTTCAACAACCATTCTTTGGAAAGTAGTGAATGCCATAACTACAGTAGACACCACAGACATTAAAATAGTAAACGTTAAATTTTTCATATGATTTTTTTAGATTAAAATAAGTCTAGGAAAGATGTTCCTATCTTTTTATCTCTCAATTTATCATTGAGTTCTGATTGCTTTATTAGATCATCAGCAACCTTTCTTTCTAATGGCTTTTTCTTTTTCCAAGTGGAAAATTTATTTTTAGGTTGTTTTGCCATGTATATAAATAGTTTTATAATCTGGAGATATACTCATCTCCAGGGCTTTCTTCATCATAAAGGCCTAACTCTTTGAGATGTTCAATGTGAGATTCATCCATCTCCCATTCTTCGTTATCCTTACTATGATCTACAAATTCTTCTAAAGGCTCTATAACTAATTTATCGTCAGATATAGTACCATATAAGAAGTTACAATTTAAGCAGAGAAACTCTATATTTTCTAAAGTTAAATTTTTTTTGTCTCCATCTAAATAATTTATGACTAAAGGTACTTGAGTATCAGTAACCCTTCTTTCAGAAAAACCACATCTATTGCATTTTTCTTCTATAAGAGCCTCAAAGATAAGTCTTTGTTTAAACTTTTGCCTATCTAAATATTTAGTAGGGACTTTACCATCTAATACATCTTTAAATGCTGGAAGATTATCTGATGAAAATTTAGGTATACCTTCACCAGATTGATTCATATGAGCTTCTAATAGAGTTGTACCTTCATCGTTCTTATACATCCTAGCATATTTTTTGTAGTGATTATAAGATACATGAAGATATCTAGCAGCAGCCATATTAGATCTAGTCATCTTCATAGCTCTAAATATATCCTCTTTAGTTAATATTTTAGATGGTCTTGCCATTAATAGTCGATACCTTCTATTCCTTCATGTTGTTTCTCAGGGTCAAACATATCATAATCATCTTCTTCATCATCTAGAACTTGAGATACTTTTTCTTTCACAGATTGAGAAATAGCTGTTTCATCAGAATCAAAATCTAACACTTCTAAGTGAGCTACTTGACCAGAAAGTTCAGCTGCCTTACTGGCAATTGATCTTGCTCTGTCTTGATCCATAATAATAAGATCGTTGTAAGTATGGTCTCCAGATCCTTCTACAGTTGTAATACCAACTACAGGTTTAGCTGTTGAACAATTAACACATACATGGTAACCTAGTTGTTTTCTTTTGAGAGGAAAATCGTTACTACACTTTGGACAAGGAATCATTTCTAATTGCATATATAACCGTTTAAATATTAATAACTAAAGATAGAAATAATATTTCAGACTACCAACTATTCCTCAAACTTTTTTATCACACTCCAAACTTCCTCAGGAGTTTTAAAAGGTACTATCTCTTCTTGTTTATTCTTTTCAATTGTAATAGTACCATCCCACTCTTTGTCTGGAACAAGTTGATAAAGGTACATCTGTATAAGAGCCAGTTGCTCTTTTTTAAAATGCATTTTCATAAGATTTTCTATGACGTTAAAGAACTGGTCTTCATATGATGTCATATCCATTCCTATTTCTTCAGCCATAAAGTCTCTACGCTCTTCTATTTGACGCAGTTGTTTTATAACTTGTATGAATAGTTTTTTATCCATAGTTTCTTTATCAGGTGATTTGACCTTAATGCGGTAAGAGAGAGGATGAATTGAAAATAAAGTTTGTCGAATTCTTTTCTTAGGATCTATCATATGGCTGGTTCTTCCGGTTCTACTTCTGAGTTAGGGTTTTGATTTGATAATGCTTTCCTGATTATCTTATCAAAATACTCAATGTAGATGAAGAATCCAATGATAGTTTTGTCTTTTAAGTTACGATCTCTTTCAACTCTAAGGTCATACTCAGTAAGACCTTGTTCTAATCTCTGTTCTAATTCAATCGCTATATCGTTCTGTTGAGTAGGTGTTAATGAACCAAACTCAGTTGGTATAAACTGAACTTTAACTCCTTTCTTTTGAGGGTCTTCGTTAGTATCCACCTTAAGTAGAAAAGAATGACCTGCAAAATTAATTTTAGCAGCTTCAGTTACCATACCTATAATTTCTTTTAATCTTTTCATATTAATAAATAGCTATCCAAATAGCATTTGTTTAGAATTGTTAGAACCTTCTGATATTACTTCATGTTTAACTATAGCCCTGTTGCGACTCCACTGTTGAATAGACCATTCAAGTCTATCGGTAGTAAGCTCAACTTCTTCCTTTGTGCCATCACTATGAGTAAATTCGATTAAATATGTTTTCATAATGTTATTAACTCTTTAGAATAATCTACTTTTTTATTTACTTTTACAGTTACATTTCCTAACTGATAAACTTCTCCTTCTAGAGCACTATCTTCTATAATCTGAGACATTTGCTGGATGTATTGGAAGTCTTGGTTATCAAATTTAGCTCCATCAATAGTCAAATAAATGTCAGCAGTAGGAGAATTATTTTCATATTTAATAACTCTCTTACTCAAGTCAAACTCTGTTGTAGATTGTTGCTCTTTAATATAATTAGTAAAGTCACAATCAACACTTATCTGATCACACCAAGGTTCTAATGTTTCTATTAGTTTTTCGTTACAGTTAACACAAATAATAGTTTTTCTGTATCTAGGAGCTACTATTGGTTTCATAAGAGGTTCGTGTAGTACGTTTGTACTCCACTTACGGATAAACTCTTTTGTAGAATTGCTCATTTCTTGCTGCCATGCTTTATGTCTTGCTTCATCTCCGGAAAAGCTTCCTGCTCCTCTTCCAGTCAAATGATACACTAAACTATTCCATGGTTGTTTAAACTCATAACCAGCAAGTAACATTCTGTTAAATAAATCTGAATCTTCTCTACATGATTTCAATATTGGGTCATGCCCTCCTAACTTATTAAAATCACTTTTGTATATCATCCAAGGAGCAAATATACCTTCTGTCACTTTATCAGATTGTTTCTCTCCTTGTACAAAGTTATCAAAAGCCTCTTCTTTAAACTCTTCAGGCCATACACCATAGTCACGAAGTATCTTCTCACCTGCATTAGGGTGTAATGGAGGTTCAACTCTAGTGGAACATACTACAGTACCTACTTTTAAATGTTTCCAAGCATAATAATCAGCATGTTCACCTAACATCATATCAGCATGAAAAATCATCACAACATCTGTAGAAGATACTTTAATACATTCATCATATGCTTTACCTATACCGTAAAGTTTTTCACCAAGATAAGGGTTGATAATAATATGAAGGTTGTATTCGTCTGTAACACTTAAAAGCCAATCAACAGTGCCATCGTTATCTGAATCAACAAAGACATTTATATCATGGTCGTCTCTGTAGCTATTCTTTCTAATAGAAGGTATAGCAGTTTTAAGATACCTTAGGTTATCTTTGCTCGGTAAACAAAAAGTAATTTTATCCATTTCTAACTCCTTTGATCATTCCATATTCATCAAAGATAGGCATTCCTCCCCATTTTTCAAAGAATTTTCTAGTATTTTTTGCCTCTGATTCTCTCTGCCTTTGAGAAGATTGACCATTATTTTCTTCTAGTCTATGGCTGCCTCTAGCACCAAAATGGTACACAACAGACTTAGTCGGCATTAAAAATCTACCTCCTTCATTTAACATCCGGAGGAACAAATCATGGTCATCCCATGAAGTAGGAGCAAATAGAGGGTCATTGCCACCAATAGTATCCCACCAAGACTTTCTAACAAGACCGGATACACCTTCACCTTTAGGAATTTCTTGATCGTTTTGTTTACTAAACTCTTTTGCATAATCTAAAAATCTTTTACTATTAAAATCATCATGGTAACCTCCAAACTCATCTGGATGAACTAACAGAGTTCCTACTCTATCTGGAGAGTTAAACATGTTAGGTTCAATTCGAAAACTATTAACCCATAATTTTTCATCTTCATACTTATCGTGTAATTTCATCAGCTCTAAATCCCAGTTATGAGATACAAAAAAGTCTGAATGTAGAAAGTTGATAAATTCTGTTTGTACTTTTTCAGCACAAAAGTTCATTCCTCCTCCTATACCTTTTGGGCTACTATTTTTATCAATATAATATTCTATTTGATAATCTATTGCGTTCTTTTCCAACCATTCATCTGTACCATCAGTACAGTTTTCAGCATGTATAATTAGAGGAGCATCTTTCCAATAAGATTGAGTTCTAACAGAGTGTACTGCTAATTTTAAATAAGGTAAGTTATTATATGTACTTATGCAATGTGTAATCATACAGTTAAAACTTTTACCATTGCTTGTGGACCTGTTGTACGAGCAATCACATCAAAATCAAATGATGGATTGTCCTCACAAAATTCACAAAATGCTTTATATTCATTTTCTTCTCCTTCGTCAGTTAATATTTCATCAAATAAAATAAATGTACCGGGTCTAAGCATTGGTTTCACATTACTTAACACCGTAACACAACTTGAATAAATGTCGGAATCAATATGAAGAATTTTTAAGTAACTATCATTTTCTTTTACCCAACCTGGAAGGGTGTCTTCAAACCATCCTTTGATGAAGATACACGTATCGTTTAGGTCAAACTTAGGGGTATTGCCACCCATGTTAAAATGACCTTTAGGAAGGAAAACACCATTATTTACTACCCAATCTTCAGGTAAACCCTCAAAAGAATCAAAACCAAAAACTTGAGTATCTGGATAGTGTTTAGTAAACCATCCTATAGAACCGCCATTATACACACCAAACTCAGCTATAACTCCTCCATCAATTGTTTTACCCTTAACGTGTTCTTCCCACATACGTTTACGTCTTCTTGGATCAGTAAAGATGGGTACTTGTAATATTTGTTCGTCAAATTTTTTATTTCTCATATGCTTGTTTTTTCCAGTTAATAAAGTAAGGTAACCATTTTTCTTCAGCATGTGCTGAATAAGAAGGAATTGGACTTATTAGTTGTTTACCTTTTGATGCTAACATTCTAAAAGTATCTCCTCCCATTGGTAAATGTTTACCCGTATGAAGTTTAATCATTTTATCATTATCTTCTAATATATGTTTAGCAGTAGTAGCAAATGTCATTGTTGTACTATCAACTGTTCGCCAATGTGTTGATTTAGAAATAAACAATTCAGCTTTACGTTTGATTTCACCATCAAGTTTTAAGAAGATGTGCTTAGGTTTTCTTATACCATCTTCATCAATATCAATTTTACCATGATCCCAAACAAATTTTTCATCCTTAAAATTTTGATACTTATCTGGATGATCATATAAAGAAACATACTCTGCATTTAAATCATCAAATGCTTCGATTAATACTCTTTTTGACCCTTCTCTGTGAATATAGTCATCTTCAACAAAGTAAAAAATAGTATCATCAGGAACTCTATCAGTTAATCCATGTGCTGTTCTCCAACTATATAGAAATGCTTCTGTGTTGCCATTAGATGTAACGAAAATATTTTCTTGATGTGCATATTTTTGCGTCATTTCAAATGTTTCTTTAGTAACATTATCACATACAATTATTAAATTATCTTTCCCAAACTCCCTTTCAAAAATTTTCAGACAATTTTCCTTTGAAGCATAATCCGGTTTAATTTTTTCTGGATTACTAAAATCACTTATTCTGTAAATACTTATAACCGGTCTCATAGGCTTGTTAGAAATTGTGCCATAGCCATTTGACTATCTTGAGCATATGCTTTGAATACCTCATCATTTCTTGTACTATTGGTACCAACTCTTTTGTTTGGATGCCAATAGTTATGTCCTTTTAGTCTAGAAGTAACACATACTTGAGGTATGTTCCTAATTCTGCATACTTGTTCAAAGCAAGTATCTTCTCTAACAAAATGCATACCAGGGGCAATAAAAGGAGTTTCATGTCCTTTTGATATACAAACCAAACTCCCATCTATCTTTAAAGGTACCTGTTGTATTTTTATATCACCAGACTCTTCATTAAACTTATCTAATTGTTCCTGAGTTATGTAATCTTTGTACTTAAGAGGAGACTCTAATAACTCTATACAATCTTCTTTATGTTCGTCACCACATTGACATGGTTTAGAGTAACCTTGAAGTTTTTCATGTGTAACTACATCCCATGAATTATCCCACATAGGTCTTCCGGCAAAAGTAAGTACATGAGGTTGTTCAATCTCAACTTGATGTAATATGGCAAAGAAATCTCTCGGTAAGATAGTATCTGTTTCACCCCAAACTGTGTATTTAGCTTCAGGGTCGTACTCTTCTCTTCTCCAATCTGCTATATTATAGAATGGATCATCATCTGTTTTTATAACTACATCTGTAATGTGCTCTTTGAACAAAGG
>Ga0222715_10003219_pt1 | contig 14629 bp, 11 predicted proteins | sample C33_9DmetaG_FD_165056 | JGI IMG/M metagenome (GOLD analysis project Ga0222715, IMG submission 165056) | Estuarine water microbial communities from San Francisco Bay, California, United States - C33_9D | ecosystem: Environmental > Aquatic > Marine > Unclassified | place: USA: California...
TCGGCGCGCATATCCATGCCCCCCACGCATGATACGATAGAAGCTTTGGTAAGTTTATATAGCCAAGATAATTCAGTTTTCACCTGTAAGGCCAATTCTCGCGTCGGCGCGATAACAATTGCAACCAGCGGGCCACTTAATTCAAAAACCTCTTTTTCACCCAAGATAGTCGGTGCTATCGCGAGGCCAAATGCTACAGTCTTCCCAGAGCCAGTCTGGGAGGACACAAGTAGGTCTGAATTTAACAAACTAGGATCCAATACAGATTCTTGCACAGGGGTTAAGGTAGAATATTCACGTTTCGATAACGCTTCGCATAAGGGTGGCATTACGCCGTCAAATATTTGCATTTTTCTGATTGTTCAATTTGGTTCTATGGACCGCGCTACGGCAAGCGGATAAACGGAAGGTTGGCTTAAGCAGATTGCACCGTGATAAACGCATTGTATTGCACCGCAACATAAAAAGCTACAAGACTGAATGGTTAATGCGAATTGGTGGCAAAGCTAAACACTCAAAAAAACACAATTAAACGATTTTTCGCACATAATTTTTATTTTATTAGCGAATTGCAGGTTTGATATGTGTAAAATAAGACCTTTATTTAACGAAGGCGATTAAGTCTAAATGGTCAACGCACCAACTCTAGAAGATGAGTACTTTCAAAAGGACATTCTATTTGGTGTCTCGAGAACTTTCGCCCTCACTATTCCACAACTACCACCAATATTAGAGCGTGCTGTCGGTAACGCATATCTACTTTGCCGCATACAAGATACGATCGAGGATGACCCCGACTTATCGCTAGAAATAAAGTCCGACCTGTCACGTCAATTTGTGCGGGTAATAGCAAGTGATGGTGACGCACAGCTTTTTTCGGAAGCCTTATTAAAGAACTTGTCAGTGGATACACCCCGAGATGAACTCAAGCTTATCGAGTCAACTGACAAAGTCACGAGAATTACTCACGACCTTAAGCCTGAACAGAAAGACGCTATCATCAAGTGTGTGACTAAAATGGCAAAAGGCATGATGATGTACCAGGGTCACGAGTCCTCAGAAGGACTTCTCGACCAAGATGAGATGGACCAATATTGCTATTTCGTAGCGGGTGTTGTTGGTGAAATGTTAACTCACATTTTTTGTGATTATTGCCCAGAGCTATCTGATAAAAAAAATTACCTCCTCCAACTTTCGGTCTCTTTTGGGCAAGGCTTACAGATGACGAATATCCTAAAGGATATTTGGACCGACAAGGAACGGGGGGTTTGCTGGCTCCCACAACAAACCTTTCTAAACTACAATGTTGAATTAAGTAAAGTCATCCCAGGAGAAGAAGGGACTCAATTCGAGTTAGGATTACAAGATCTAGTCGCTCTAGCCGCCGGCCATTTGAAAAATGCTCTAAAATTCACTCTAATGCTACCGCGCAATCAACCTGGGATAAGACGATTTTGTTTATGGGCACTTGGAATGGCGATACTCACTCTTGTAAAAATAAATAAGAATCCGTCTTTTAAAAGTGGCTCAGAGGTAAAAATTTCGAGACGTTGGGTCACAGCGACAATTGGAGCTACGAGCTTTCTATCTCGCTCGAACCAGTACTTAAATATTTTATTCAAACTGGGAACTAAAAGTTTGCGCGTCACTCCGGTGACTGTCCCAATTAGAAGTATTAGCGACCTTGTAGACTCACAAGATACTTGAGCACAATGAAAATTGGAATCATTGTGGCTATGGCCTCTGAAGCGAAAGCTCTGGAAAATAAAATTGGCCAATTGTTAGGAGAAATTCCGTTTACTGTGCGTATGGCGAGTCCAGGCTTGAAATATGCTGAAAAAGCCGCCAAGCAACTTTTATCGGAGGGACATGATTTTTTCATAAGTTGGGGCGTCGGTGGAGGACTAAATCAGTCACTACAACCAGGAAGGCTATTGATAAGTCAGCAGGTCGAAACTATTTCTGACCAAACACTGGATTTTACTAGTGATCTTGGAAAACGAGTTATTGATGAGCTAAACCCGCTAAATCCAATTCTGGGCCGAATTACCTCTAGCGAAAAACCGATAATTTCACCGGCAGAAAAATCAAAATTACACGATGCCAGTAGTGCCGATGCAGTAGACATGGAATCTATTGCTATAGCAAAAATAGCCAAAAAAAACAGCTGCGGCTTTCTGTCCATAAGAGCTATCGTTGATAGCGGAAATTTTGAAATACCATCTTCAGCGCTTGCCGGCATGGACTCTCAAGGGAATCAAGTAATGTTCAAAGTACTAAAACGGTTAGCGTACAGACCAAAGGAACTAAAAAGTCTAATCGAACTATCGTTTCATTTTCGTAAAGCATTAAAAACACTCAGCTCCAGTGCTGATTTGATTATTAAATAGGCGAAAAGCGTGATTTCAAACTGCGTCAATCAATGTCTCTCTGGTCTGGTGCAATTTAGTATCAGTAAAAAATACCTGGTCGTCGTTACAGCAATCCTTGCTTCTGTATTAAGTACATGGATAACGATCCAGTATGCTCGAATTGATACCAATACAGAAAATATGCTTTCAGACCAACTTGATTGGCGTATCGCTCACAGTAAATACAAAGAAAAATTTCCGTTTTTTTCAGACACGATCATTGTAGTTGTTGAAGGACCAACCGCCGAGTTAACCCTCGAAGCAAGCTCCTATTTTCGGAAAGAAATCGTCAACTTCGGCGTCAATCCAGAGAACATTTTCTTTCCTGAATCAGAAGATTTTTTTCGACAAAATAAATTCCTCTACCTAGCCCCAGATAAATTGGTAGCTGTAGCAGACACTCTTACTCAATCTCAAGCTCTGCTTGGAATGCTTGCTCAAGATCCTAGTGTTTTAGGTTTGTTGGATATTACTAATTTAATCCATAACAAGAATACCAACCAAAATATTGAAGGAAGTAGGTCATTCGTAGATTCTTTAACTAATTCTTTGGATTCTTTCATGTCTGGAGCTAATACTCCGATGTCTTGGCAGAGCTTGTTAAATAGTGAGCGTGATGTTCTGCATGATCATCGGGTACTGTTTACGATCCAACCAGACCTTAAGTTTGACGAATTGCTACCTGGGTCAAAGTTAATCGATCGTATAAGGGGCATCTCTGATTCCATCTCTGCTGAGAAATGGCCTAACGTTAATGTGCGACTAACGGGCCAAGCAGCACTTGGGTATGACGAATTAAACAGTGTGATACAGGGTGCGGGCCAAGCAGGAATTTTAGCATTGACTGCCATATTACTGGTTTTAAGTATCGGACTTAAATCGCCGTCAGCAGTTTTTTCAATAATGTTTGTAGTTATCCTTGGCCTAACTTATACCTCTGCTTTCGCAGCAATAGCGATAGGAAGTTTTAATATGATTTCCATCGCTTTCTCAGTGCTCTACGTGGGACTGGCTGCGGACTTCGCAATCCATTTTTACTCCACATATGTGGAAGAAAGTATCAAAAAACCCCAAGCGAAAGCACTTGATAGAGCAACGGCGCACAATATTGCACCATTATCTCTTTGCGCATTTACGACAAGCATAGGATTTTTAGCCTTTATTCCGACGACTTACAAAGGCGTTGCAGAGTTAGGGTTAATCGCGGGCGCCGGAATGATCGTTGGACTTTTATCCAGCTTTACTATTTTACCCGCAATGATCTCAATTTTTCCGAAAGTACCATTACATAAATATCGAAAAAATACCCACAAAAAGAATAAACCCCTACTCGCTCTCTCAAGAAAATCATTTTTGATTGTCTCAGCTTTAATTTTCCTTGGGGGACTGAATATAGCAAAGCAAGCTGAATTTGATATAAACCCAATCCATTTAAACAATCCGGAAGCTGAGTCGGTTACAACACTCAATGACCTTTCTTTGGACGGGATAGTGGCTATAGACTCAATTAATTTTATAGCTAAAAACGAGCAAGAATCTCATAGTCTGGCATCCGAGTTGATGATGTTACCTGAGGTTAAAGAAGTCAGAACACTGCAAAATTTTATCCCGAATGACCAAGATGAAAAATTAAAAATCATCGAAAATATGATGTGGTCACTGGGCGGTGATATAGAAATCGGCTCACCCGACAATGACCCTCTCCTTTTAGAGAAAAATATCAGTAGGAATTTGGACACAATTAAAGATATCGATAATCCAACATTTCAGACGCTTGCGTTTTCTAAAACGCTTAATAGGTTAAAACAAGCGAATATGAATCTTGATGATCACGAGAAAAGAAAATTCTACCGCCAATTAGACTCACATATTATGCGTCATTTCCCCACACTGATTTCACAGATTAATGCTGGGACCGAAGCCGAGAAAATCAGCCTACAATCTTTACCTAAAACATTGAAGGAACGCTGGGTAAGCAATGACGGTAGTTATCGCCTCGAAATCATTCCGAAAAATATTTTAGATACCAATGAAAAAATAGTACTCTTTATAAATAAGGTTCGCGAAATCGTCGGACAAAACGCGACAGGTGTCCCGATCATAAATGCTGAGGCTAGCCAGGCAGTGATAACCTCGTTTACGCAGGCATTCTTATTCGCGATAGCCGTTGTAACGGCTGTAGTTTGGCTATCAACTAGACATCTTAAACAGCTGTTAGTCGTTATGACTCCTTTAGTCATCGGATGTGTTTTCACGGTTGCGATTCTAGTCGCACTAGACATATCGTTCAATTTTGCGAACATTATTGCACTACCTCTCCTAGTCGGGATAAGTGTAGACAGCACGCTTCATGTGCTTTATCGATACAAGCGTATGCAACAAAAAGATGAACACTTTCTTAGAACGGGCACGGCTAAAGCTGTTTTTTTGAGTGCGCTGACAACAGGAGCGAGCTTCGGTAATCTAGCGTTTTCCCCACATGCTGGGACGGCTAGTATGGGGGTACTGCTATCAATTGGTCTGATTATTAATTTAATCTGTTCCTTAATTCTTCTACCCCATCTATTAGAATATTTTATGCGACCCAGGACAACAAATTATGAGAAATAAACCGTGGGATGCTCGGTTAGCAGCTTGGCTTGTCACACCTTTCGCATCTTCGACAGCAGTTCAACCAAACCACTTCACATCACTGCGCCTGCTAATTGGTGTTATGGGTTGTTGGCTATTTGCCTTTTCTGATCATATTAACACCGCTGCATTCATGATAGCGCTATCTAACTTCATCGATCACATGGATGGAGAACTAGCCCGAATAGGCGAGAAAGCAACTCGTTTTGGGCATCTGTTCGATCTAGTTTCCGACGGGATTGTGACGATACTATTGTTTGTCAGTATAGGATATGGCTTGAGTAGCTCAGTTCAAATGTCTAACCTACTGGGTGGTATGTTGGCAGGATTTTCGGTGGCATTTATTTTCCATTTACGTTATCTAATTGAAGACACTATAGGTAAGGTTGGTACTAAACAACCAAGTTTGGCGGGGCTTGAGGCGGAAGATGTTCTATATCTTTTACCGATAGTAACAATGTGCGAAGGACTGCAACTGTTCTTGTACGCTGCAACAATCGGCGCCCCTGTTGGCGCCATTATCGTCTATAAACAGTACCGAAGTGTAGTAGGAGGCAGCTGGTAATAATGAAGACATTAATCACCGGGGCTACCGGTTTCCTCGGAAACTCGATCGCCCGTGCACTACAAAAAACTGGTGCCGAAATTAAATTACTAATTCGGAAGAGCAGTAACACAAGCACAATTCAAGATATTGAAGCGGAAAAATTCGTGGGAGATATACAAGATCCTTTATCAATAAAAAATGCACTCCGCGGCTGCAATCACCTATATCATGTGGCGGCGGATTACCGACTATGGGCACGCCGCTCCAAGGATTTGTATGATAACAATGTTTTAGGAACAAAAAATATCATGTTAGGAGCGCTTGAGGGTGGTATTGAGCGTGTAGTCTACACTAGTAGTGTCGCTACTATAGGCGTGACAAAGGATGGCACAGTATCGGACGAATCCACCCAATCGAAGCTTTCTGACATGATTGGACATTATAAGAGGTCCAAATTTTTAGCCGAAAAAGAAGTAGATCGATTAATCCGAACCGAGGGTTTGCCTGCCGTTATTGTAAATCCTTCGACCCCCATTGGCCCTCGAGATGCAAAACCGACTCCCACAGGCAGAATTATTTTAGACGCAATAAATGGACGTATGCCTGCCTACGTGAATACTGGATTGAATATTGCGCATGTGGATGACATAGCAACTGGACACATACTAGCGTTTCAGCGTGGTGCTGTGGGAGAAAGATACATACTCGGTGGCGAGGACTTAACACTAAAGGAGATCTTATTTTATGTCGCTAAGGCTAGCGGCGGCAGACCTCCGAGGATCTGTTTACCAAGGCAATTAATATTTCCAATAGCCTATATCTCTGAATTTTGGGCTTGGTTAACTAATGGACCAGCCCCACAAGCTACTGTGGAGGGCTTAAAAATGGCTGCCTATCAAATGTACTTTAGCTCGGACAAAGCTCGACGAGAACTCAATTACAAGAGCAGATCAGCAGTCACAGCAATAGAAGACGCCACAAAGTGGTTTGATGACTTTGTATCGAAATAGCTACAACTAGAATCACCCGTCTTCGACAGAATTAATCGACGAAGACCATGGTTTGATAGAATAAAATGAGGCAAGCACTAAGCTACCAGCAATCCAAATAAAATCTCTGAAACGTCTGAGCAAAGCCGTCGCAACCCCCAATGCCGGCAAACCGGTAAGAGCGCCTATTGTGAACAAAAAAGCACCTTCTTGAGTCCCGAGCCCCGCTGGTATGAAGAATGTAACGACTCTCACCAACTGGACAACACTCTCAACAATAAATACTTCTTGGATACTTAAAGGAAAGCCTATCAGATAAAGAATGACATATATTTCCAAAACACCGAATAGCCAACTACACATTGCAGCCAAGCACGAAAAAAATGCTAGTACGTAATGTCGTTGGTAGAACGATACGAACTGCTCATCAATGTCTTCCACAGCCGCGAACGAACTAGTAAGATTTTTAGCAAATTCAAAGCGTCCTAACTTTTTAGTAATAGAAGAGGAAAACCGGAAATACTGCATCAAAAAAAACACAATCGTGGAAAAAATCACGAAAACCACACTGGCTATAGCTGCATTCTTTTCTGTGACTGTGAACGCGGCCTCGCCTAGCATCAAGAAAATACCGATCGCCCCAAAAATACTCAGGGATAACATACTAGCGGTCTTAGTGATGACTAAAGACGAAGCAGAATCGCGGAGCGGAACGCCCCAGTTCGCCTTCATCAGCCATGCCTTTATTGGCTCCCCGCCCAGAGAGGCAGTAGGAGTGATGTTATTATAAGCTTCGCCAACCATTCGAGCTGCATAAAGTCGGAGGAACCAGCGGAAACTTAATCTGGACTTAATTAGTACTACTTGCCAACTTAAGACGTCGGACCCAAAATAGAAAAAATACACGATTAGTATTAAACAAATACCTGAGAAACCGACAGAAGTAACGTGCTGCCACAATTTCTCAATGTCTGTTTCTCGTATGACTAGAAGCAACAATGCAACACCTAGTAACAGAAATAACACTTTTATGCTCTTAGACATGGATTCTCTTTGTACTACCCCAACCTGATCGATATAACCGTTAAACCTTGGAAAATCTCGAAATTCGAGTTGCTACCAAATTCGCCGAACAACGATCTCTCAACAGAGACCTATTAACGAGAAATTTTAGTATCATACTGATATGGAATCACTATCCAAAACTAAAATAGAAAACGAAATAGCGTCCCATATTAATCAATTTGACGGCCGAATTTTGCGAGATGATTTTCTCAAAGCAGACGAGTTCATTCGCATTCCAGACTTCTTGCCCGCGAGTATAACAAATCAATTGTTAGAAGTACTGCCGGAAGTTGAACCTTACGTCCACAGGAGCTACCTCCCAAAACATAAAAGCGGGGGTAGTGTTTCTCGCTTTCGCTTAGAAGAGCATGCGCCGCCATTTAAAGAAGTCTATTTCTCAAAATCTAGCTTAAACCTCTTTTCTCAAATCACGGATAAAAAATTATTAACTTGTCCCCCTAATGACGCACATGCATATGCCTTGTATCTCTATACCCGAAAAGGAGATCACATAGGATTCCACTACGATACCTCGTACTACTCCGAATCAAGATACACTGCGTTAGTCGGCCTGCAGGATAATTCTTCCTGTAGACTGGAGTGTGAACTTTACACGAAGATAAAGGGTGCTAAGACTGTTATGAAAAGTATAAAATTGATGCCTGGCGAGCTTGTGTTTTTTAACGGTGACAAAGTAAGACACCGAGTCACCCCTAGTGGCGTAAATGAAAAACGTGTGGCGCTTACCATGGAATATGTAACCTCCACAAACATGTCCCCTTATCTGCGCTTTGTATCTGATATGAAAGATGCTATCGCCTACTTCGGTTTCGCGGAATTGTGGAAACGACTAATTGGGCGAAAACAATGAAAGCCATTATTTTAGCAGCGGGGGTAGGTTCTCGGCTTGGCAGTTCACATCCATCGGTGAAATGTCTCCTTGAATTCGGTGGGAGTACTCTTTTAGAAAACCATCTTAAAAACCTACATGCGGAGGGAATTTCAGAAATTCATCTTTGTCTGGGACATATGTCCCATGAAATTCGCCGCTTTATCCAATCTATTCGTGCACCAAACGTAGTTTTCCATTTCAATCCACTGTTTCGACTCGGTTCGTTAGTTAGCCTTTGGACAACCAGAGCCGTGTTAACGGGTGGCAGTGAAATCATCTTGATGGATGCAGATGTTTTATACCACCCTGCTATTTTGAAACGACTTATTAAAAGTCCGTTTTCTAACTGCTTTCTAATTGATAAAAATTTTATAGAAGGCGACGAACCCGTAAAGATATGTCTAAAAAAGCGACAGATTGTTGAATTTCGAAAAAAGCTACCGAAAGGAACCTCTTACGATGAAATCGGCGAGTCTGTTGGTTTTTTCAAATTTTCAACTGACCTGTGCAGAAAACTAGAGACAATTATCTCTGAACTGTTGAGTGACGGCCAGCATCATCTGCCGCACGAGGAAGCATTGAGAGAACTTATTTCGATTGAACGCTATAATATCGGCGTAGAAGATATAACCAACTTGCCGTGGATAGAAATTGATTATCCCGAAGACGTCACGAGAGCGAAAACTGAAATATTACCTAGAATTCTGGCCGAGTGAAAACAAAGATGATGTCTAAAACCTCCAAATTAAAAAATCTCCTTAAAACGCAAGAATTAGACTTTATTATTGAAGCGCACAACGGTATCAGCGCGCGTATTGCGGAAGAGGCAGGGTTCAATGGTATTTGGGCTAGTGGATTGGCTCTATCAGCTCAGTTTGGTGTCAGGGACAATAATGAAGCTAGCTGGACGCAAATCGTTGACATGGTAGAATTCATGGCAGATGTAACCAGTGTTCCGATATTGCTTGATGGAGATACAGGGTACGGTAACTTCAATAACATGAGACGCCTAGTGCGTAAATTGGAACAACGCGGAGTAGCGGGCGTTTGTATTGAAGACAAATTATTTCCAAAAAAAAATAGTTTCATAAATGGTGAGAAGCAAGAACTAGCAGACGTCGATGAGTTTTGTGGGAAAATAGCTGCTGGTAAAGACTCCCATCTAGACCCTGATTTTTGTATCGTGGCGCGAGTGGAGGCCTATATCGCGGGATGGGAAACTAAAGAAGCGATTCGTCGCGCAGAGGCCTATCACAAGGCTGGCGCGGACGCGATTTTAATCCACAGCGCTTTGTCGCGACCAGATCAAATTCTTGAATTTACTAAAGAGTGGGCGTCTCGGGCGCCGCTAGTTATAGTGCCCACAAAGTATTACAGCACTCCAACGCAGGTTTTCCGCGACGCTAACGTCAACCTAATCATCTGGGCTAACCACCTGATAAGAAGTGCTATTACCGCGATGCAAGAATGTGCTTTTAAGATCAAAGAGCAAGAAAATCTCACAGAAGTAGAAGATGATATAGCAAGTGTTAAAGAAATATTTAGACTTCAAGGTGCCCAGGAATTAGCTGAGGCTGAAAGACAATATTTTCTTGGTGCGAGAAAAGGAACAAAGGCTATAATTCTTGCAGCTTCGCGAGGGCAAGGGCTAGACGAACTAACTAAAGATCGACCTAAAGCAATGATTCCCGTAAATGGCAAACCATTATTGTCGAGACTTGTAGAGCGTTGTAAGAGACAAGGTGTTGATGCTGTGACGATAGTAGGGGGTTACAAAGCGGATACGATCCCAACAGAAAAAATCGACTTAATAGTCAATCATGAATATGCAAACAGTGGTGAATTAAGTTCATTGCTAACCGCTAGTGCTAGCTTTTGTGACGATATGGTAGTGATTTATGGTGACTTACTTTTTAGGGGATATGTTCTCAGGAGTTTACTCGAATCGGATAGAGAGATGACAATAGTTGTTGATTCCCAAAGTAAATCTGACGAAGGCTCAGGAGTGCCGGATCTGGCGTATTGCTCCGCTTCAGACGATAGGACCCTATGGGGACAAGATATTTTGCTAGAGCACCTAAGCACTGACGATACCCTCAATGAAAAGCAAGCCGATGGGAGGTGGATTGGTATGTTGAGAGTTAAAGGGATCGGTCGCGAATGGCTGACAAATGCGCTGAAAAAGTTAAAGGAAAAGCAAAATTTTAACGAATTAAGCCTTCGACATCTTATCAACCAGATATTGAGTGACGGAAATCCTATTCGCGTCATATATATTCACGGACACTGGATCGATGTTAATTCAATAACAGATCTTGACAGGGCGAGCGCCTTTGCCGGGACTAATCACAAGTAAGAGTCATAAAGTGATCGACGCAAAAGAGTTTATTGATGAAATGAAAAGTAAAAATATTACTTTTTATGCTGGTGTACCATGTTCATTTCTGACGCCATTAATCAACTATGTGATTAACGAAAGATCATTGACATATATTTCTGCCGCTAACGAAGGCGATGCGGTTGCTACCGCGGCTGGAGCTGCAATTGGAGGGGTCTCCTCCGTTGCTATAATGCAGAATTCAGGTTTAGGGAACGCAATTAGTCCACTAACATCGCTGACTTATACCTTCAAAATACCATTACTCATAATTTGCACTCATCGCGGGGCACCCAATCTTACTGACGAACCACAGCATGAACTTATGGGTAAGATCACGAGCAAATTATTTGAGACTATTGGTATTCCAGTAGCTAGGTTCCCAACTAAGTCAGAGAATATAAATACAACAATCGAAACCGCGTTGGCAAACATGCAAGAAAGTAGTTTGCCACAGGCTCTAATCATGGAAAAAGGATCTGTGGCGCCGTATACGTTAAAGGATCAGACAGCACCAATAGCAGCGAAAAACCAAAGATTTATTGAAGAACCTAGTCACGCAAATCTACTAACGCGACACGAGGTATTAAAAAAACTTGTTCAGGCAACCAATGATGAGAAAACAGTTCTTATCGCGACTACTGGTTATACAGGACGAGAGCTTTACGCTATTAACGATCGTGCGAACCATCTGTATATGGTTGGCTCGATGGGGTGCGCCTCATCGCTAGCTCTAGGTTTAGCATTAGCTAGGCCGGACTTAAAAGTTGTAATTATCGATGGAGACGGGGCTGCACTCATGCGCATGGGCAATTTAGCCACAATTGGTGCTTATTCTCCTAGTAATCTGAAACATGTGCTGCTTGATAATGAAGCGCATGACTCTACAGGTGGTCAGCAAACCGTATCTAGAGCAACTGACTTTTCTAAGATAGCATTGGCATGCGGTTACCAACATGTCTGGCGCAGCGACTCACTTAAGTACTTAGACGATTTTCTTGGTAATGAAACTGAAAAGGGATGTCATTTTATGCACGTAAAGATTCGAGCGGGCACAATAGAGAACTTACCCAGACCGGCGATTAAGCCAGCGGAAGTTTTACAACGTTTCATGCGCACTATTGCCTCAACCGACAGTAACAATTTATAAATAAATAAGAATTCAGATGAATCCATTAATCCTACTAAATCCTGGTCCGGTATCGCTATCCAAGAGAGTACGTGACGCGCTCGGCAAGGAGGATCTTTGCCACCGTGAGCCTGAGTTCAGTTTATTACAGGAGTCCATCAGAAAAAAACTTATCTCAATCTATAATCTCGATGCTACAACCTGGGCGAGTGTTCTACTCACCGGCTCAGGTACTGCGGCAGTAGAAGCGATGATTGCTAGTCTTGTACCCGAAAATCAGCGTATTTTGATTGTGGAAAATGGGGTGTATGGCGAACGCATGACTAAAATTGCGCATGCTCACGGAATAAAATACGATGTTTTAAATTCCGACTGGCTTGACGCTATAGAAGGCGATGAATTGGAAACGATACTGGAACAAAAACAGTTTTCTCACATTGCGTTAGTACATCATGAAACAACAACCGGTCGCCTGAACAAACTTGAGCAGCTCGGGAAAATATGTAAGCGTCATGAGGTGCGTATTTTGCTAGATGGCGTTAGCAGTTTCGGCGGCGAGAATATTGAGTTCGAAAAATGGAATCTTGATGCGTGCGCAGCTACTGCTAATAAATGTCTGCACGGAGTGCCCGGAGCTGCCTTTGTATTGGTCAACCGGGCAGCTCTCGCCGCCGCTAGACCTCCCAAAACAGTTTATCTGGATTTATCCACTTATCTAAGCAAGCAAGATTGCGGTGAAACTCCTTTCACTCAGTCAGTGCAATGCTTCTACGCTCTAAACGAGGCACTTGACGAGTTTATTGAACACGGTGGCTGGAGACAACGGAACGCAACTTTTCAACATCGCATGAACACTATTAGGGGCTGCTTAAGCGGGCTCGGTATAGAGGAGTTGATTAATAGAGAGGAATCTTCTTGTGTTTTAGCTAGTTTCAAACTACCTCCCAAAAAAACATACGTGGAGCTACATGACGAACTAAAAAGCTCTGGTTTTATTATTTACGCGGGGCAAGGGAAATTTTCCAGTGAAGTCTTTAGAATTTCACCGATGGGAGATATCTCCGAGACAGATATCAACCGATTAATGCGCGCGTTGAAGAGAGCTCTAACTTAACTCAATCGGCTGCAATACGTCCTTGAATGAATGACGCAAATGCTGTCTCTGTGAGGCCAGCGTCCACGAGCATGTCATCTCGTGATCCGTGTTGTATTAGTCGATCGGGTAACCCATAATTCGCGACACGTACTATTACATTATTTTCCGCTAATACTTCGTTGACCGCGCTGCCAGCTCCTCCTGCCACCATATTTTCTTCGATGGTGAAAATGAAGCGGTGGCTTTTAGCAATTTCTAAAATTAACTCCTCATCGATAGGTTTCACAAATCGCATATTTACGACTGTTGCTCCGATATCATCACCCACAGCTTTAGCTATCTCAAGTGTCGTACCAAAAGATAAAATGGCCACTTCTTGCCCATCTGACACCACCTCGCCCTTACCTATTGGCAGCTCATACATTTCGTCATCAACATTTACTCCAGGTCCAGTTCCTCTGGGGTATCGAATCGCCGCGGGGCCCTCTCCAAGGAAGCCAGTGTATAACATTTGGCGGCATTCGTTTTCATCTGCGGGCGCCATGATCATCATATTGGGTAAGCATCTTAAAAAAGTTAAATCGTAGCTTCCATTGTGCGTAGGGCCGTCAGCCCCGACCAGGCCTGCTCTATCTAACGCGAATAACACTGGAAGATTTTGATTACATACGTCGTGAATTACTTGATCATATCCGCGCTGTAAAAACGTAGAATAAATCGCGACAACTGGTTTTAACCCATCGCACGCCATTCCCGCCGCAACGTTAACACTGTGCTGTTCAGCGATCGCCACATCAAAGTAACGTTCTGGGTATAATTTTTGAAACTCAACCAAACCCGAGCCCTCTCTCATGGCTGGTGTAATCCCAACCAAAAGGTCATCCTTAGCCGCCATATCACAAATCCAGTCACCAAAAATATCGCTATAATTCGGACGCTTTTTGGCTGCCGAACGAAGTATGCCTACCGCAGGATCAAAGGCACTAACCCCATGATACTTAACTGGATCTTCCTCAGCGCGCGGATACCCTTTACCTTTCTTCGTGATTACATGCAGGAACTGAGGCCCCGACAATTTTTGAATATTCTTTAGAGTGGCAATCAAAGTTGGTAAATCATGGCCATCGATCGGTCCGATATAGTTGAAGCCAAACTCCTCAAACAAGGTTCCTGGGACAATAAGCCCCTTGACATGCTCCTCAGTCCGTCTCGCCAACTCCCAAATCGAAGGCATTTGAGACAGCATTTTTTTACTGCCCTCCCTGACCGACGAATAGAGCTTTCCGGAGAGGATTTTCGCAAACCTATTTGATAACGCGCCAACATTTGGCGAGATCGACATATCATTGTCATTTAAAATGACTAGCATGTCGGCTTCAATATCACCCGCATGATTTAACGCCTCGAACGCAACACCTGCAGTCATGGCACCATCTCCTATAACCGCCACAGACCGACGCCGCGTTTTATTTATTTTGGCGGCGATCGCCAT
>Ga0222715_10003221_pt1 | contig 14624 bp, 11 predicted proteins | sample C33_9DmetaG_FD_165056 | JGI IMG/M metagenome (GOLD analysis project Ga0222715, IMG submission 165056) | Estuarine water microbial communities from San Francisco Bay, California, United States - C33_9D | ecosystem: Environmental > Aquatic > Marine > Unclassified | place: USA: California...
GCCAGATTGATAAGTAGTTGTAGAGTTAGTTGTGTAACCACCAGATATTAATGTGTTATCACCAGATACATTTGTATTAGTGTTAGCATAGACAAGGATTGTACCAAGTAAAACAATTAGTATTGTCGAAACAAATAGCTTCAACATTCCTTCCATCATCTGCAACATTATTTTTTCCACTTAGTAAGGGTTGATACACCGAATGAACCAGCAACAATAGTAAGTATAATATACCAGAACTCTGTAGGTGCAGAGCCTAGTAACTCCCATCCTCTGGTCATGTGAACTTGTGTGTGTGGCACGAAGTGTGCTACCAATATGCAAGTAAATACTACAGTTAAGTATTCATCTTTCCAAGACTTCTGACTAGCCTTGACTTGTTCTTTTAATACAGCTTGTTGTGCTTTAGCAATAGCTTCTTCTTTCTTTATCTTAGCAAAGTCTGTTTGCTTGATAGCTTCTACCTCTGCTTCTCTTATCATCTGTTTCTTTTCTAAGGCGTGCTTAGCACCACCAATAACCTTGTCAGCTACTAGCTTAGTAATAGGGTTCGATAGTAAACTTAGGAATGGAATCATTTGAATAGCCTTATGCCTGTGTATACAGCACTAACAATAGCACCTAACCAGAACACAAGTTTGATTGCACCTCTGCCCATATTGACCTGTTCTTTCAACTCGTCAATTTGTCTTTGGTTCTCACAGACTTTCTCTGTAAGATTATCAATCTTCGTCCCAATCACAGCTAATGTTATTTCTGTATCACTCATTTTACTTTCTTTGGAAATATATCAAAAGGGTGGAAGTCTTGCCACACTACATAAGTACACCCTTCTATTTCTTCTTCTTTAATTATATTAAACATTGTTACTCCTATTCTGTTGGTTCTACTAAGTCTAAAAACCAGATGTCTTTTAATTGTTGATCTGCTGGATCATAATACTTTAAATTAGATTTTGTATCGTCTGGGACATCAATCCAAAACATTGGATCTGCTACTGGAAATTCTGCATCAGTTACTTCAGCTATTCTATAACCAGTTTGTGTTTCTTGTTGATCACCATATCTTATTTCACTCGGTGATATTAAGGCTCGTTTCATTTGGTACTCCTAATATTCTACAATTACTAAACCTGCAAATCCATCTCCACCTGTAGCGGCAAGACCGGGTCCACCTGCACCTCCACTACCACCACAGCCATAACCTGTAGCATCTTCACCAGAACCCCAAGGATGTATTCTACGACCTGCTTTGCCACCAAAAAAACTATAGTAATTATCGTAATCATTGTAATATGCGGCATCACTATAACTCAAGCTAGTAGCGGCAAAGAGCTTTGATGGGAAGTAGCCACCATTAGCATTTGGAGTTACAGCTATAGGCACTCCACCACCACCACTATTAGCACCACCACTACTTGTACCATAGCCAGAATTACCACCTTTACCACCATTAATATTTATATCACCACCAGAACCAACACCAGAATTTGTGTAGCTACTATTATTGTAATATTGTCCGCCAACACCACCAGTAGCAGAGCAATGTGATCCAAAAGAAGATGTACCACCATCAGAGCCATGACCAGATGTATTAGTTGAAGCCGCACCTCCTGTACCACCTGCACCAATAGTAACTGTTTCTGTGTTACCTGGAGTAAGACCTGTTATCCATTTAATGGCTACACCACCTGCACCACCACCATTTGCTCCATAGTAAGAGTTTGCAGCCCATCCTTTGCCACCACCACCACCACCAACCACAGTAACTTTAACTGCGGTTACTCCTGCTGGTACAGTGAATGTGCCAGATGATGTAAAGACTTCTGCTCTAGGACCGGGCAGACCTGCACTAATACCAGTAAGAGCCGCACCACTAATAGCTGGTAAAGCACCAGTTAGTTTACTAGCAGAAATACCTGTAGCTAGTTTAGCATCAGTGATATCTCCATCTGCTATCTTTGCTGTTGTAATAGAACCATCAGCTAATTCTGCTGTGTTGATTACACCATCTGCTAGGTCTCTTGCTTTAGTCATTTGGTTCTCCTATTCTGGGTAGTTGGGTATATAAAATCTATTAGGAAAGTCTGGCTGTTGTGGTATATCTCTTAATGCTTGACGATATGTTCTCATAGCATCAGACATAGTTACATCACTGGCACCTGCCCAATCAGTTTCAGCTAAAAACCTATTTCTTAATTCTCTTACCGCATTTGCATCAGATGAGGTGTATTCTGTTTCTCCACTTTCAATTACTCTAACTATATCCATTAGTTTTTCTCCTCGTTACTGATATAAACATTTGTACCACCATCAGCAGTCCAAAAATCATAAGTCAATCTATCACCTATTACCCCTGTATTCTGTACTGTGCTTTGCACAGAAGATGGGAATGTCAGAGAGTGCACAGCTTGTGTAGTAAATTGGTATATGTCTGCCGCACCTGTTACTGTATGATAGTAAAAGCCACCATCTTTTGCAAATACCATATCTCTGCCCTGACTTGTTGTATAAGTGTGGAACACACTATCATAAGAAGCAGTGCTAATATCATAAGGTGTAGTAAGAGCATATCTATTTATTGTTTTAGTATTGCTATCATGCACAAACATTTTTGAACCATCCCCATTAAAATCACCACCTGATGCTTCAGTTACACCTAATGGAGTTCCTGTAGATAAATTGAAGGAATTACCTGTGTAACTCATGCCTGATAAACTATAAGGAGTAGACATACTAAATTCATATAAAGTATTAGTACTAGCTAAATACATTTTTGTCCCTGTTGGATTCATAAAAACACAACGTACAGTGCTAACTGTACCACCATGGTTATAACTCCCAGAAGCAGTAATCCCTGCACCTAAATCGTAAGGGGTTGACAGTGTCCATCTTTGCAAAACGTGAGCATTGCCACCTGCAAAGCCTGTACCATAAAAATATTGCCCATTATCACTCATGGCATATGCCCACATATAAAGATTAATAGAAGTAGGACCATGGTTCATTACTGCTGTTTGTGTTGCAGTTGACAAATCATGGGGAGTAGATAAGGTATATTCATATACATTTTGGTCTGATGCAACATTCCCACCATAAGTAAATCCATATATTTTAGTGCCATCATTTTTAGCATGTATGCCAAATAAATTGATAGGAGCACTTGGGCTATAAATATCGTTATAAGACATTTGAGATAAATCATAAGCATCCTCTGCAGCAATTTCTGCTGTATAAGTCCATTGTGCTTCAGTTGGAACATTGGTAAATGATACTGTTGTATCACCTGTTGTTGTTCCTTGATTAAAAAAATTATATGAACCAACATCTAGTGATGGTGTTGTACCTGTAACTGCATTGTAAGCAAATGGTGATGCAGAATCTGCCCAACTAAATGTTCCATCTCCGTCAGATTTTAATACCTGTCCACTTGTACCATTACCAGATACATTTAACTCTGCCGCACCTACATTATTGTCAGCAATCTTTGCAGAAGTTACAGCATCATCAGCTATGTTAGCTGTATCTACCTTGCCATACTCTAGTGCAGTACCACCAGCATTAACTTGTAATACTTCATCAGCACTACCTAACGCACCTAGTCCTGTACCACCTCTTGCATATCCTAGTGTTCCACTTGTTATCGCTGAAGCAGCAATCGTGGCCACGTTAAAAGTGCCGTAAGCAATAATATCAACGGTATCAGTACCAGAAGTACCGATAGCCACAGCAAAAACAACACTATTGCCACTGGTAACTGTAACATCCGTTCCGTTAACCATTTTAATACCGTTAAGGTAGACATCCACATACGGTGGATCATAAACAAGCGTATTACCATTTGAATCTGTACCAGTTACTGTTGTTGTTGAAGAACTAAATGAATATTGGAATCTGTCAGATGTACCATTAACACTAGACCCTGCATTTTGCCATCCTGATGATCCATAAACTTTCATAGCGTTTGATGATGTATCAAAGTATAACGCACCTGTAAGCAAGGCATCACCATCATTGTCTAACGTAGGAGCAGTAGCTTTTGGCCCTAAGTATCTATCATCAAAACTATCATAAGAAGCAGCGGCATCTGTTGCGCTTGTAGCAGCACTAGTAGCAGATGTAGCTGCGTTTGTCTCAGAGGTTGCAGCGTTGGTAGCAGATGTGCTTGCTGATGTAGCGCTTGTAGCAGCGTTTGTAGCTGATGTTGACGCACTACTTGCAGAACTTGCTGCATTAGTTTCTGATGTAGAAGCATTAGATTCACTTGTTGCCGCATTTGTTTCACTTAAAGCTGCAGCAGTAGCGCTAGACGCAGCAGCAGTAGCAGAACTTGCAGCCGCTGTAGCTGAACTAGCCGCGGCAGTTGCTGAACTAGCAGCGTTTGTTTCGCTTGTAGACGCATTACTTTCTGATGTGGCAGCTGCTGTAGCAGAAGTAGATGCGCTTGTTGCTGATGTACTAGCATTTGTTTCGGATGTAGATGCGTTGCTTTCTGAAGTCGCAGCATTACTTGCGGAGGTAGCGGCAGCAGTAGCTGATGATGCAGCGGCTGTTGCGCTAGAAGCTGCGGAAGTTGCGCTTGATGTAGCACTAGCAGCATCTACAATTAAATCCCATTTTGCACTATCTGTATTAGATGATAATGGTTGTGATCCTGATGATGTATGTGATGTATTACATAAATAGATATTATTATTTGATGTATCTTTAACTAGATCTCTGGCATTATAATCAGTCGCTGATCCCCAGTTACCTTGATAAGTACCAAGTTCTTGTGTAACAGCTATTTCACCGTTACTATCAAATGCTAATATCTTGTTGGCTCTTTCTGATGATCCTACTGTAAACTCAGTAGAAGTCATAGTGTTTGTTCTGGATAGTTTTATAGATCTATTAACTTCTTCTTGTAGTTCCTGCGCTATAACAATAGCTCTATCAAATGCACCTTCTACAGTTTCTGCTGTAAACGGATCGTTTTCTACAAGATCAACGGTTTGTGTTTGTGTTGTTTCTCTGCGTAATACAACTGTTTCTGTTGATGATGGAGCAGTAACAAATGTAACATTACCACCACTAGCAGATCCTACACCTGATACAGTGTAATCTGTTGTAAGAGTTTTAACAGTTTCAGTTCCGTTAGCAGAACGCACAATAACTTCAACATCCCCCTCTGCAAGGATCTTGTATGTATATGCGAACACTGTGTTACTATTGTCGCCTGAGTAACTGTTCTTTATTGTTGTAGTTGTTATAGTCATTTGCCGCTCCTATAAGGTTTTATTTTACTGAAAAACCAGTTTTTTGTCCACATATTAATCCATTTCTTTAATACGCTCTAAATTAATTTTTGCTATCTGTATTAATATGTAATACATTTCATCTATCCTATCTCTTTTTTCATTAGCAGACATAAATGGCACTTTATTAAGTTTATCATTTGCGTCTCCTATTTGTTTTAATATGTCAGCAGTTTTTATAATCAACTCTACTTTTGCAGGATTACCAATGGTTGAGTATAATTCTAACGCTTCCGCTTTCTTGTTTTCTTTAACAAGTAAATTATAAGTAGCACGTTTTTGTGCCATTGGTCTATAAATATCCCAGAAGTCTTGTAAAGGCTCTGCCCCAGCGCTTGGATTTCTAGCAACAAACGCTCTAATAGCAGGAATATCTGCTAGATTTTTTACCCAATTATCTGACCATGGTTTTACCACTGGCTCTACTAACCCAGCTTTAACAAAAGCATAATCTAATATAGATGTTGCGTAATTACCTAATCCTGCAAACCAAGCGTTAATTAAATTGTCTACTTTCTGCGGACTATCTAATTGAGCATACCTAGGCAAAGATTCTATGCCAGCTGCATTTCTTAATTTTGCAAATGTTCTAGCTATAAGTTTTGCAGTTCCTGTTGTGTAATCATCATATTGATATTCTGGCAATACTCTTTCTAATCTATAAGGAACTATTGGCCTGTTATTAAAAAAACTTTCGTTATAATATGATTCAATGGCAGGTCTAATTACATCTGGAATTGGTAAAAAAGATTGTATTGTATCTCCTAAAAAAGCACCCATATCCGCAGCAACATCTTTTGCATCCATGCTATTGTATATTCCATCTGCTATTTTTTCTGGCAAAGTACCAAACACCCAACCTAATTCAAAAGGCTTTGGTATTTTCCACACAACTTCATTAGGCTCACCTTCGTTAGTAATAATAATCCAATTTAAATCCTTTTGCCATTCAGGTAGATTTTTGTATGTTTCACTATCTTTATTCATCCACCAATTAACTAAACTAGGTAATGTAATAAATATCCCTGCTTTTACTAGAGCAGCATTTCTTACTTTAGGATCTTTATGAAACATTGTTTCTTTTATTTTTAACATACCCTGAACTCTTGCGTTAAAGAAAGCAACTATCATATTTACGCTTTGCATTTTATTTCCCATTTTTCGGAAATCAACACTTAAATCCCTAGCTTCAAAACCTGCCTGTTCTAGTATTTCTTTTTCACTTAGTCTTTGTTCTGGTGGTTTCTTAGCGTTTTCTTTTTCTAGCCTGATAATTGTTTTTCTAAAATTTTCTATTCTAGGTGCTGTTTCTATTATCTCACCCAATTCTCTTAGTTTCTCAAAACCTCTTGCAGGCATTTCTAACATTGGCTTTACTATGTCTGAGTATTTTGTCGGATCTAATTGATTGTGTTGCCTTCTTTCTCCAGTAAGTTCTCTAAACATTTGTCCATCTCTAAAATAACTTCTGTCAAAAGATAGCATTGTAGATTGCATAGCGCCAGATCTTATAAACTTATTATACAAACTGTCTGCTTTTTTTGCGTCTTTTGATATAATATGAGCCACACCTCTAAAGGAATCTATTATTGGCAAGAACATATTTTTAGATAATATAGCTGAAAAGAACGAATCCCTTACAAAACTTTTTGATAAAAATTCTAAGTTTAATGTTGCCCCTGCTCTTACAATCCTAGTAGGTATGCCAAAATATCTAAGCGCTCCAGTCTTTTGATTAGGCACTGCGTTTTTAAGTGCCGTTGCATAAGACAAGCCAACTTCATAAACCTTTAATTTACCATTTTCATAAAAAGCTATTTCAGTGTCCTTTAACCAACCATCCTGTTTTCTTAAAATGGTAATACCCCCTTTAGCATCCTCGCTAAGTTTTTTCTTACCATCAAATAATGCTTGCGCTTCTTTCTCTGTTATTTTAAATCCTGTTAATTTTTTTACTTCTTTAACTTCAGCAAAAGCGTCAATGTATTTTTCTCCTTTTGGGATATTCTGGCTTTTTTGTGATGCTATTGCTAGATCAATAAATGCTTTGTAACCTCTATTTCTTTCCGCTACCTGCACAAAATGCAAAGTGTTTAAGAACATTGTTTCTAATGGATCAATAACAGTTTTCTCAACAGATCCTTTCATTTTTTTTAAAGGGTTTCTAACAGCAGTGCCTAATCCTGTGTCTGACTTTTTTAGTTTTCCCTCAAGAACCCTGCTTAGTGGAACATAATCCCTGTTTAAATCTAATATAGTTTTGTATAGTTCTGGTGATAATATGCCAGCATCTTTCAAATAAGTTAAAACTTTTTGTTGATAATCATTTAATTCTTTAAAGGCATTACCGTATTTTCCTTCAAACTCTTTAATAACTTTTGTAGCATCTGCCCTATCTTTTTTAGTCAAGGTAAAAGGAGTTTCTATTTTCTGCTTGTATTTTTCCATTGCTCTTTTTGCAACTGCATAAGAAGTAAATTCCACATAATTTTCTGTAGTTTTTATAAGTGGTTTTAGTATCTCGTATAACGACTTACCGTTTATTCTTCCTGTTTTAAAATCTATTGTTCCATTCTGAATAAAGTGCATAGCTTTACCCATATTACCCATTTGTATTCTGTTTGCTATATAAGCATCATTAGGCAACTCAATACCTTTTTCTCTTGCGTTTTCTACAGCTTGTTTAATTGGGTACAATCTATCAAGCCAGTTAGCAGCAAAGCTAGCAGAAGTAGATTCTATTGATTTGTTTTCTAATTTAATCTGACCTATCTCTATTTTATTTATGATTGAGTTTACAGATTCATTAGGATGTTGTTTGATTTCTTTGTTTTTATCGTAATTTTTTATAACAGGCTCACCGTAATTAGTAAGCTGTCTTTCTATTTCCTGAATCCTTTTGTCTTTATTGACAAGTGTTGTAAGTTTGTTAATGTTTGTAGTGTTTTCTTTTGAGGTTTCTTTTAATTGTTTTAATCTAGCTTCATCAACAAACTCATTAGCTTTTTGCTTTTGTTTTAAGGAGTTTAATTCAAACAATACTTCAGCTTGTTTTGCTTCCAATTCAGCTAGTTCTTTTTTCTGTTGTGTTTTTAATTCACCTTTATACTTTGGAAGATCTTTCTTCTCTATAATCTTAGCAGTGCCTTCGGTAATATCTTTTAGTTCTTGAGTTAGTATCTCAAGTTTTGTTTCTGCTATTGTTTTATTAGATTCTAATGTAGCTTGTGCCACTTCTTTTTCTGCTGTTTTAATTTCTGATTCAATTCTTTTTATTTCAGATGCCTTGTTCGTAATAACTTTAGGTGTTGCTTCTAATTCAAGTTTGTTTAATTTAGACAATTCATCTTTTAATGTAGCTATTTCTAGTTCAATTATTTTCTTGTCTTTAGAAAATGTTTTGATGTTTTTACTACCCATTTCTTGAATCATAAGAGGATCATTCTTAGATTCTTTAATTGTTTGCACAACGTGTACTTTATTCTTGCTAGAACTAACTTCAACCATTTTACTTGCCTTACCTTCAAAAGGAGCAAATAAACCTAATAATAAAGCATTGTTCACCATTGTTTCTTTAGTAGGCAACTCTCCTTCAACAAGAGATCCAACCCCAGTTAAAGCCCCCCACCTTGAACCAAATACAGTTAGCTTATTCTTTGGTAAAAATTTAGCAGTTACGTTAGGCGCTGCCACCATAGCTGCCATTGTTAAACCACCTTTAATTCCTTCATCTATTCCATGTTGTAAAAACTCATTCCAATACTCCCCAAATGTATCAACATCACCTCTTTCCAATGCTGACAAATACATACCTTTTATGGAATCGTTTACAAATCCTGCACCAAATCCAGCTGCTATAGGATTACCTCCGCTGACCGCACCCCCAGCAAGTCCACCAGCAACAAATGTAGGCAAATCACCACCCAAAGCTACCACTGATTCAAATAATCTTTCAAGAGCGCCTGTATCTTCTGGCTCTGGAGCAAATGCCATTCTCCAGTCAATACCACCAGCAAGCAATTCCTTGCCCTGCTTCTCTCTATTTTGCATTATAAGGTTAATGTTGGTTTTACCTAGACCTCTTTTTAAATATGTGTTCCAGTCTGTTTCATCTCCAATAGCCCAATCTTCAACACCATCTAAAACACTTTTCCACCAAGACTTGCTTTCTTCTGCCAACAATGATTTATCTACACCCTTATTGACAATATCGTCTACTGATGCTCCACTAGCTTTTGCTATCTTTAATTCTAATAATTTGTGTTTTTTATAAGATTCACTGTCGTCAACAACACCTGTTGCTTGCAGTAATCTATCTTCTAAAATTGATGACATTATTTTTTAGTTCCATCAGCGTTGTGAGTTGCACCAAAGTTTTTCATCCACATTGAGTACATTGGATCTCTATTATTAGTATTTGGTCTAGGCTCAACATTTCCATTGTCATAAATTGTAAAGTTTTTACCACCAAGATTTACATTAGCACTTTTTACTTCTTTTTTCGTAACTTGATTATCCTGCTGAGATTCCCATTGTTTGTATCCATCAGTTTCCTTGTAAGCTGTCATTTCAGGCCCAGACATAAATTCTTGAACGGTTTTATACCCATTTGGATTTGTGTCCTCGTCATATTTATAGTCTTTCCACTCAGGCCCAGACCATTCTCCAGTTACTAATAAATCTTTATTTGTTTCAAGATTTTGATTCCCTTCTTTTTCTGCACTAAATTGATCCAATATTAAATCATACTGTTGATTCCCAGTTAAAACATACTTGCTAAGTATTTCAGGAGTAATGGCAAAATTATCTCCAAACGGATCTAAAAGATCTTTTGCCGCTATCCCTTGGTCTATACCTTCTGCAAATTTATTTTCAACTTCTTTAATAAAACGGTAAGTTCTAATTTCAGATTCTGTATCAATATCTTTAAACTCGCCCTCTACTTGGCTTATGTACGCTGATATTGCCCTATCTAAATCGGCTGCATTTCTAGTGTTTACTGGATCAGATATTATACGATTTATATTGGTGTAATCAGCTTCTGAAAGAACGCTTTCGCTAACCAAGTCTAATACACTCATTCCGTTTCTGTACTGAGTTACTTTTTCTGGGGTAAAGTTTGCTAATTCAGCATCAGTTGGAATGTAAGACTTTTCAGTAACAGAAGTAATACCTATTGTAGTAGCCTGCTTTACAAGTTTCCTATAAATATCTATATTTGATTCATCAGGAATAAGTCCTAGTTTATGGTTAATAGCTATATCAACTAAATTGTTTTCTAATTGTCTGCTCTCAGCTGTATTTGGCCAATCTAAATTTCTTATATCTTGACTGGTTAGATCACCATTCAAAGCCTTAGAAAAATTATCAGTAACTAATTGATTGTTTTTCCTGTCAACATTTTTGCCTTCATAATATTCCAGATCTCTGCTTTCATCACCCATCTCGTCAAGAAGTGCTTTAAATACTGGGTCTGACTTGTCCAACGGTTCCCCATCCGCACCTACAAAATTAGCACTCTTAAGGTTTTCGTGTATCTGTATGTAATCTTTTTGTTTTTGCCCAAAAGGATCAATGTAACTATTTGCAGGAGAATCATACCCTGCTTGTATTAAGATTGTTTTTCTATTTGCAGCTTGTTCAATCAAATTTTCAGCTTCAATAATATTTTCTGCTGGTAATATATTACGGTAAGATTTTATTTCATTTGTTATTGTAGTGAAGTTAGAAGCCAACTCAACTGCGCTTTTTGAATTATTAAAACTATCAATGCCAGTATTTACTAATCCATTAAAAGCTGTTTTGGTTTGATTAACACGTTTTTCATATTCAATGTTATTTTTTTTCTGTAAACCATCTACATACAAAAAGTTACCATAATTAATTTGGTACTGTTTGTAAGCATATTCATCAAATACACCATTGCTAGTAAAATGATTTTTTATAATTCTATTGTTGTTTCTTTCCATTCTTTTTTCGTATTCTGGGGTTAATAGATTATAATCATCTACAGTTTTTGCATATTGTTCAAAACTGGCTATACTTGCTTGAGTGTCAGCAGAAGCAAATAATCCTTTGTCTTTTATTTCTTGTTTTCTTAATTCCTTATCTATTTCAATCTTTCTTTCATTGTAAGCAAGCATCTCGTTTGACAATGTGTTGCCAAGTCTCATTAACGCTTCAGCACCAGCTGTACCAGTCTTTAGCGTTCTTCCGCTTCTTATTGGATCTCTACCTAATGTGCCTGTATATCTTGGAACAGTAACCATAACTACACCTTATGAAATTGCTTTTTGTGTTTGATATTGACCAATGGCTTTACCAAACCCACCTATTATGCTAGACCCTGCTGAATAAGTTGTTGCTGCAATTTGACCTGCTAACTCAGCATCTCTAGCTTTTGTTTCAGCCCATAGTCCTTTTTCTAAGAACCACATATCGTTTTCAAATTCTTCCATGTCAGCTACCATGGTAATTAAACTACTACCAGTACCAACAACAACGCCAGAAGCAGCACCCCTTGCTCGTTGCTGACTTAATAGTTTTGTTTGCTCTGTTAATCTTTTTTGTTTCTCATATTCGTGATTTAATTGTGATTCATACTTCTGCCAAGCAGCGTTAGCTTTCATCATTTGAATTTGCTGATTAGCTGCTGACATTGTAAATGCAGCGTTTACTAATGAACCAATTAATCCAAAAAACATTTTTAACTCCTAATCACTTGTTACCAGTGTACCAGTTATTGCAAGAACTGTCATTGGTAAAGGTTGCGTTTGTTCAATGGTGATTTGTCCTTCTGTACCCCATCCTAAATTAGTTACCTTCTTATCGCCAGTAAATTCTGGTATGTTTTCCCCTACTGGTGTAGATGATGTTCTAAATGGAATCTGATCTCCATTAACAGTTACACCAACAGTTTTGTGCAATCTAACAGCAACTTCATTAAATCTCTTTGGTCTATTCTGCGCTGTACCTGCTGACGCTCCTGCTTCTATTCTCATTGTAACTATTTTACTTGTATATCCCAATCCTATCTCTACATTATGATAACCGCTTGCTGATGGTAATGTAACAGTTATTTGTCCGTTTGTAACAGTTTGATTTGGATAAACAGCATCTCCTACTAATATTTGTACGCTTTCACCCTCTAAATGATCTAGGTTGGTTATTGTTCCTAGCGTGCCATTTATTATACCATTAAGTGTGCTATCCATGTTTAATGTTTTGTCTAGGTATTCTACATATTGAACTCTTGATCCATTTATAATTCTTTCAACAATGACATAAACTTCATTCTCTGTATCGCTAGCTATAGAAGCAACTGACTTTACTTTAGCATGATTTTTAAATATATGTGTTCCTGATCCTACAGCTTTTAGTTGGTGTATTGTTCTATCTAATGCCTGCTTGTAGCTACGAGATAGTTCTATTGTATTAGCATCAACAACATAAACATAATAAGTATCACCATCTGTTAGTCCTGATATTGCTGTATTACCATTAGCATCATATACCACCGCATCTCCTGTTGTATATCCGTGTGCTGCAATAGTTATATTGCCATTCTGTAATGGATCTGTTGTACTTGGTGTAATAGCTGTAGCTGCATTTATTTCGTGTTTAATATGACCACCTAATATATGTCTATGCCATGCTATAATATCTTCTTCACGCTTGTAAGTCATTCCTAGTAATACGCCATCATCACGGACAGCCCAGTAAATGCTTTCAGGTTCTTGAGCGTATGCTATATCGTATATTCCTTCTCCTGTAATATGCTCTGCTAATATAGTCATGTCTGGTGCTGAGTAAGCATCATCATCAAACCTGTAAGCAAACTCTCTCAGTTTTTTTCTTTGCTTTTGAACAAACAAGATTACATTGCCAATCTGCACTGGCTCTGTTGCATAACCACCATAAGTTGTTTGTAGTGTTATGTTTACGTTATCTGGTTGTAATGGCTCACCTGCTGGCTTACCTACTTTAAATTCACCACCTGCTGTACCAACTATTAAATCTCTTGCAGGGGCTAACCATCTAATAACATTTACTTTGTTTGCCGCTATAGTATAAATAAACGCATCAGCAGCGGCAGATGTTCCTGTGTCAAAGTCTGTATATAAACCTGATTGTGAAGCCCATATTGTTTGTGGGAAAAATGTTGATCCAGCAAATACCAATCTTTGTTCAAAAAATGTAACTGTTTTAGGATAGCCAGTATGTTCTGACCATGCTCCTAGCGCCCAATCTGTTGTAGCGGCACTAGATCCTGTGTCAGCAAGAATATCCCAAGTAACCTGTAAATTATTAATGTAAGCAGTAATTACTCCATAACCATCATGTAACATAACGTAACGACCAACATCATCTGCGTGAAATCCACTTCTACCACCAACGTCTGTAAAAGCGCTTGATGCTGTTAAGGTTCTTCCAGTTCCAACTCCTGAAGCTGATGAAGTAAAAGTAACTGAGGATGTATTTGCATCTAAAAATGGCCCATTACTAAACAATTCATTTGTAATTGTCCATGATGTATGACCAGTTCTTGTTAATTTTTTAGGGGGAAACGTTTCGTGAACAATATACATAATGTCTGCTGACTGTGTGTATTGTATTTCATATAAGATTGATTCTGTTATGTTAGTAGATATTTCATAAATTCTATTTGCTACACCATCTGATGTATATGCTGTGTACGCGCTACTATCAATGCCTGATAATTCAAATGTGTTTGTTGTTGCATTAGCTACTGTGAATCTTTTACCATTCACTTCAATCATACCTACAACACTTGTAATAAATACCTCATCACCATTACTGTAGCCATGACTTGCTGCTGTTACAACTGCTGGATTTGCTTGTGTAATTCCTGTAATTGTTACATCTGATTCTGTAATAATACCATTGTCTTTATAAAAACGAATATACTGGTGGCCAAACTCTAATATATAAGTTTGCTCGTCATTAAACTCAAAAGGTATTAATCTTGTAGTTTTTGTATGATCTTTTACTGGGCCAACATAACGTGTACCATATCTTCTTGACGTACCCCCTTGTGGGAATACAGTCATATTTTCTAGTGTTTCAACTCCGTTGCCATACTTCTTAAAGTCTATTTGACCAGCCAACTTAGGACTTAATTCACCAGCAGTAAAGTTTGATTGAAAAGGATGTACTCTTGCCATTATGTTCTAAAGTCCGTAAATGTTGTTGAAACAAGATCGTCTACAAATCCTTCCATTCCATCAACACTTCTGGCTTCAGATAATTTATCTCTATACATTTTTTCCATTTGGCCTTGAAGCTGCACGCTTCCTGTTATTGGATA
>Ga0222715_10003223_pt1 | contig 14623 bp, 21 predicted proteins | sample C33_9DmetaG_FD_165056 | JGI IMG/M metagenome (GOLD analysis project Ga0222715, IMG submission 165056) | Estuarine water microbial communities from San Francisco Bay, California, United States - C33_9D | ecosystem: Environmental > Aquatic > Marine > Unclassified | place: USA: California...
AGTTAAATCTCCTGTGATTGTAGTATTACCTGATACTGTTAAGTTATCATCTACTGTTACTGTTCCGCCAGCAGAGTCAATAGTTAAATTTCCTGATGATGTGTCTATTTCATTGTTGCCAGTAACACCAATTTGAATATTACCAGCAGTGGTTGTTCCTGTAACGTTACCTGAAATAGTACCTGTTATAGTGCCTGAAACTGTAAGAGAACCTGATACATCTAATCCTTCGTTTATTTGAATTGATGTAGAATCAGATGATGATAAAGTTGTTCCTATAATTTGTATTGCTGAAGATTGTATAGCACTTGTAGTATTACCTAAAAGAATTGAATTTGCCGTATGAGTTACAGCACCTGTACCACCGTGTTCTACAGGTATAAATTCACCTGTTTGATATTCTGCTAAACCTGTAGCAACATTACTTTCATTAAAGACTGTTCGTATTGGTGTTTTTGCTGTCATATTAATTCCTTAAAAGAAAAATAAAGTATCTCCTTCAGTTGATCCTAATTGTGAACCATTGGCTAATGTAAAACTTGCCACAACAGCATCAGGATCAGCTTTAAAATCTAATCTTGTATTAGCAGTATTTAGCCCACCCGATTTACTAAAAAACGGCACTGATCTTACAGGATCTCCAGTTTCACCTTGAAGAGCAATACTTTTTTGAACTCCACTAGTTACCTCAATATTAGAGTTAAGAGGTAAAGTAGCACCAGTAGCAGAAATACTAATTTGTCCTGTACCATCAGATGATATAGTTGAACCACCTAAATTAATAGTTGTACCTGCCAAAAACAATTCATTCCATCTTTTTGAAGCAGAACCTAAATTATAAGTTTCAGTTGTTGAGGGTAATATATCTTCACCAACAGAACTAAAATCAGCACCAGAGGCGTTAGCCAATTCAACAATACTACCACCATTACGAATATAAATTTTTTGATCGGTAATATTAACGGCTACTTCACCATCAGTTAAATCACTTGTAGTAGGAACAGCAGATGCTGTTGTACTTCTTTTTAATTTTATAATCGTAGCCACCTATTAATCTCCTAAATTAATAATTAAAATGATCCGCCGTCAATTGTAGTAACTGTCACTGCCCCACTGGTAACTGTAAAGTTATCAGCACTAAATGACGCAACACCTTTATTAGATGTAGTTGCTAATTCAGCAGCAATAGTTAACGTATCTCCTGATTGTGATGTGTCAATACCTTCGCCACCAGATACAGTAATTGTATCTCCTAAATCAATGTCTTGGTTTCCACTATCAGTAGTAAAGTTAATTATACTGTTTGTAAGTGAAGAATTACCTATGTTTGATAATGTGTTTGAAGAAGCATCAATCGTTTTATTAGTTAAAGTTTTAGTGTTGTCAGTTGAAATAACATCACTTCCACCCAATGTAGCAGTTGTAGCTTCAATGTTAGCAACTAATGTTCCTGTTGTGATTGTTAAGTCACCTGTAGAAGAACCAGTGGCTGTTGTAGTACCAACTATGAACTTGTCTGCTGATTCATCAAAACCGATAAAGGCGTTATCACTATCACCTCTTTCAATTAAGATACCTGAATCGTTAGCAGGTGTTCCTGTCGTTCCGTTCCCTAATTCAAATAGAGTATCAGAAGCAACTGTGTTTGTTGTTGAAATAGTTGTTGTTGTACCATTAACTGTTAAGTTTCCTGTAACGGTTAAGTTTTGAGAAACGGTTACATCATCTGGTAATCCAATTGTTATAGTACCAGAACTTTCACCAACTTCTACTTCGTTTGTAGTACCTTGAATAGTTAATGTGCCACCAAGATCAACAGCAGTTGATGTTGAACCATCGGTTACAGTAATGGATGAATTTGCTAATGATCCATTGGCAATATTTGTAATTGTGTTATCAGGACCATTAATCGTTTTATTTGTTAATGTTTGTGTTCCAGTGTTAGTAGTTACTGTACTATCAATCGCAAAAGTAACAGCATTACCGGAACCGCTTGTATCAATACCAGTACCACCTGTAAAGGTTAGTGTTTCACTATCTAAATCAATAGCAAGAGCACCACCAGTATCAGCTTGGAAGTCTAAGTCTTGTGCTGTAACTTGAGCATCAACGTAAGATTTAATTGCTTTAGCAGACGCAAGGGTATCGTCACTAGCAGAAACAGAACTTAAATCTGTATCTAAAACACCAGAAGCAAAATCAGCAACCTCGAGGTTTGTAATCGAGTTACCTGTGCCGTTAGCGTCAATTGTTTTATTAGTTAATGTTTCTGTGCCAGCTAATGTAGCAAAAGAACCATCTTGTAAAGCACTATTAAACTCGGCCGTTGTACCTGTTAAAGTATTATTGCCTAAGTCAATTGTTTTATTTGTTAATGTTTGAGTACCTGTAGTTGTAACAACAGTGTTATCAATGGCAAAAGTAACTGTATCGCCTGATACTGTTGAACTAATACCTGTACCACCTAATAGTGATAATGTATCATTTGTCAAACTAATTGTAGCAGACGTTGAACTGTCATCTACAATGGTTAAGTTTGAAGCAACTTCACCAAAAGTTAAAACACCTGAACCGTCAGTTAATAATGCTTGACCGTTTGTTCCATCACTTCCTGGCAACGTGAAAGTAACACTTGAAGAAACATTATTAGGCGCTTTTAAACCTACAAAGTTAGTACCATTATCAGTACCTTCATTAAATTTGATTGTACCACCTGTAGTTGTAGAATTTCCTACAAATAGTTCATCAATTGCTTTGTTTGAATCAACAGTGATTGCTGAACTAGCAGTTAGTGTTCCATCTACGTGGTCTAGTTTGTCTGTAAAATATTGTCCGCCGATTACGGTTACGTTATTTGCGTCACCGTTACCGTCAACTCCGCCTTCACCTACAAATAATCTATCTCCTAGATTACCTTGTGTACCAGTGCCATATGTATAAGCTAATTCACCTAGTTTAAGTGTAGCGGGAGCCGTAGTTCCAGATGATCGTTTTATCTGAATAATTGTTGCCATTTAAAATCTCCCTTAAAAACTACCGCCGTTAAATGTTATTGTTCCGGTTTCGGTAGATATTTCTGTTTTTGTTACAAATTTATCTGAAGCAGCATCATATTGAATTAAAGCACCATCTTCAAGTGATGAAGCGTTAACATCTGTCATACCTCTTAATTGAGTTACACCATCAACGTTCAATTGAGCAGTAGGTGTGGTAACAGAAACTTTTTGAGGTCCACGTGATGTGCTTTGAATAGAAGCAGTTGTTCCACCATTAGGATTTATTGTTGCTGTTGCCATTAATACTCTCTCTTAATGTTAATATTTATATAAAAAATAACTTAAAAGTTAAATAGTAACAGATGGATTTACAGTAATAATTCCCTCAATAACTCTAGTAATTGTACTATCTGCTGATATGATTTCTACATCATATACATATCGAGCAGGAGCTTCTAAGGTTTTTGTTTGATCGGCAGTAAGAGAAATAGTTAAAACTCCAGTTGTTCTATCTGAAGCAAAGGTAGTAGTCATATTTACACGTGTACGTGTAGAGGCAAAACCAAGAGCCATTTTAGCTTCGGCAGAGTAATCAGTTAAATCTAATACATCTCCAGCATTATCTTTTACAGTAATGTCTGTACTAAAAGTTGCCCCTTGGTCTATTGCTAAATTAGCTGTCGCTGCCATTTATTTTTTCTACTTCTTTTTTAATCTTTTCGTTATAATAGTTTTCTAGTACACTAATCTTTTCAATTTCTATTTCGTGTCTAATCTTAGACTGTAATATTTCTTGTCTAGCAACTAATGTATTTCTTAAATCTAACGATAGTTCACTATCTTTATACTCTTTTCCATCAATTGTCCATACTCTTTCATTGTCAGCCATAATAATTCACCTTTTGTTATTTTTTAGTTGTTTTTCTAATAGCAGAAATAAGTTTGTCTTTTGTCAGTCTTCGATCTAACTCTACACCTACTTTTCTACCAATAGTTTCTAATTCTTTTTTTGTCTTCTTTTTTAAATCTTTAAGTTGATACTCAACTTTTTTTTCAACTTCTTCTTTACCCCAAGCAGGAGCACCCGATACAAAGAAGTTTTTTATTGCTTTAAATATACTCATATAATTCTCCTATATCTATTTATATTACAAATAATCAACTGTAGCATTAAAAGATACAGCAATTCTACTGTCACTTTCGTTATAATCTACACCGTGTACTAAATCTGAACGCCATATACACATCAAGCCCTTTTCTGGTTTAAATGTGTATGTATCATTATTATATTCGTTATAATTTTTTATTTTCAATTTATAAAATATATTATTATGATATTCTTGTCGATAAAATCTAAGATAACCACTTTGATTATCAGATGTTATATAAAAATTACCACTGATTTGTGAACCTGGATTATGTGAGTGAGGAGCGTGATAGCCACCTTTATTCATTTCTGAAAACCACAAACCATTAATATCTACAGATAAATTTTCTGTATCAAAATTACTTATTGTTAAATATTTTAAAACATTTTTTCGAATATAATCACAAAATGGTCTTAATTCTATCATATGATTTTCTACAACATCAGGTGAATAATAACTTGTTTTGCCGTTTTTGTAATCACTGTCTAATTTTGATTTATCTAAAATTTTTTTTGATATAGGTAATAAAAAATCTGCCATATCTATATCTTTACTTGTGTGAACAAAAGTTTTAAATATATCAATCATTTTTAATTTTTTGTGTTAATTCTTTTGCCTTTTCTAATTTATAATCATTTCTAAAATTACTAGACAATCCTAAAAAAGGACGACAATCATATTCACTATATTGAGCATAATCATTATTTACATCATTAAAATGTAAAAATGCTTGAGCGTGTAGATTGCCTTCAAATTTATCTCGCCAATGATATAACTCACAACCTTTGTAAATAACTAAATCGCCAGGTTCTGTTATCATCTCTACAGCATCTGATTTATCAACATTTTTAGAAAAATATATTGGCCAGTTTTTATTACTATCATACCCTAAACAAATTGTAGTTGAAATTTCACAAGCAATTTTATCTTTATGTATTTTTAACTCATCATCATTTTTATATAATCGCCAATATGAATAAGTTGGCGTTAATTTTAAGTTGCTTATTTCTTCTAACTTAGGTTTTATTTGTTCTAACAATGTTTCAAAAATAATATCACTATAACAACTAAAAGTTTTTGGTACTAAATTATCATTGTAAAAACCGTCTTTATGTTCATTGTATTCAATACTATCAATTTCTAAATATTTGTCAGTTACTTTCTTTTTAAGTTTTGTATATTCATATAATAAATTTGTGACATCATCACTTAAAAACTTTTTAACTAAAATATAATCTTTATTCATCAATTAAACGGCTTTCCTAATACCCAAACAACAAGTGAGTAACGAGTGCCTTTTGTTACAGGTTTAACTCTATGCCAATGATAAGAAGGAAATACGATTATAGAACCTTGTTTTTTTAATTCAGGTACAGGCCAATTAGTATCTAAACCAGGAGCATTATTTTTAAAATTAAATTCAAAATCGCCGCCTTCATAATCATTTGGGTCAGATAATGAAATAACAGCAGATATTTTTCTTTGTTTTCCTTGCCAATCTTTTTTATTAGAACCATAAGGTCTACTAATATCTACGTGCCAATCGTAATGACCTTTTTCTGTTGCCAAATATTTTGTAAATTGTACGGGCTCAAACCAATCTATTTCAAAATTCCAACCTGAACTAGAATTTGCCTGATTTATATATTCAGAAAATAAATCAAATATCCATTGATCCTCTATCCAAGCAATTTTTGAACTTCTAACTTGTTTTTGAGCTTCTTTGTTTTTATCGCTATCTACTGTAGCTCTTTGTTCTATTTTAGATAAACCTACTTCTATTATGTCCTTACACGTCTGTTTATCTATAACTTCTTCAAACTTCCAGTATTGTGGTAAGTGATTGACTATCATTGTATATAATTAAACCATCCTGTTATAATATATTTTTCATTATTACTTATTTGACCTTTATGTGTATGTGTCCAATCGGAAGGCCAAATTAATGTTAATCCTTTTTTTGCTGGTGATGACAATTTTTGATAATAAAAATCAGTACCACCATCTTCTACTGTATTTAGATAAGTCATAAAGACTAATAAACGTGAAGAAACATTTAAGTTTGATCTTTCATTATGCCATTTTTTAAAACCTTGTTGAGGTTTATAAAATTGAAATGATGTATTTTCAGTTATGTCAAATAAAGCATTTGTTTTTACATAATGATATTTTTTTTGATATAATTGTAAAACTTCTAATAAAGTTGTAGCATATTCATTTAAAATTTTATTTTGTTGTAAATCTTTTACAGTCAAAGCTAAATCTAAACTATCTTTTATGTTTTTGTTAACACCTTCACCTATTTCGCCATCTTTTGCCTTGTGTTTGTTTTGTTGATAATATTCTATTAAATTATCACACACGGTCTCTGGAATATACCAACCACCAATAAAACTTTCAAAAGGAAATTCGTGTTCAACCATCTACATAGTTTTCCAAATAATTAATATTAATGTTTAATCTTATTTTAGTGTCTGTTTGAGAAGCTGCTTGATGAGGTATCATACCATCAAATATAACAGCAGTGTTTTCTATTGAAGGAACTTTAATTTTATCGTCTAATAGTGTATAGCCATTATTACTATTTACATAATATAAACATACAGTATGAGGTTGATGAAAGTCGGTATGTTTAGAACAAAGATAGTTTTCAGGCTCTTTGACCATCAAATTGCCTTTGACTCTTATTAGTTTTTGATAATTTAGTTTTTTTAATAGTGGCTCTATTAAATAAAAATAAGGTGTTTTTCCACCATTAACAGTAGGATCTTCCCAATAAAACATATGTTGAAAATGGAATCTTTCATTATCATCTTTATCACCAATAGCGTCAATATAGCCCCAAGGAAAATTTCTTGTAACTAGTGAACGTTTTAAATTAATGTGATCGCTTTTAGAAAGGAAGTTTTCGATTATCTTGTATTTCATAATAACACATTATATATAAGACTTTTAAAAAGTCTATTAAGAAGCAGTTACTTGAGCAGTAGTTATACTACCACTAGCGCCATTACCACCATTACCAGCATCACTACCGGTCGCACCTGAACCACCGTTTGCTTGTACAGTTCCGCTGTTAGAATAAGAACCACCGTGTAATATTATAATTCTTCCTCCACCTGAACCAGCACCTGATCCACCAGCATAATCGGCTGGACTGTTACCTCCACTCGCACCGTTTTTACCGTTTGCTCTAATAATACCTGAACCTCCTACAGTGACATTACCCTTAGCAATTAAAATAATTAGTCCGCCATTACCTGTTTCTCCTGTACCACCATAAGCACCTGGAGGACCTCTAAACACACCTGTACCGCCGCCAGGATTACCTGCGCCTCCACCACCAGTTGAACCTGGAAAACCACCACCTGCGTCACCACCATCACCACCAGCACCACCTATGTTACTACCAGCTCCTCCGTTAACACCTCCAGTAAAATAACCTCCAGATCCTCCTCCACCAGAGCCTCCAGAAAAACAAGTGCCAGCACCACCAGCGCCATTTGCTTCAGCTCCTGGGTTAATATTTTGTGATTTTCCACCTCCGCCAGTTCCACCACCACCTGTACCATTTGTTAGTGTAGAACCGTTTGGACCATTTGCTCTTCTACTTCCTGTAACACCCCCAGCACCACCGGTTCGAGTAACTTTAAAAATTGTTCCGTTGCCAGAGATAGAAGCCATTTTACTAGCAGCTGTTCTAGCAGTTGTGCCACATCCATTTAGTAATGTAGCAGCAGCCGTTAATGTATCAGAACCACCTGAAGTTAAATATGGAAATTGTAAGCCATCTGCTGACACAGTGTTACTATCTGAACCGCCAGAAGAAGTTGGATCAGCAAGAGCACCTTTTGCTGTCATATCTATTGTTCCGTTTACAGTAATATTACCTGTCGCAAATAATAATAAACCTCTACAAGGTTGATCGGTTGTTACTGTATCGCCAGAGTCAATGGTAATATTAGTATAGTTTTTAACAACCATATCTCCATCATAGGCGCCGTTTTTGTTTGGAACTGTGTATGTTACGTTAGCCATATTAGTATTTATAATCTCCCTATGGTGTTGTATCTAATTCGCCATCTGATTCATCACCAAACCAGTTAGTATTTGTTACTGTAATAGAAAACTGTCTATCCGCAATTTGTGATTCAGGATCAGTTGCTCTTAGTGTAAATGTGTAAGTTGTATCAGAATCCACAGTAGGTGCTGTACCTGTAATAGCTCCTGTTGAACTATTTAAACTTAAATTCATTGTTGTCGCAGGTGTATCAGCGTCTGACGTTAATACAGATGTTGTTTCAGTAAATGTCACAGTAGCACTATCGGAAGTATAAGCAACTGTTGAAAGACTAATTGAAGCACCTTCAGTAAAAGATCCTAAAGAACCAGCAGCCGTTTGCCAAACAGGACCTGGCGATGCTTGTAATACTGCTGTTGCTGATTGACCAGCTGAACCATCTGGATTTTCTACTTTAACAAAATAATCACCTGAACTAGGTGCGGTAACAGTGACCGTTAATTCTGTTGAACTTACAAATGAAACTACGGAAGCGTCTGTATAAATTCCTGTAGCTGTTTGATAAATTGAAACTCTTGGTACACTAACAAAGTTTGTTCCTACTACAGTAAAAGTATCAGCTACATCAACACCAATATAACCTTGACCTTGATTTTTTGAAGCTGAAGTTACTGTAGGTAAAGTAGGAGCAATGTTTTGTTTTGTAACTCTTTTAAGTCCGCCAGCATCAGCATCATAGACTAATAATGTATCAGCATCATTGGCTTTTTCATCTAATAACGTTTGACCTGTTACTAGTGTATCGTCAACTCCTGATTTTGTTACTTTTGTTAGTGCCATATTCTCTCTTTTTAATATTTATACTACGGCTTTGTAGGCCAAGTTACACCATTTACATCTTCAACAGTAGATAAACCACTTGTTAAATTTCTTAATGCTTGACGGTAAGTAGTCATTTCTGCTGATAAAGTGTTATCAGATAGTGCTAAATAATCTGTTTCTGCTAAAAGTCTATCTCTTTTAACTCTTAAATCAGCAATAGCTCTATCAAAAGCGCCAGCAGCCCAAGTTGCCTCTTCGGCATCTCTAGCAGCTTCTTCTTCAGCAGTAAACTGTATTCTTTCACCGTTTACTAATTTAAATCTAGGCATTTATTTCTCCTTATTTTAATACTATTTATATGTTGCTATTTGATACCATACATTTTTATGGTTCCGTTACTAATATTATTTCCAAAACCTGAAACTATAAAACCGTTTATTTCACTGGTAGTGTAAGCAACACCTGAATAAAACCAATATACGGAATTATCACCTCCACCATACTTAGTTAGGTCAACAAAAAATTGTTTATTTACACTAGCGGCAGGATTCATTAATTTAAAAATTCCAGAAAATCCTTGATCTGCTTCATTACCAACATTATCCATCAAAATAATATCATTTGTGTCTTGTGCTGAATCAGAATTTGTGTTGTATGATAAAGCATTAGTATCATCAGCTTCGTTATTAGTTTGATACTGACTTGTTTGAGCTTTGCTTACGTTATAACTAGATCCGCCATCAGTAGAAAAATTAAATGTAAAATCTCCATCGTCAACACTTGGTCTCACATTATTAAATACCCACCAATATTCTTTATATGTAGAACTATCAAATTGAGAAGTCCAAGAAGCACTTGTTTCTCCATCAAAATCTGCTGTATTTAATAATACGATAGCACCTGTTTCTATAGAAGCAGGAATAGATGTTACGTTATTTAATGACACATTATTAATACCACTAGATGCTAACACACCTGAAGTCGTAATATTATTTGCTAATGTTCTTCTAATTATACCCATTATTTTACTAACCCATATAGTTTAAATGTGCCTGTAACAATATTGCCTGAATTACAAGTAAATTTTACGGCATTTATAGCACTTGTAGTATTTACAAGACCTCCATAATATCTACTAAAAATATTTGGCGGAGATTGACTACTTGTTTCCGCACCAGAACCACCATAACCTTTCATAAAAGTTGTACTACCAGGTTCGTATAACCAAAAAGTGGCTGAACCTGATTCATCAGCATCATTACCTGTTCCTGAAGTTAATCTTTGAGCAGATGTTTGATCGTCTAATGAAGGAGAGTCAAAATAACCGTTAAATGCGTTTGCTGAATTATCTTCAGCTATACTTGATCTCCAAAAAATAGATCGTTTTGTTGTACCATATGATGATCCTCCATCGGTACTAAAATCAACTTCTATACCACTACCATCAACTGATGCTCGAAAACAATGAACACTAAACAAATAATTATTATATGTAGTATCTAAAACAACGTCAGACGTTCCATTTATAAATTCTATACTTGCTGAGGTACTAGCAATTTGTTCTTTAATTAAAACCATACTACCTAGATCAAAACCAAAAGCAGTAATGGCTGATAAAGAATTATTATTAATTCCACCAGCAGCGATAGTTCCTGTTGAACTAATGTTATTCGCAAGTCCTCTTGTAATAGATCCCATTTTAATTTATCCCGTACATTGTTATATTGCCTTCGTCTATATTCCCACTAGAATATAAAAATTTTATAGCATTGATGGCAGTTGTTGTATTAAAATAGCCAGATGTAAAATTGTATTCTACATATTCATTGTTTTGATGATAAACTGTTTTACAAATAAAATGTTTTACTTTTGAAGTATTTGAAGGATCAAATAACCAAAATTCACCATTTAAAGCTTCATCGGCACCATTTCCCACTGATCCAGATATAATTATATTTGATGATCCTTGACCTTGATCGTCAGCAGTAATACTAGGACCAGCACCATCTGTTCCGTCACTTTTATTATAAGCAACTGAGTTAGAGTTAGTTACAGTAACACCATAACTTGAACCGCCGTCTGTACTTGTTTGAAATCTAAATTTATTAATATCTGTAGCAGGATTTAAGTTTGACATTAAAAATAAGTAGGTAGAATAAGTTGAATCAATACCGCTTGTAAATTCAAGTTGTGCTGAACTAGATGCTGTTTGAGTTGTGATTTTTGACAGAGCACCAGCTGGCACAGCAGCAGGTAAAGATGTTACAGCACTTACACTTGTATTTGTAATAGCACTTGAAGTAAAAACTCCACTTGTTGTGATATTGTTGGCTATATTTTGAATAATACTACCCATTTAGCCTCCTATGTAAGTCTTAAATATCTAAATGATATCTCTGCTGAAGCAGCAGGTGCTGTTGTAAATGTTAATGTTGTACCTGAAATTGTATAATCCGAAGCAGGATCTAATAATAAACCGTTTACAGTAACTAATACATCTTCTACACTTCTACCACTATCTATTGTGAAACCTGTCGTTGAACCATCACCTGTGGCAGTATCGTTAGTGTAAGTACCAGAACCACCAAGTGGTAAATATCTAAAAGCAATTTCTGCTGAAGCAGCAGGTGCCGTTGTAAATGTTAAAGTCGTTCCTGAAATTGTGTAATCTGTTGTAGGAATAAAAATAAATCCGTTAACTGAAACAACTACATCATTAACTGTACGACCTGAGTCAATTGTAAAGGCTTGTGTCGAACCATCACCTGTGGCAGAGCCGTTTGTATATGAAAGTGTTGGATTAATATTTGAATAAGCAACTTTTTTAACTGTACCAGCATCAGCATCATAGATAACAAATTCGTCTGCTGAAGCAGGTTCTGTTCCTAAATCTGTTTTGCCATTTATATCTAAACTTGTGTCTAAGTTAGATTTTTGAATTTTCTTTAAAGAGGCAGCGTCTGTATCATAAATTAAAAGAAAGTCGTCATCAGCAACAGTTGTTAATTCTGTTTGACTTGTAATAGAACCTGTACCTAATAAATTACCAGTGTCAAAAGCAATTCCTAAGTAAATTACAAATACTGTATCAACAGCAGCCGGAGCAGCCGTAAATGTAATTTGTGAACCGCCTGAAGTTAGATTGTAAGCAACCTCTGGCTCCTGAATAACACCAGCAACGGATACTAAGATTGAAGATGTTGAACCAACGGTATAATTTAGTGTATAAGTTACTGTTGAACCATCCGCTGTTAGCGTCTGTTTCTCAAAGGCTCCGTAACTAGGTTCTCTTCCAATATATGCCATTTATTCCTCTATTCTGGTTTAGTCGGCCAATTCAAGTTACTTAAATCTGAACTTAATGATTGGCTATCACTTGTCGTATAGTTAGACGGTAAATCTCTTAATGCCTGTCTGTAAGTAGTCCAGTCTGCTGACATAGTTACATCTGAATTTGCCATCCAATCTGATTCTTTTAATTTTTCTGTTCTTTTTAATCTTAATTGTTTTAAAGGTTCAGCATTTATTAATAATGTTTTTTCAGCACTTACTTGTGCCCAAGTATAAAGTTTAGTTTCAGAAAAAATAGCAGCACCGTTTTCATCACTTCCTGTAACAAAGTCAACTTGAGCATTATATTCTGCCTCGGTTGTTGGTTCTCCTCTTACAACTGCTTCATAATTATTACTATTTTTTTCATTTAAAGAAAGTATTGCTGTTATTACATCAATCATTATGCTAATACCTCCATTAATATCATATATGATTGACCACTAGATAGTGTGTCTCCACCTCTACGATTAAAATAAGCTTGTTTAGATCCGTTTCTATTTTTAAATTGTAATTTATAAGTTGTAGCAGATGTAGTTGATGGACTATCCAAATAAAGTATATTTAAATATCTACTTTCATATTCTCCACCAGTAGCATTTACCATAGCAAAAGTATCACTATCAACATTACCAGCACCACCTATAGAAGTTGCGCCTCTTATTAAATGTATAAAAGTATCATCACCAGAACTGCCAGTAGCAGGTACGCCAAATTGAGCAAAAGTGGATATTAATATTTTACTTGTTGTAGCTGATGGAGTGATTGTAGCAGATAAACCTGTATCTGTTAAAGATGTAGAAGTTAATGATACAGTTGCTGATACTGAACTTTCAACTACTTGACGAATCTTACCAGGACCACCAGCAGTAATTAAATTAGCAAAACTTGTTTTTATAGCGCCCATTGTTTATCCTATATTGGTAAATACCTAAAGTCGATTTCTGCCGAAGCGGCAGGAGCCGTACTAAATGTTAAAGTTGTTCCTGATACAGTGTAGTCAGTTGTTGGTGTCATTAAAATACCATTGACGTGTACTAACATATCATTGACTGCTCTACCACTATTTATCGTAAAAGCCTGAGTTGATCCATCACCTGTAGCAGTTCCTGATGAATAAGTTAATGATGTAACTAAATTAGCTTTTGTAATTTTTTTGATTTCTGTTGCGTCTGTATCATAAACTAAAATAACATCATCATTCGCAACACTTGTTAATTCTGTTTGACCTGTAATTAAATTATCTAAATTTACTTTTTTATTAGCACTTGCTGAACTATCATAAATTAATAGTTCGTCAGCACCTTGAATACCTGTAGTTAAATCTGTTTGTCCATTAATAACTGAATCGGCTAACTTAGCTGAAGTAATGGCACTGTCAACAACTCCGATAGTTGCTGATTGTCTGCCTGGATTGATTACATAAATTTCATCAGCGTTAGCAGGAGCAGTTGTAAAAGTAATTCTTCTTAAATTACCACTGCCGTCTTCTCCAAGAGTAAATGCTTTTGAAGCACCTGGCTCTTGTCTAACGTTGTTTATGTAAACCTGTAAATCATTAATACCACCATCTAAAACATCTTTTTCTAAGTCAAAGGCGACCGTAGAACCGTCACCAGTAAAAGAATCGTAGTCTGCTAGACTTCTTGGTGTAATTTCAGGTTTGTTACCAATATAAGGCATTAAAAATTATTTCCTTCTATTTTTATACGTCTTCGAGTACAGTTACAGTTGCGTCAACAGCAGTTGCCGTATTAGATGAAATTCTAAGTACGTCTCCTGTTGTACCATCATTTTGTAATACTATTTTATTACCAGACATTACTTCTAATGAAGAACCTGCTGGAATGCTAGCATCCTTAACAATGTAAACATCATTGGTTCCATCATAGTTATCTAAAAATACTGAAGCAGTCACACCTGAAGTGGTTTTATTTGCTAAAGTAATACCGATAACAATTGATTCTAGGGCAGTTGCGCCACCACCAGCCGGAACAGTATAAACTGCTGAAGCTGAAGCACCTGTTGATGTATTGACACTTGGAACTGTATTTCTTTTAAAATCGTTAGCCATTTGTTTTCCTTTTAATATTTATACCGAATTATAATCATATTTATAATATTATCCTAAAGCAACTGCCTGAGCAATCGCAAAAGGTCGAGTAGCAACTCTTACACTACTTTCAGTAATTGTAGTAGCGTTTATAGTTCCACCAGATATAGTAGCTGTACCGTCAGTTAGTGTCGTAGCAGAAATACTAGTTAAACCTGAAATTGTACTTGCTAATCCGATGGTAATAGTATCA
>Ga0222715_10003224_pt1 | contig 14620 bp, 28 predicted proteins | sample C33_9DmetaG_FD_165056 | JGI IMG/M metagenome (GOLD analysis project Ga0222715, IMG submission 165056) | Estuarine water microbial communities from San Francisco Bay, California, United States - C33_9D | ecosystem: Environmental > Aquatic > Marine > Unclassified | place: USA: California...
GTAATCCATTTTTTGATATGCCTTTACAACCTGTTGAAAGCCCTTACCCCAACCCCAACGCCTTTACGCGTGCTGTGGGTGAAAACGGTGGTGGTGGAAACCTTTTTCAATCTCAACTTCCTGTGGTTCCCGGTGAGAGTTTAAGACCTACAAATCAATTGGCGGCTCCTGTAAAAATGCGCCCGATAGAAGGACGAACGTATGGAATGTATAGTAACACTCCTGTATTAGAAACAAATTCTATTCAACCTTTTACTCCGTACATAGCGCCACAACAGTTGCAAAGCTCGGGCATTGAATCATTGGTTCAAAACAACTCGGCGCCTCGTACAAGTGTCTTTAAGCGGAGTTAGATGTGTTAAGAGCCCTACTTATCTTAATGTTTATCTTAATCGGCACCCACGTTGTTGCCGATGACACAATTCGTACTGATACCAACAGTACAATTACTTCTAATGGGTCGATGGATACCACTATTAACAGTCCGCCGCCCTCGGCTATTACTCCAAACATAAGCGCCACTAACTCTGATCTATGTACTGTAGGTGTAGCAGGAGCCGTGCAAACACAAATTCTAGGTATTTCAGCGGGTAGAACTGTACGGGATATGAATTGTGAAAAATTAAAGAACGCCAAAACCATGTACGATATGGGGATGAAAGTTGCAGCCGTATCCGTAATGTGCCAAGACGAAAGAGTGTTTGAAGCCATGCTCAACGCGGGGACGCCCTGTCCCAAGGATGGGTTGGTGGGCGATAAAGCTAGACTAGCATGGGAAATGGAAGCTGTTAAGGAAACTATTGAACGTGAGCAAAACAATCCAATGAGAAAGATTTTCAATGAAAACGTTGAAACAAAAACAGGTCTTAGTGTTATTATTAGCACTCTGGCCTTCTTACTCTTCTTGTGATCCCTATAGTTATGGGTCAACGGGAAATGCCGCATCCACAGCATTAAGTTGGGGGATGACTTCGGTGTTGCCTGATATTCCGGGCATTGATATTAATGGTCTCTTATATAGATACACTACTGTCAAAAGACCAGAAGATGACATGAAAGTCCACGTTGGAAATAAGAATGCTGACGGTAATGGCTATATATTTAAAGAAACAGACGACTGGTCAGGAGTTCCCGGAAATACAATTGTAAAGTCGTTTCCTTTAGCTAACATATCAGCAACTAAGTGGGGCGATGGTTTTATAGATGTTGAGGGCACAGGAACTGTTAAGGACGCGGTAGTTATATATAACTACAGAATTGATGAATGTTTTGAACCACAATCAAATCCTTCATGTCCGGGATATGTAAAGCCCATGCCTGTTCTCCCTGTGATAGAGGTGTATGATGCGCTGGAGGACGATGCTGTTGTTGAAACGTTAGAAGCTGACGAGTTCCAATATGATGAAGATGGTAATTTAATTCTTTCTGAAGAAGAGGAAGAAGAAGAGACACGGATTGAAATGGGTCTAACAGCGTCTGCCAACGCACTGACCTTATTTAAGGCACAAGGTCAAGACGATCTTATTATGGCTATTAACCAACAGACTAATATAGCTATGTACTACAATGCGTCTATCAATGGAGGCGTGTATGCTGACGCCCCCGGTCTTGCTGATTCAGAGATAGCTGACAACAAGAAAGCCTTGCGCAACAACTTAGCACAACAGATTCTGCACGAACAAATGGTCGATATGCAGTATAACAAATGAGGTTTAATATGAAATATTCTATAGCAATACTTTCACTTCTTGCATTTCCTGCACTAGCTAACGTCGAGATTACAGGTAGTGTAGAGGCTAAATGTGTTATTCAAACAACTAAAGCGGGTTCATACGGCAACCCGATTGCCAGCAAACTAAGCACCACTCCCGCTGACGGTGGTGTACTACCTGTAATGAGGTATGACGTTTCGATCGCTGATGCTTATATAGCTAGTATAACACACCCAACGTCGTTTAGCTCGTCACCTTCTCTGACAGATACATTAGCATGGACGGGTAGTACAAGTGTTACACAAACATCTGTTTCTGGCATGTCAGCCTACGAAGCCGCTAAGACAGTAGTTGGCAATACTACAAACTTTAACCTTACGCTTGCAGGGTCTACTTGGTTTAGCACTGCATCCAGTGCGACTTATGGTTCAGCTAAACCGTTACCGGGAGGCACTTATACGGCCGTCGTACAGGCAACCTGCATTGCTAAGTAGGATAATTACGATAGGCTCGCTAGTTACTTTTGGTGCGTCTGCGCACGAAATGACGCCTGCTTATCCCGAAGTAAAAACAACTCACATTAAAAATGTAGTTAAAGTAGAAATGTCTCTATTTAATTCTAGGGAAGAGATAAAATATTATCAGATTGATTTGTTTGATTTAAACTGGATGAACATTCCTTTTTCTACAACATATAGAATTATGAAAGTTGAGTACAAAGAACATAAAGCTTTTGATGTGTACATAAGAAAAAGAGATATGCCTGAAGCTGTGTATCTATGCACAACGTCAAAGGTAAGGAAGACTAACCAGTCCAGAACTCTTGTTTCTTCTAGGATATGCTCAAGGCTAGATGGTGAGCCTGCATGAGATTAATAGTAGCCCTTTGTTTATTATCTAGTTCTGTTGTAGCAGACAGTAGCTCTCTTTCGCTTGCATTACCCAGCCCGCCAATGAACTACCAGTCGGACTCTTTTTCTACAGGCAATACGCGGTGCAGTAACGCTGTAGGTGGCGGTGTGAACTTAGAGTACGGGGTAACAGGCGTACTATCAGGGTTAAATACTAATAGTCGGGGCAAAGATATAGGTGTGTATGCACGTATTGTTATTCCTTTAGATAAACCAAAGGCTCGTATTAACTGTGATGATCTTTACCAGATAGAGTTGGCACAACGTAGGCTAGAGATACAAAAGCTACGTGATGAGCTAGAGGCACTGAAGAACCTACAGAATGCCGGTGGCGAAATGGAGTTTGAAAACTAATGGACACTACCAAGATAGCAGATAACATCGATGGGCTTGCAGATCGTGAGTTTAAAACAGGGGGCATGAAAATGTCGTTTGGATCAATTATGGCTATATTTGCATTCTTATCTACCGTGGTAGGTGGGCTATACGGTGGCTTCGTTATGTATCAAAAGATTGAAGAGGTCGCGGGGCTAGACCTCGGAGCTTATCAACAAGCGATGGATGTTATGGATGCAAAAGTCACGGGTATTGCGGAAAAAGTAGAAGAATCCGTAGAATATAGTCGTGACATTAAGAATGGATTACGTTCGGACATATTGAGCATTGAGAAGCAGACGGATCGTGTGGAGGACATGGTACGTGAATCTGAGGACAAAGTCCGTACTATGATTGACAACGCAGAAGTTCGCTTCGAAGCACAACGTGAACGACTACGATCAAATCAAGATGCTGAGATGAAAGACTTAGAAGATAAATTGTTGGATAAATTACAGAGGGCTTTAGATAACCCTCTTTCAGACTAGGAGAAATAAGTATGGATGAATTTAAAAAATTTGATGTCAATGGAGACGGCAACATAGATAAATCTGAATGGGACAAACTAGCCTTGGAAGATAAAAGACTGAAAATGGCCGATGACGATGCACAAAGAGATGCCCAGCGCAAGATGGCGTGGTTTGCGTTATTTGGAATGTTATTGTATCCTTTTGCTATTATATTCTGTAACTTGGCTAGTCTTGACGAAGCCATGAAATCACTAGCTTCTATCGCTGGTGTGTATTTTGTTTCTGTAGCTGCTATAGTTGCCGCCTTTTATGGCAAGGAAGCCTACACAAAAGGGAAGGAAAATAAATAATGATGAGTTTAGTAAGTAATTTGATAGGGCCTGTTAGTGGGCTACTAGACAAAGTTATTGAGGACAAAGATCAAAAGGCCAAGTTAGCCCATGAGATCGCCACAATGTCCGACAATCATGCCCAGCAGGCGCTAATGGGGCAGTTAGAAATAAACAAAGCCGAAGCTGCATCGGGTTCTTTATTCAAAGGTGGATGGCGACCGTTCATAGGTTGGGTATGTGGCGTTGCTTTTGCATATCACTTTGTCTTACAGCCATTGATTGTGTTTGGTGTAACTGCCGCTGGAGTTGACATACCCGCGCTACCCGAGTTTGATATGGGTAGCTTGATGACTGTTATGATGGGTATGCTCGGTTTGGGCGGACTCCGTAGCTACGAAAAGAAACAAGGAATTACAAAATGAGTGACTCTTTAAAACTACTGCAAGAAAGATGTGGGGTTACGCCCGACGGAGGCTTCGGACCAAATACGGCACGAGCTATTGTATCTCACTACGAGTTGTCCCCTGAACATGGGGCGCACCTACTGGGGCAAGCTGCTCACGAAAGCGGCGGATTTAGACTTTGCCGAGAAAACCTAAACTACGGTTGGGAAGCTCTTATGCGGACTTGGCCTAGCAGGTTTACGGAAGAGGAAGCTAAAGAGTACGAAAGACAGCCAAGTAAGATCGCAGGTAAAGTATATTTACGAGAATCACTTGGAAACCTCACGGAGCAAGATGCTAAAGATTTTATCGGTCGAGGATTTTTACAATTAACCGGTAAGGCAAATTACCGCTCTTTCTCTAGTGATATGGGTTTACCCGAAGTAATGACTGACCCTGATCTAGCGGCTACAGATTACGCTTTTGAAACTGCTTTATGGTTTTTTAAGAAGAATAAACTTTTTAACATCGCTGACGAAGGCGTAACAGATGACACCATTAAACGTATTAGTAAACGTGTGAATGGCGGGTATCACGGACTAGATGATCGTATGGAGCAAACTAAAAAAATATACGATTGGCTTAGTGCTTCTTAATTAATCGCATAAATATACAGATAGTCCTAGCATATCTCATATAAGTTGTGCTAGGATAATATAGTACATTATTCGATAATATAAGAGGTGGGAATGGATGAGATTTATGTGGCCGAGGCTGTTTTTCGTATCTTGAGAGAAAGACGGCAAGGGGTTACGGATTTGATGATCTACGGAAATGTCAAATCAATGGAGCAATATCGTGAGCTTATGGGCAACATGGAGTGTCTAAATCACGTGGAACAGGAACTCAAGGGCCTGCTAGATAAACAGGAGCGATCCAATGACTAAACAGTCTACTAAAATTGATTTGTCCGCCGCCGCCGAAGGTGTGGCTGCTATTACAGAGGCAAATGCAAAAGCTGAAAAAGCTAATCTTGCCGACGCTTACGTCGAAAACCCCCGTTTAAACCCAGAAGCATTAGACGCAAGTCTTCTGGAAAGAATGCCTGCCCCTACTGGATGGCGTATTCTCATTTTACCTTATCAGGGTAAGGCAAAGACTGCTGGTGGTATATTTATCCCCAATGAAGTCCAAGAGAAAAGTCAAATATCCACACAGGTAGGTTATGTCCTAAAAGTCGGTCCTCTTGCTTACAAAGACCGTGACAAATTCCCTGAAGGCGCGTGGTGCGAGGAGAAGCAGTGGGTATTATTTGCCCGTTATGCGGGCTCACGCCTACAAATCGATGGGGGAGAAGTTCGCATACTCAATGATGATGAGATACTTGCGACTATTTTGGACCCTGAAGACATACAGCATTTATAAACGAGGTAAGATATGGCTGATAATGAAGAAAACCAAGTCGAATTAGACGTTGGTGAAAACCAAGAAACTGAAATCGAGGTTGAACAGGAAGAAACATCCGCGTCGGAAGACAGCGGATCGGAGGATCAATTTGCTAAAGCAGAGACATCCACTCAAAAAAGGATCGACCGTTTAACCAAAAAAATGCGCGAAGCCGAGAGGCGTGAGCAAGAAGCGGTTAAGTACGCTCAAGCTGTTCAAACCGAGTCTCAAACGTTAAAGCAAAGAATGACCAGTTTGGACACGAACTACGTCAACGAGTACACTAACCGCGTTAATACTCAGATGGAACAAGCTGAAAGCTCTCTTGCCCGCGCAATAGAGATAGGGGACAGTAAGGCGACTGTTGAAGCGCAACGCACCCTTACAAATCTAGCTATTCAGCAAGACCGTGCAAATCAAGCAAAAGCGCAACAAGATCGAGCGCAACAGCAACAACAGGCCGCGGCAGAGCATCAATCCAGACAACCTATGCCGGCTCAAGCCCCTAAACGTCCAGACCCTAAAGCTGAGACTTGGGCTATGAAAAATAGCTGGTTTGGTCAAGACGAGGCCATGACTTACGCGGCCTTTGGTATACATAAAAAGCTCGTAGAAGAAGAAGGGTTTGACCCCACGAGCGATGACTACTATACTGAACTTGACCGTCGCATTTCGAGTAAGTTCGTAAATGCCGGAAATTCCGCGAACAAACGGCCCGCTCAGACGGTTGTTGGCGCATCAAGAACATCAACTGGGCGCAGTGGGAAAAAGGTTCGTCTCACCCCGAGCCAAGTCGCAATAGCGAAAAAATTGGGTGTGCCGCTGAGTGAATATGCGAAATACGTGAAGGAGTAATAAAATGACTGATGAAAACAATCAAAAAAGTGGTTCGGCAATCAACCGTACTTCTCGCGCTAACCAAACCCGGGAGAAACAGGCTGTTCGTAAGCCTTGGGCTCCACCGTCTATGCTAGACGCACCACCTGCCCCTGATGGATTTAAGCATCGTTGGATACGCGCCGAAACGCGTGGCTTTGATGATACGAAGAACATCAGTGCTAAAATGAGGGAAGGATGGGAACTTGTTCGTAAGGATGAATACCCTGACTTTGAATCCCCCGTTGTTGAAACAGGTAAACATGAAGGTGTGTTTGGAGTTGGCGGACTGCTTCTCGCTCGTATTCCGGTCGAAACAATTGCAGAAAGAACCGATTATTTCTCAAAAAGAAATATGGATCAAATGCAAGCTGTCGATCACGACATGATGCGTGAGAATGCACATTCAACCATGACGATCTCTAAACCTGATCGTCAATCTCGTGTAACCTTCGGTGGCCCCAAAAAATAGGGCTACCTCAATAGGAGTAATATCTTATGGCAAATTCTAATACTGCCTATGGTCTTCGTCCTATCGGGCTAGTTGGCTCTGCGGCTAATACTACTGGTGTAACCCAGTATGAAATCGCTTCCAACAACACAAATGCTATTTTTCAATACTCTATCTGCGTCCCTACGGCCGCGGGTGTTGTTGATCAAGCGGGTGCTACTAATGGTGGTACTACGCAAGCATTAGGTGTCCTGATGGGCGTTGAGTACGTTGATTCGGTTTCAAAGAAACCAGTCTTCATTAATTACTGGCCCGGTTCCGGTTCAGTAAGTGTTGATACAAACCACCCTGTAAAGGCGTTTGTAGCAGATAATCCAAATCAGTTATTTAAAGTGGCGTCTGACGCAACCTTGACTAACCGAGCAACGGCTCTTGCGCATGTATTTGCAAACGCGTCGTTAGGAACATCTGCACGCACAGGTTCTACTGAAAACGGTAGTTCCAATTCCGCTTTGGGCGTTTCCACAATTGCCGTGACAGCTACTTTGCCGTTGCGTATTGTGGGCATCATGGATGACGCAGGAAACAGTGACTACGCAGCCGCTGGTATTCCGTTAATTGTCCGCTTGAACGCTCATTACAATGCACCAACCAGCCGTTTTGATTCGCAGACTACCGCGACATCAACTGGTCTATAAGGAGGGCTTAATAAATGGCTATTTCTCGCGCACAATTAGCGAAAGAGCTAGAACCCGGCCTTAACGCCTTGTTCGGCCTTGAATACAATCGTTACGAAAACGAGCATGGTGAAATCTTTGATGAAGAAAGCTCAGATCGAGCATTCGAAGAAGAAGTTATGCTTGGTGGTTTTTCTACTGCACCTGTTAAAAGCGAGGGCGGTGCCCTTACTTATGACGATGCACAAGAAACATATACTGCTCGTTACACTCACGAAACTATTGCGTTGGCATTTTCGATCACTGAGGAGGCTGTCGAAGACAACCTTTATGATCGTCTGGCATCTCGTTACACTAAAGCTTTGGCCCGTTCTATGGCTCAAACAAAGCAAATCAAAGCAGCTTCTATCCTAAACAATGCGTTTACGGCTGGTGCTTCTGCGGTTGGCGATGGTGCAGCACTTTGTTCAGCAGCCCACCCATCATTATCTGGTAACCAGACTAACGTCTTGGCAGTTGCTGCCGACCTCAACGAAACTTCGTTGGAACAGATGTTAATCGATATTGCTGGTTTAACTGATGAGCGTGGTCTGAAAATTGCTGTTCGTGGTATGAAGTTAATTATCCCAAAAGAATTGCAATTTATTGCAGAGCGGGTTCTTAACTCTAACCTACGTTCAGCAACTGCTGACAACGACAACAATGCGATGAAAAACATGGGTATGATTCCTGATGGGGCTGTGGTTAACCACTTCCTAACAGACTCAGACGCATTCTTCATCAAAACTGATGCACCTAATGGTTTCAAATACTTCAACCGTTCGCCAATTAAAACGGCAATGGAAGGGGACTTTGACACGGGTAACATGCGCTTTAAAGCGCGTGAGCGTTATTCTTTCGGTGTATCCGATTGGCGTAGCGTTTACGGAACACCCGGCGCAGCATAAGAACGGAATCCTCATTCTGTCTTACGAAAGGGGCCTTACAAAGGCCCCTTTCTTTTTGCTTTTTTTTAGTTTATAGTTTTTTTAGGGCAACATATTAGCTTTGTAGACAGGTACCCGCCCTCCTGACGTTGCATAGACTACAAGGCGAATCCTTATGCAAAGGGTATTAAAATGGCATCGACTACATTTTCAGGTCCAGTGACTTCAACTGCTGGCTTTATTGGCGACATCGTCGTCCCAACTTACACCGTAGCAAACGCACCTTCAGCTTCAGACGCTGGCGCAGGCACTGTTGTATTTGTTTCAAACGGCGCAGCAGGCGCGGCAATCTTGGCTTTCTCTGACGGAACAAACTGGAAGCGTTCTGACACGGGCGGCACAATAGCAGCGGCATAAGGAGTAGGTTATGAGTAGATTCAAACCTGCATCCGAAGAAGAACTAGCGGCTCGAGGAATCAAGCCCGCTCAAGTTCGCGCTCGCAATGAAAACGGAACTCTCAAAGCAGATGATCCCTCCACTCCTGATATTAATGAGGCGTGGGAGGATGCTCCTGTTAAGAAAAAACGCGGGCGTCCCGCGAAAGAAAAGGAATAAATCATGGCAGGTTCTGATGTAAGAACAAAAAGATTGACGGGAACAGGGTCTGCGGCTGTGGGTCCTGCACGCATTAGACAAATCCAAGTAAAAACCACAACGGGAAGCCCACGCCTTACCTTTACTAATGGTAGTGGCGGCGCAACTGTTTTGGACATGGATTTAGATGCGTCAGACACTCATTCGGTAAACATACCCGACGAAGGTATGCGTGTAAGTGATATTTATATCTCAGCTTTCACAGCGTGTACTTCTGTGACGGTTTTTTACAGTTAGGTAAAACATGGCCACAACCAAAAACGTAACTAGAACCCCGTCGGGTCGTATAAAATATAGGGGTGAAACCTTTGCAGGATATAATAAACCCAAGCGAACTCCCGGGAAATCAAAGAAAAGTGCGGTTTTGGCCAAAAAAGGCTCTGAAATTAAACTTGTTCGGTTTGGGGACCAAAAAATGTCCATCAAAAAAGATCAACCGGGACGTAGAAAAAATTTTAGAGCGCGTCACTCATGTGACACCGCAAAAGATAAATTTAGTGCCAGATACTGGTCTTGTAAAGCGTGGTAACGAAAGAATGAAAGTCGTAGATGTTCTAAGTAAATTAGAAAAACATGAAGCGGAGTGTAATCTTCGTTATCAACGTATTGAAGAAAAGCTAAGTGAAAACAAGAGTGCTTTAAAAGCGTTTGATGTGAAACTTTGGGGTTTAGCTGTTTTAATTTTAATTGCACCTTTTGTAGGAAACTTAATGGGGTAGAACTATGTCTTATTCACGTAAATCAAAGAAATCCTCACCCAAAAGTAAAGGGAGTAAGATTTGCCCCAAAGGAAAAGCTTGGGCGGAACGCACTTTTGACACGTATCCAAGCGCGTATGCGAATATGGCGGCCTCAAAATATTGTAAAGACCCTAATTACGCTAAGAAGAGTAAAGGTAAAAAGTAATAATGGGAAAATTAAAGGACTGGGTAAATGAAGATTGGGTCAGAATTGATAGCCAAGGTAACATTGCAGGTAAGTGCGGTACTTCTAAAAATAAAAAGAACCCTGACCGATGTTTGCCTCGGGCTAAAGCGGAAAGTCTCAGCAAGTCTGAAAGGGCTTCGACTGCGCGCAAAAAAAAGCGTGAAGGTTCTAAAGGTAAGCAAGTGGTTTCCAACACAAAGGCGGCCAAAGTGAGAAAAATGAGGCTCGGTGGAGAAGTAACAAAGCCTAAACGAAAATTTAACGGCAAATCCGTCCCCGGAACAGCCGTGGCTCGTGGGTGCGGTGCAATTATGAGCGAAAGACGAAAAAGAACCAAGGGATCGGTTACACAATCATGACTATAGCTTTAGAGGGTAGCATTCAAAAAGAAATTAGGCGTTGGTCTAAAGAGGTGTTGGAAATACCCAGCCCTCACTTTAATGGCGTTCCTCCTTGTCCTTATGCTCGCCAAGCGTGGGCGGAAGATAAGGTAGCTATCTTATTTAAACATGAAGAAAACTACCAAAGTTTGTATTCTTGTATATCTCAATTTGACGACAAATTTGAATTAGCTATATTAGCGGACCTGTCTAACGATAAGCCCCCGGAAGCTTTTCACGAGTATTTAGATGACTTAAACGAATTTATTTCTACGGGGGCGTTTATCGACAAAGACATCTGGTTAATGGGCTTTCATCCAGATGATGAACAAAACGAATTTGTGGAAGAGGCAGAGTTTGAAGCAGAGACGGACACGCCTTATGCTATGATTTTTATACAAAGATTGTCTAAATTGCAGGAATCGGCAGACAAGTTGGACAAAAAGGGTTATTATGGTATTTATGATCCTGAGTACAATGCACTCGAAATCTACGAAAAACGTAAAAAATTTTACAGGAGATTAAAAAATGGCGATGAAACCTCGTAAAGTAAAGAAAATGCGCAAAGGCGGCATGGTTAAAAAAATGCGTAGCGGCGGCATGGTTAAAAAAATGCGCGGCGGCGGCATGGTTAAGAAAATGCGTCGAGGCGGAGCAGTAAAGAAGAAGTAAAATGACAGTTTCTGGAAGCAAAGATTTTGAACTAGACGTCGCTGACTACGTTGAAGAAGCGTTTGAGCGTTGCGGACTAGAGGTGCGCACCGGTTACGACCTTAAAACGGCTAAAAGGTCTTTAAATCTTATGCTTGCAGATTGGGCTAACCGCGGATTGAATCAATGGACAATCAAGCAACGCACCATTACTACTGTAGCCGGAGATGGAGATTATGATCTATCTAAAGATGTAATAGACATACTTTCGGTTGTTGTGAAACGCAACGGCACTGATTATTCTCTACAACGGTTAAGCCGAGATGGTTTTTTAAGTATCCCGAATAAATCTACTCAAAGCCGCGTCAATCAGTTTTTCTTAGATCGGCAGGTCACGCCTGTTTTGAAGCTGTGGCCCGTACCAGACAACGGCACTGATGTAATTTATTACGATGCACTTACTCGCATGGATGATGCGGACATTTACACCAACACAATGGACATGCCTTTCAGGTTTTACCCTTGTCTAGCCGCGGGTTTAGCGTATTATATAGCATTAAAACGCGCACCCAACCGTATTCAGCTACTCAAATCAGTGTATGAAGAAGAGTTTGATCGTGCGGCAACCGAAGATCGAGACCGATCTTCTTTTAACGTCGTACCAAAATACGACAATTACAGGGTGGGGTAATGGCTAAGTTCGCATCTGGTAAAAATTCATGGGCTATATCTGACCGTTCTGGGCAACGATACAAGTATCGTTTAATGCGCCGGGAATGGAATGGTCTTCTTGTCGGCCCTGACGAGTTTGAACCTAAACATCCGCAACTTGGTCCTTTTAGAAAAGTTGTGGACCCAGAAGCGTTGCAAAACGCACGACCCGATCGAATAGAGCCTATGGATGTTTATGTTGGACTTCCTTTAATTGAAAACCCTAACTTACGCCCTGCTACAGGGTTTGGACAAGTTGGAATAGTGACGGTGGTGACATGAGCTTTACATATGCGCAACTAAAACAAGCTGTTCAGGATTACACGGAAAACGATGAAACAACGTTTGTAAGTAATTTACCCTTATTTATTCGTCAAGCAGAAGAACGTATTCTTAAAAACGTGCAGTTAAGTTTTTTTAAAAAAAATGTTACCGGCGGAATGACGGCTTCAAACAAGTATTTGGCCTGTCCTAGCGATTATTTGGCACCTTTTGCCCTTTCTTTTGTAGATTCTGACGGAGATCACGTATTTTTAGACTTTAAAGACGTGGATTTTGTACAATCTTTTAATCCAGATGCCTCGACTACAGGAAAACCACGATACTACGCTGTTTTTGACGTGGATAACTTTATTTTGGGTCCAACCCCGAATAGTGCATACGCTGTAGAGTTACATTACTTTTATCGTCCGGCCAGCCTAACCTCGGGAGCAGACAGTGGTACGACTTGGTTGAGTGAAAACGCTGAAATGGCGTTACTTTACGGAGCTTTAATGGAAGCATACATATTTATGAAAGGTGAAGCGGACGTTATGGCCGTTTACGAAAAACGGTTTACAGAAGCAATCAGCGGCATGAAAATGTTCGGTGAGTCTAAAGAAGTTACCGACGAATATCGAACCGGCATGTTAATTAGGCCGAAACAATGAAATCTGAACTTGTAACACATAAGGAGACATAGGCATGGCCTTTTCAGGAAATTTCATGTGTACAAGCTTCAAGAAAGAAATTCTTGAGGCCGTGCATAACTTTAAAAACTCAGGTGGAAGCACTTTTAAAATTGCTCTCTACACAAATAGTGCGTCGTTTAACGCGGCAACCACCGCTTATACCACGTCTAACGAGGTATCTGGAACGGGATACACCGCGGGCGGAAACACCTTAACGCGGGTTGATCCAACAACGTCTGGAACTACAGCTTTTACTGATTTTGCAGACACCACTTGGTCGTCTTCAACTATCACGGCTCGTGGAGCTATGATTTATAATGATTCCGCTTCAGGTAATCCGGCAGTTGTTATCTTAGACTTTGGTGCTGATAAAACATCAACGAATGGTGACTTTACAGTAGTATTCCCAACGGCAGATGCTTCTAACGCCATCATACGCATTGCGTAAGAGGTAAAATCCGATGTCAGTGATTACGGGATGGGGTCGAGGGTCATGGTCTGAAGGACCGTGGGGCGCGGCTATTCCGGTTACGGTCACGGGCGTTGCGGGTACAGGCGCTTCGGGGTCTGTTACTGTCATTGCAGAAGCCAATGTTCCGGTTACAGGGTTGCAGTCGGCGGGTTCAGTAGGGTCCGTTCTTGTTACCGCGGATGCTAATTCGGTTGTGACGGGCGTTTCGGCCACAGGCTCTCCGGGGTCTGTAACGGTAATCGAAGGCACAGGCGTTACCATTAATGTGTCAGGGCTTGCGGCCACAGGTTCTCCGGGCGCAAGCACTGTAATAGGCACAGCGGTAGTTAACGCGACAGGGGTCGCGGGTACGGGTCAAGTTAACAGTGTAACCGTTACGGCTGACGCAATAACCCCCGTTACCGGATTAGAGGCTGTATCGTCTATGGGATCGGTTACGGTCACCGCAGATGCCTCTGTTTTACCCACGGGATTAACGGCGACAGGTGGTGTAGGCTCTGTAGACGTCGGTATTTTTGTCACGATACCCGTAACGTCGCCAAACCCTGCTTTAGGGCAGGTAGGAGGTGTGGAAACACAAATCCACGTAAATGTTAATGTAACCGGAGTTTCGGCCACTGGGTCTGTTTCTGGAGCTTTAGTTTACGGAACTATTGTCCCGGATCAAAATCCGGGTTATACTAATGAAACCCCAAGTCAAGAGCCTGCGTGGTCAGAGAGCATACCGTCTCAAAACGCTAGTTGGACGCGGATAGCAGCGTAAGGATATAAAAGATGCCTAGTACATATACAGTAAACCTCGGGATCGAGAAGCCAGCCACGGGCGAACAGTCGGGCACATGGGGCGATACCACTAACGTCAACTTCGACATTTTAGACCAAGCTATTAACGGCGCGGCCCGGGTCACGCTTACCTCTGCGGGGTCTTCGGGGTCACCAAACACCTTGGCTATCACAAATGGCGCTACTTCCGATGGGCGCAACAAATGGGTTGAGTTTTATAGTTCGAGCGATCTTGGCGGCAATGTTTTTGTTCAATTAGACCCCAACGATGCTGAAAAGATTGTGTTTGTAAGAAACAGTTTAGGCGGCAGTCAATCGGTAATTCTATTTCAAGGCACCTATGATGCGGGCCGAGATTTAGAAATTCCGGCTGGAATGGACATGGTGGTTAAGTTTGATGGCGGTGGAGCGACCGCTACCACGACCAATGTTTTTCAACAGCTTCGCACGGAGGCCTTAAACATTGCGGGAGACGGCGCGACTGTTACAGGCATTAAAGACGAAGACAACATGGCGTCAAACAGCGCCACAA
>Ga0222715_10003225_pt1 | contig 14616 bp, 13 predicted proteins | sample C33_9DmetaG_FD_165056 | JGI IMG/M metagenome (GOLD analysis project Ga0222715, IMG submission 165056) | Estuarine water microbial communities from San Francisco Bay, California, United States - C33_9D | ecosystem: Environmental > Aquatic > Marine > Unclassified | place: USA: California...
TAATTGAACAAATGGGATAGTATAACCTTTTAGAAAATGTCTTTCTTCTGCTAACGCTGCATGGTCTTCATATGATGTAATATCTAATAGTTCTTTTCTAAAAGCAAATGTCCCTGCAGTAGCATGTGTTGGTCCATATGGACCACACTGAAGCATTTTATTTAAATCTTTAAAATAAACATATATTTCACTTGAACCAGCACATAAAGCTTTTTTATTTGATTTAAGCATTTCAACTGCATGCTCAACACGTTCAGGAGGGTAATAATCGTCATCATCCATATAAACAATTATACTACCTTTACATTTTGTATGCATGTAATTACGTTTTTCTCCTAGGTTCATCTTCTTTTCTTGAAAATATTTTATATTTAAATTTGTATGGTTATCAATAATATCCTTTATTGGGTCTGTCCCATCATCAACTATAATCCATTCCATTCTACTTTTTGGATATGTTTGATTTTCATAACATTTTATCATATTATTTATAAATGGTCTTCTATTAAATGTAGGAGTACATACACTAACCAAAGGTAAATCAGAAGTTTTCGTTTTATTCTTATTTTTATTTCGTTTTCCCATAAAAATAATATTATCTTTTTTTTATATTTATTTTATTATAGAATATTATCTGATGGGTCATATCCATTTATTATTATAGGTATATCAAATGAAAATACATTTGTTGAAAACACTGGTGTAGTTCTGCTTGTATTACTAGTTGTTCTTATCAAGTTACTACCTATTGTATTAATTACATTCGAAGATAAATCTTCACTTATTTCACCTATATGATTAACATGATATTCACGAATATCATATCTGCATACAGGACATCTTACATTAGTTTGAAACCATGTTAATAATGCTTCTTTTTTAAATAAATGACCACAAGGTATTATTTTTAATACTTCGTCCCCTTCTTCAAAATTTTCCATTGTAATAGGACATCTGTTTATATTTTCGTTATTATCTATATTATAATTATATTCTTGTGTTGCATTTTCTATTTGTTCTTGTGTAGGAAATACAGGAACATCTTGTAAATTAGAAAATTGTTGTGTAATTATATCAGTAAGTGTATCCATTTGAAATAAATTAGTTCTATCTTCAGTTAATATTCTATTTCTAATAAGGTCATCATTCATTGATGGTAATCTTCCTACATAATTTGTTCCAACACTTCTTGCAGTTCTTATTAAATCTCTTAACAATTCTTCATTTTCTCTGACATTTTGTCTGTCTATTCTTATATATGGTTGTTGCCTTATAGGTGGCGATTCACGTCTAGGTATAGTGGTGTCTAAATTATCTTCTTCAATATTACTATTTATGTCACTTATAACAGAAGTTGTTCTTTCTCTTATTAACATTGTATCATCTTCTTGATTATTTTGAGAAATAATATCGCTAGTAGTTCTTGGTGTTTGAAAATTATATCTCCTTCTTATATTACCAGTTGACCTTCCTATAGATGTAGTATATGGTTGTGTTGTTCTTCTAGTATTTACATTTCTTCTATAGGTTGTTGTTCTTGGTTGTGGAACTGTATTATTTAAATCATTATTTGTAATGTTTATTAAATGCTCTACTAATGATAATATAGTTCTTGTATTAGTATTATATTCATTAATTATTGATGACATATTCGAATTATAACTTGTTATAAATGTATTTAATGTATCAATTAGTAAATTTATAGTTTCATTTCGGTCATGTATATCAAATAAACTTCTTTCCATTATTATATAATAATTTATATAAAGATATTTTTATATATAAATTTATTAAAATTATAATGACTGATGAAAAAGGCTATGTTGGGTTAGAAAATCTAGGCAATACATGCTTTATGAATTCTTGTCTACAAATTATTAAAGAAATACCCTCATTAATGACAATATTAAAAGATAAATTTGATAAAAAAGAATTGAAAGATAATGTTGATTCTATTTTATCGATTGAATGGTATAATTTAACCAATTTAATGAATCAACATAATGGGGTAATACGCCCTAGTCGTTTTTTGGAAGTATTACAAAAATATGCAAAAATAAAAAATAATTTGTTATTTACAGGATACTCTCAAAATGATGTTCAAGAATTTTATCTTTTAATTATCAATGCTATTCATACTAGCATTTTTAGACAAAAAAATATTACCATTAACGGTAATGTAGAAAATGATATTGATGCGATTGCTGTAAAATGTTACGAAACGTTAGCTCAACATTATCGTAAAGAATATTCTGAAACAGATGAATTGTTTCAAGGAATATGTGTTAATATAATTCAAGGAGTTGAATCTAAAATGACTAGTATTAAACCCGAAATATATGCAGATATAGCATTACCTATTCATTTTAATAAACAAATTGCTGGTAATATTTATGATTGCTTTGATATTTACTTAAAACATGATTATTTAAATAATGATAATAAGTGGTTGAATGATAAAACAAATAAAAAAGAAGACGCTATTAAATATTTTAAATTTTGGAATTTTCCAAGTGTATTATTCATATTATTTAAGAGGTTTTCATTAAATGGTAGAAGTAAAAATAATAATGTTATTGATTTTCCCATAAATAATTTAGACTTAACTAAATATGTTTGCGGATATAATCCTGATTCATATAAGTATGAATTATTTGGAATATGCAATCATAGTGGTAATTTACATGGTGGTCACTATACTGCATTTGTAAAAAATAAATATAATAAATGGTTGCACTATAATGATAGTAATATTCAAGAAATAAAAGATGAAAGTAAATTAGTAACTGCAAAGGCATACTGTTTATTTTATAGAAAAAAAAATAACTAATTATATTATAAGATAAATAAATGACTAGTTTAGATTATAATTTATATGAACCATTTAGTACAGGACCACCTGATTGTAGTCAAAATACAACTGATTCTTATGGTAATACAGTTGATTGTCAAGGTAATATAATTTATGACCCGAATAATATTGACTCTTCAGGAAATGAATTAGATTCTTCAAGTAATGATATTGACTCTTCAGGAAATGAATTACATTCTTCAAGTAATGATATTGACTCTTCAGGCAATACTACTAATACCATTACTGTTAAAAATGAAAATGATGATAATTCATTGGAAGTTATTTTAAGTTATGAAAATTTATACATTCTCTTTTGGATTGTTTCTATTTATTTTATTATTTATTCATTACTTGCATTCTTTTTTAGAAGTGATAATTTAGGATATGTTTATAATGTTATTATTTTATTAACAATTTTTGGTATCATTGTTGCATATTATATTATGACTGATACTGATGAATACAAAGATGATGCTGAAAATAGCGTTGACCGATTTTTATCATTCTTTGACAATAAATTCAACATTATTTATTTAATTGCTGGAATAATTTTCCTCTATATTATTACTTCTATTATTCGTGTTCCTACTAATAAAGAGGACCGACCTACTATTATTATTGGTCTTGAAACATTACTCATGATTTTACTTGTTTTGGTTTTGTTTGTTCAATTTTTTAAAGAATTCTCTGATATATCATTAACAGATGAACTTCGAGAACGTTTAGGAATAATACCATCAAAATCTTCAAGTGATGTTGTTATTACAACACCTAGACCTAGACCTACACCTACACCTACACCTACTGCACCTACAAATAAAGAAGTTTTTAATGTTGGTGGTAATCATTATACATATTCTGATGCCGAGGCAATTTGTAAATCATTTGACGCAGAATTAGCAGATTATGAACAAATTGAACAATCATATAACAATGGTGGCGAATGGTGTAATTATGGTTGGTCAAAAAATCAAATGGCTCTTTTCCCTACCCAGAAAAAAACATGGACTAAATTACAAGAAAAAGAATTAACTAAAAATAATTGTGGAAGACCAGGTATTAATGGTGGTTATATGGCTAATCCTGCTTTAAGATTTGGTGTTAATTGTTATGGTGTAAAACCTGATAAACGAGAAACCGATTTAAATTCTGTTGGCGATACACCTTATACAACACCTGATGATAAATTAATGCAATCTAAAATTCAATTTTGGAAGGATAATAAAGATAAACTAAAATTGAATCATTATAATAATAATGATTGGTCGCGTTATTAAATTCTTTTTTTAATGATAAAATTTATATATAGTTTTATCATTATGAATTTGACTGGATTCATTTTGTATTTATTATTAAGGAGTTTTAATAATAGTGATAATAAAAAAATATCTATTGATATTGGTGATAAATATAAATTAGAATTTCATGTTAATAGAATTGATTTAAAACATAAGGAATCTCATAATTTAAATAACTTATCTGAATATGATTTTTAAAATTAATATAAACAATTTATTAGATTAATATCTATCTATGTTTATAAAGAATATTATTTCTCTATTTTACAAATTTCTTACTTTTAATTTATATTATCATATTGCTTCAATATGTTTTTTATATTCTTTTAGAGATTTTGATAATATTATTACCTCTGATTTTATTTCTAATGTCACTTTTTATCATTTGTCATATTATATAGGTGATTCTATTTATGATTATTTAAAATATGATAGATTTATTTATGTAATACATCATTTTATTGCATCTTTTCAATATATTATACTTTTTAATAATAGATTTAACTATGATAGAGATTATTTGTTAATTGGAAATGATTATCTTTTATATATTGAATATTCTTCATTAGTAGTAAATTTTCGAGATGTTTTAAAAAAAGAAAAAGCTTTGAATTTACCGATTGATTACTGTTTTCTTTTCATATATGCATATTGTAGATGTTATAAAGCATTATTATTTTTAGAACCTATTAATTATCATACCGAACTTGTTATTATTCCATGTATCTTCTATTTTATATCTTTAATGTGGACTTATAATTGGGCGAATAAATTACTCATTCGAACATTTAAACAAATTATAAAAGAACCTGATGTTACCAATTATAATTAATTACTACCCTTTTTACGAGATTTGTTTTTATTCTTTTTAACTTTTTTATTTTTTTCACTTTTATTTAAAGGATTCTTTGGTAAGGTTTTTGTTTTTATATTATCATATAATCTATCATATAAATTCTCACTTACTACATTTTCATTACATATTATTTTATTTGGTTTCATTGTTGTTACTGTATATTTACTTATTTGTAAACCTACTGGAACATGCAAATCCTTAAACCTATCGTAATTTTCATTTGTTTGAATATTTGATATTATATAATTATCTTTTATTATACCTTGTGCGTTTAAACCGCCAGAAAAAATACTTGTACTATTTCCACCATATTCTATTTTATTATGGTTATTTAAATATTCCATTTATATAAACTATATTCATATTAATTTTAGTTCATTTTTGATAATATTATTAATTTATACTTTTTCTTCTCTAATATTAAAAACATTAGTATTAATATTAAAGTAATTAAAGTAATAAGGAGTTTTACTCACATTGTTCTTTTTGCTATACTGCGTTCCATACCCTTCTTCCATTAATATAAATATTATATCATCCTTTGATTTCTTAACCCTATCCATATATTGTTTAGTTTTGGTATTCATCTTTAATATTTATATTTTTTTTTCGAGAAAAAAACAATCAATTTTTATGTATTTATGTTAAATCCTTGTTCTCTTTATATCACTTGTTATTTTGACTTCACGATTTTCCTTTAAATATTCTATAATATAATTTACTTTATTACTATCTTTAATTATTTTACTTAAACATTCTTCTAGATAACTATAACTTAATGGTGTATATTCTTTTTTCTCACTTATTTTTAATTCACCATCACTTATTTTTATTTTTTTATTTATATTTCTATTTTCTGCATAATTACAAATATAATTTGATAATATTGTCTTTTTTTCTCGAAGTTGTTTTGTTTTTTCATTAATTATTTTTAATTGATCATCTATTAATACATATTTCCTTATATATTCTACTATTTTATCTTGCTCTATTAATTCATTATTACTCATTTAATATTATATAATATAAATAATATTAAAATTATTTAATGACGACGACGACGTTTTTGTGTTTTTTTACCACCTTTTTTTGCTTTTTTTGGTCCCATAAAGTTTGCAGCAGCTAATACTACTGGTACAGCTACATTACCTCCTTTTTTAGCACCACCTTTCATAGGAACAACCATTAATGGTGCATTTCCTCCTTCAGGGTTTTTTCCTTTTTCTTCAAAACCTTCTCCTCCTTCTCCTCCTTCTTCTTCTTCTTCTTCTCCTCCTCCCATTGAAGGATAAGCTTCACTTAAATCAGCACCGCCTCTCATTCTTCTTCTTTTTTGTGTTTTGCGTGATTTACCACCTTTTTTACCACTTTTCATTCCACCTTTTTTACTAGTTTTCATGCCACCTTTTTTACCACTTTTCATGCCACCTTTTTTACTAGTTTTCATTCCACCTTTTTTACCACTTTTCATTCCACCCTTAAATAATCCTTTTAAGAGATCCATAAGTATAAATAATATGGAGATAAAAAATTATACGTAAAATATTATTTATATTGTATATCAGAAAAATGTATATGACGAAGTAAAATATAAAATATTGCTAAAATTAATATAAATAAAAAAAGATTGTATATACACAAAATTAAAATATATATATAAAATTCATTATATAGTGTATTTAAAAAAGGTTTAAATAATTCTCTCAAATCAGAACGAATATTTTCATTTTTAAAATATTCAATAAATTGTTCTTTATATAAATTCATAATAATAATATATATATTTTTATTAAAAATTATACTCATTCGTAGTAATTTAAAGAGAAAAATATAAGATCATATTATTATGGAAAAGATATATGATTCTTTTGAAAATTTTGAACTGAATAAAATAAAAATAAGTAATCCAATATCAAAAGCAGGTGGTTATTATATGTTAAAATTTACAATAGATGGCTCACCGTTGTATATACAACCACCAAAATGTATGACAAAGAATGGTATAATATGTAATAAAAAATCATATACAGATTTATTATTTAGTAATGATAATCAAGAATTTTTAAGTTGGTTAGAAAATTTAGAATCATACTGTCAAAATCATATATTTGATAATCGAGAAAAATGGTTTGAAGGTGATTTAGATATTGATGATATTGAATCATATTTTGTATCACCAATTAAATTTTATAGGTCAGGTAAGTCTTATTTAGTGCGTGTAAATATTCCTACATTAATTGGAAAACCTTCATTAAAAATATATGATGAATCTGAAAGTGAAGTAAGTATATCAAGTATAAACGATAAGGTAGAAATTAATTCTATTCTTGAATTTAAAGGTATAAAATGTTCTGCTAGAAGTTTTCAAATTGATATTGAAGTTAAACAAATGATGAAAATGGAACCTATACAATTATTTAACAAATGTATAATAAAAAGAAATATACCACAAATAAATTCAAGTAGTGAAGAACATATAGATAATGATACTGAATCAAAAGAAGATAATGATATTATAATTGACGAAACTTCTAAAATATTGGAAACTAATACTAATATTGACAGTGATAATGAAGATAGTAATGAAAATGTATTAAATGTAGATACAAGTAGTAGTAGTAATGAAATAGACATTAACAATGTAGTAGAAGAAAATGAAATCAAGGATGATTATAAAATAAATGAAGCTGATAATGAATCAATAGAATTAGAAGAAAATACAAATACTTCAGAAAAAACATTAAATAATTTAGGAGTTTCAGAAGAAGATAATATAAATTCAAATGATTCTATTGAAGAAATAAAATTAGATTCTAGTATTTTAGAGAGTTCTGAGGTTGTTGAAATAAAAGAAGCGAACGAAGTTTATTATAAAATGTATAAAGATGCAATACAAAGAGCAAAAGTAGCAAGAGACCTAGCGTTATCTTCTTATTTAGAAGCAAAAAACTTAAAAAATAAATATATGTTAGATGAAGCCCTATGTGATAGTGATGATAGTGATTTAGAAAAAGAATTAGAAATATAAAAAATTTAGTAAATAAATTTAATTCAAAAAATTATATCAACCGTTTATATATAATGTTGAAAGGATTGCAAAGTGGCTTTTCAAAATTTTTTACAAATCAACGAGTTTTGATCTTAGTTATATTCCTCTTACTATGTTTTGTATTAACTTCCTATGCAAATAGCAAAGGTGGATATGCAGCATATGAAGGATATGAAGAACCTGCATCTGAAGAAGTAATGGATGGTGATGATATGGATGGTGAAGTAGAAGACCCTCGTGATGAAGGTATGAAAAACGAAGGATTTAATAATATGGGAGCTGCAGCATCAGTAAATAAACCTTCAGACTTACTTCCAACAAATTCTAACAGTGAATTAGTAGGTTCATTCAAAACAGAAGAAGGACAATTCCCAGGTAATTTATTAGAATCAGGTGCTCATATTGGTTTAGATACAGTATCAAGCTCAATGAGAAATGCTAATCTTCAATTAAGAGCAGATCCATCAATCCCAAAAAAATCAGGTTGCTGGTGGGGTGAAAGTACAATAAACGCCGACCCAAATCCAATCGGTATTAAAGTTTAAATAATATGCGTTATAAAATATAATTATATATTTTATAGTATAATGTATTCAGATTTTTTAGGCAATGTTTTAGTAATAATATTAGTATTCATTGTATTTTATTTTTATTACTATAAAAATAGTGATATACAATTAACATGTATAATTTCAAAGGTTGATGGAAACGAATATTGTGTTAGAAGAAGAGAAGATTTAGAAAGTGCTGCAGATTTATTAGCATCAACTATAAATAAATGTAAAAAATTAGTAAAACATTTAAATGAAAAATATTCAGAACAAGAAAATGTAAAACGTCTAGTAAAAGGTTTTGATGATACAAAGATAAAAGAAACCTTACCTACAAGTAAATTTAAAGCATATAGTGAGAATAAAGGTCAATCATTAGCATTTTGTTTGAATGTTGATGGAGAAAATGATGATAATTTAATAGATGAAAATACATTGTTATTTGTAGCATTGCATGAGGTAGCACATATAATGACAAAATCAATTGGACATAAACCAGAATTCTGGGATAATTTTAAATTTCTTTTAAAAGAAGCAAAAGATATAGGAATACATAATCCACAAGATTATAAAAAGAGCCCTGAAGAATATTGTGGTATGAAAATAACAGATAATCCATATTATGATCGTTATTAATTAATTAATTTCTATTTTATTAATTTTATAAAATAGAAATAACCCAATATGTATATATATGGAATTTTTAAATGTTTGTTTAAATGATTCTAATGGAAACCCTTCTAAAATTTATGTATTTTCAGGAGGAAATAAAATAGAACCATCTAAATTATTTAGGGCAATTGATTTAATTGAATTTGAAAAACATGATATTGAATATATTTATGTTGAACAATATATTTATAAAGATGACAATATTAAAAACGTTAAAAGAAAAATATTAGATGCTTTAAAATATGAAATATCATACCCAGAAATATATTTATATGCAAAAACAAGTTCTGAATATTCACTTGATGATATTTTTAATAATATTATAAAAGATACGAATAATGATTTTGTTAATTATGAACAAGTAAAACAATTAATTAATAACTTTGTTAATTTTGATATTGAAATTCCCAAAAAAGATGAATATTCCGCATCTGATTTATATGATTTAAATATCCCTTCTACTATTGATTTTTTTAATCCTATTGGCTCACAATTCTCTGATTATTATGATTTTATGTTTTCCGCAAATCCTTTTTTATTACAGTCATCTAATTTATATTCCAATAACCGTTCAAATACACTCATTACTTTAGATAATTCTTTATTACTTGATTATAACATTACTAATAATGTTATTTATTTATCTTGTGCTAGTGATATGCTAACTTTTTTTTCAAATGTTGGTATTAATGAAGAATTTATTATTAATACATATTACCCTTTTCTTGTAAATGAAAATATTACGAATTTAAATTCACTAACTTCTCAAAAAAGTAAATTAATTTCAAAAGATAAAACAAAAATAAAAACCAATAGTAAAAAATATTTTGATCAAATCAATTTATTAAATGATATCTATTATAAAAATGATTTACCTTTGAAATATTTAAAATCTGGTATTAATAATGTAAAATTAACAATATTTTTATTTAATTCATATACATTACCATTGGACAATGTATTTAAAATATTACATGCATCTCAAGATGTTCCTTTTATTAAATTTAATCCAGGAAAAAAAAAGGAAAATATTTTTAGAATATATTCTAATTCTAAATCTAAAAATGGTAAAAAAATTCCTTATTTAAATCGTGTAAAATTAATTAATTTATCCAAAATAATAGGAAAAGGAAAAAAGCAAATTTCTTTTTTTTATAATTTAAATTATGAATCACAAGTTTTTGAAATATATATTGACCTTTTAGAAAATGGTAATTTTAATCTTGAAATTGTATCTAGTGATTTTTTTGATTATGGTTTGTTAGATAATATTGTTAATAAATCTATTAACCCTATTATTAGCAATATTAATAAATTTTTAGAACAATTTGGTTATAGTATTAATTATTATAAATCATTAAAGGATAATAATATTAATTTTAATAGTATTGATTATAATAAATCTATTTCTCTTAAGAAAAAGTTTAATTATGATAAATATGTAAATTTATTCAGTTCTATATTTGATGTTCTCGAAAATCAAAAAAATAACAAGATTGAATTGAATTATAAACGTGTATCTAATTTTAAAAAAATGGATGGTATTAATAAAATTATTCATAATTTAAAACCAAATTCGAATAAAGATAATGTTAGTGAAGTGATTAACCTATTAATAAATAATTATAATATATCTGAAAATGATGCACTCAAACATATTAGTAATTATTTTAATAATTTTACTATGTTAAACGGTAAAAATGTAAATAAATTTGATAGTGTTATTGAAAATCCAGGATTTTCTGCTAGTATTAATGCTATTCCATTTGAAGATTTATTAATATTTAATATGAGCGAAATTAATAATATTGAATATATCAAACACATTGATATTTTTATTGATTCCGTATTCCGATTAATGCAATATCCTGACTCTATTAAAATTCCAAAAAATAAAATTACGAATATAATCAATAAAGAGATTAAAGAAGATGTTATTGATGACAAACCAATGTTAATAGTTCCTAATATTACTCAACCTATAACATTTAAAAAAGCAGTTGATTTAGACATTGAACCTTCCGAAAGCATAATTAATAATCATTTTGTAAAACATAATGAAGAAAAAGATTCAGATGATGATAGTGATGATGGATTATTTTTTGATGATTATGATGATATGGAAAATGATATAGAAAATGATGATATGGAAAATGATGATATGGAAAATGATGATATAATAACAGGAGGTTCTAAAGTTGAATCTATAACTGGTATGGAATTAAAAAAACCTAATTTATTTTTTGACAGATTAATTAAAAGAGATCCTGCGTTATTTTTAACAAAAAAAGATGGTAAATTTAATGCATATTCAAGATTATGTCAGCATAATGCAGGAAAACAACCTGTAATATTGAATCAAGAAGAAAAAGACTATATAGATAATAATTATAGAGATTCATATAGTCATTCAATAGAATATGGTAGTGATCCTAATAATAAATATCATTACATTTGTCCTAGATTTTGGTGTTTGAAAACTAATTCTAGTATTTCAGAAGAAGATGTTAAAGCAGGTAAATGTGGTAAAATTATACCAAAAGATGCTGATAAAGTTCCAAAAGGATATGGAGTTATTGAATTTCACGAAAAACGAACAGAAATAGATGAAAATGGAGAAGAAAAAGAAGTATTTAATGTTCCTGGATTTTTAAAAAATGGTTCTCATCCGGATGGGTTATGTGTACCCTGCTGTTTTAAAAAAGATTGGGATTCTAAATTACAAAAAAATAGACGTGAACAATGTTTAGAAGGTAACAAAGATGCTGCAAAAAAATATGAAAAGCAAGAATATGAAACTAGTTATATAATAAGTTATGATACTAGTCCATTACCAAAAAATCGTTTTGGCTTCTTACCTCCTGCAATAGAACAATTTCTTCGGGAAGATTACACAAAAAAGGTTAATCCTGACAATAATCATATTCTTTTAAAAGATAAATATGTATTATTGAGATATGGAACAGAACAAAATATAAAACAATCTTTTCTTGGTATTGTTTCCGAAATATATAAAAATATGAATGGTGAGAAAAAATTACCTTCTATAAGAGAAATGAAAGATATTATAATAAAAAATATGAATATTGATAAATTTATTCGATTGCAAAATGGTACATTAATAAATACATTTAAACCTATAAAAGATTATGATATTGATATTAATCCATATGTAAATTGTAATTTATTTAAAAAAATAGATTCAAAAGATGAAATGCAAAAATCATTTTTTAAAAGTGTTGTGATGTCCTATAATAATTTTATCAATTATATAGATGACGATAATAATATTATAGATCATACATATTTATGGGATATGTTATCATTAAAAGATATGGGTATTTTTAAAGATGGTGCAAATATAGTTATTTTTGAAGTATTAAATAATGATGTTACTAATAATATTGAAATATTATGCCCAAATAATTCATATAGTAGTGTTAAGTTTGATACAAATAAACCAGTTGTTCTTATTATTAAACATAATGAATACTATGAATTGGTTGTAGCTATAAAAATTATATCAGATAAAACTGAAGATAGTCCTTTTATTTCAGTAATCCACAAAAACAGAATTTCTCAATATAATGATGTTATTTTTAATGTTATTGCAAAAATAATGAATCACAAATGCAAACCTATTAGTAATTCTAAAACATATGATTTTAAAACAAATAAACATGCTATTGAAATTTATAATACTTTATTGAATATGGAATACGAAATAAAGTATCAAGTATTAAATTATCAAAGTAAATGTATTGGTTTGTTAGTTAATAACAATTTAAAACATGATGTTTATATTCCGTGTTATCCTTCTCGAATATTTAAAAACATAGATATTAAATTCATGGATGATACAACTATATATAATGATTACCAATATACTAAAACACAATTATTAGATATAGCAAAAAAATCGAAAAATGAAATTTTGTGTAAGCCTTCTAAAAAAGTTCTTGAAAATGATTTAATTGTTGGTATTATAACTGAAACAAATCAATTTATTCAAATTAATCCACCATCCGAGAATATAATTAAAGATAATCTTGAAACTATTTCAGGATATAATTATGTTTCCATTGATAAAGATATTTTCTCAAATAATTCACTAGATCAAGAACGTGTTGATATTTATAATAAAATAAAATTAGAAGGATTATTTTATAATGCCTTTAGAAATACTGTCAAAATTTTATTAAATCATAGAATGTATAAAAAACATAAAATAAAGTTAATCGAAAGAATAAATGATAACTCTATTATTTATCAAGAAAAATTAAATAACGTAGAGGAGTTTTTAAGATACTTTGTAAGTGATTATATATCTTTTGTAGAATATGATGAAAAAGTTCTCAAAAAACTTGATAATATTTCAAATTGTTTAAATAATCCATCTGATAAAAGTTATTGTTTATTTAATAATAATACTTATAATTTACTATTACCAAAAAAACATTTATTTACTAATTATGAAAATGAAAAAATATATTATTTTAGATTGGCTGATGAGATTATACGTTATAAACATATTCAAGACTTTTTACTTAACTCTAAAAATATATTGAGTTTTGAGAACACTAATTATAATATTAACAATGATGAATTTATATTAATTCAATCACTACTTGATAAGGATTATTTTGATGACATTGAACCTTTACCAAAAAATGATTATGTTAATAATATTACATATGATGAAGCTAATCCTGAATACATTGATAAAAAAGAATATCAGATTGATAGTGAAGAACAAGATATTATTGAATCTTCAAAAGATTTAGAATTTACTACAAAATTAATATCTCTTGATTGCATTAAATATGTAAAACAAATTAATGAAAATAATCAAGATATTTGGAATAAACATTTTAAAGGTTCTCGAGAAATTTTCTTAAAACCTATTGAAACATGTAGTTTTAATTTAATTCGTATATTGGTATACTTTAAATTTGGTTTAAAATTAAGCATAAATGATGTTAAAAATTATATTTTAAAAACATATACCAAATTTGATAAATATCAATCAAAAATTATATCTATATTAAAGTCACAAGGAAAAATTGAAATGATGAAATTAATTGAAAATAAGTCGATTACTATGAAAGATCTCATATATAGTGAAAATTATTATGTAACCGACTTGGATATTCTTGCTTTTATTGAAGGTATTAAAAATAATGAAAAAAATATATATACATTTAAAATAATTTTATTCTCTGATGAAAAATTTAAAACATTAAATTCTAATATTAATTGGCTTTCATTAGACAATGATGATTCTGATATTTTAAACAATAATTATTATTTTATTAGAGTACCAAATATTATTACTA